>Ga0335072_10007047_pt1 | contig 16403 bp, 11 predicted proteins | sample Lox_Sample_21_FD_206725 | JGI IMG/M metagenome (GOLD analysis project Ga0335072, IMG submission 206725) | Soil microbial communities from Loxahatchee National Wildlife Refuge, Florida, United States - Lox_Sample_2.1 | ecosystem: Environmental > Terrestrial > Soil > Wetlands | place: USA...
CGAAGATGGCCTTGCGGGAAAAGACGGGGATGACCTCGCTGGCAATGCCGAATGCGGGCAGAATCAAGACGTACACTTCGGGGTGTCCAAAGATCCAGAAGAAGTGCATCCACACGATCGGCGCGCCACCGGCTTGTGCATCGAAGAAGTGACCGCCAAGATACCTATCGATAACGAGCATCACCTGCGCAGCCGTGAGTGGCGTGATGGTGATGAGGGTGAGACCGCTGGTTACGACCATGAGCCACACGAATAGCGGCATGCGGAAGAGCGTCATTCCGCGACAGCGCATCGAGAACGCGGTAGCGAGAATATTGATGGCCGCGCCCAGAGTGCCGAATCCCATCACAATGAGGGAGAGCGCCCAGTAGTCAGTATTGTGGCCGGGCGTGAACGCCTTGGCCGTAAGCGGCGCATAGGCCCACCAGGTGACATCGGGCGCATTCCCCATGCCGTAGAGCCCGAAACCGCCGATAAAACTGAAATACAGGAACAATCCGCCGAATGCGGAGAGCCAGAAGCTGAACGCGTTGAGCCGCGGAAAAGCCATGTCGCGCGCGCCAATCATAAGCGGGACCAGATAGTTGCCGATACCGAATATGATCGTCATACCGACCAGGAAGACCATGGTGGTGCCGTGCATAGTGAAGAACTCGTTGAAGAGTTCCGGCGACAGGAAGTGGTTGTTCGGGACGGCAAGCTGAATGCGCATCGCCATCGCTTCGGCCCCGGCGACGAGAAGGAAGCACAGCGCATAGAGGATGTAAAGGATGCCCAGTTTCTTGTGATCGACGGTGACGACCCAGCTATGCAGCCACTCAAGCACTGTTGCGCCGCCCGACGGTGTTCTGTCGAGCGTGCCGGGAATCGGATAGGTCTGATCGGCCATGGTTTGTCCTTCAGTGCAATGTGGTCAAATAGGCGACCACTTCGTCCGTTTCCTGGTCGCTGAGCTGCATGGCAGGCATCAAGGCTCCGGGTTTGAATGTGTTTGGATTCTGAATCCAGGCGCGTAAATTGTCGGGTGTATTGGTCGCTGCGCCAGCGGCAATGGTGGCGCGGCTCATCAGGTGGGTTAAGTCGGGCCCAAAAGTCCCATGTGCTGAAGTGCCTTCAATTGTGTGGCAGTTCATGCACGCCTCGGTTTCGAAGATGTGCCGCCCGACGGCCACAGCAGAATCCTGCACTCCCGGCTGCTGCTGGTTCTTCACCCACTCATCAAACTGTTGCGGCGTGTCGACATACACTCGAATGAGCATCAAAGCGTGTTCGACGCCGCAGAACTGCGCGCATTGACCACGATAGAGCCCTGTCTTCAGCGGATCGATCCACATCTCGTTGGGGTGATTGGGGATCAAATCGGTTTTGCCGCCAAGCTGCGGTACCCAGAAGCTGTGATCCACATCGGCCGAAAGAAGCCGCAAATACGTTGGCTCCGGCCTTTGTTGCGTGCTCACGGGAACGTGGAGCTCATTGGCTGTGACGATGCCCAGCCCCGGATAACGAAACTCCCACCAGAACTGGTGGCCGATCACCGTAACATCGAGTGCGGATTTGGGCTCCGGTGCGTCCTGAATGGCGAAGATGACACGCGCCGTGGTGAGAAACAGAACCACCACAATGAGCACCGGGATCACGGTCCAGGCCAATTCAACCTGTGCACTGCCGTAGATTTGCGCCGGCTCGTGCTCCGCATCGCCTCTGCGCTCATGGAACCTGATGATGACGAACACAAGCAACCCTGCAACGACGACAAAGATGGCGCCGGTAATCAATAGCACGAACAATGAAAGATGGAAGATTTCATTTGCGGGGGTGGAAACAGGCTTCAGAATCGAGGGCGTTGTCATCGCGCCCTCCGCCACGGAGCGCAAGGCGTGTGTGCAGAGCAGGCTCGGAATCAACACCTGAGGCTGAATTGGGGGAAGACCGCGCCGTCGCTGCATAGCTTCTCCGCGTTTCGGAGGCGATAGGTTACGAGCCCATTACGCCAGAACAGCAATGACGGGTCTATTGGACGATGGTATCGGTCAACGCTTTGGTATCAAAGTCCAAGACAGGGTGGACTGATCCAGGGGTGTCGGAACATCGAGTCTAGTCTCATCACCTCGGGCAACAAGGTCACCGCTCGATAGTTTCCGCAATAAGACTTATTTTGTTTTGATTGACACTAGAGTGTCGATCAATACCATCGTCTTATAGATCGGACACTACTCATCCACTTTAATCAGAGGTGTCGGCTTACTTCAGAGCCATCGAAAACGCGGGGCGCGTTGCACCAGTCAGAGGCGTTGGTTCCATTGTGGTTTTGGTGTTTGTGGGAAGTGAAGCGAGCCGCGAGTTAGGTGAAAGATGATACTCAATCGCACCGCATTGAACTGCCAGAGAGTAAGACACTGCGCAGAGTTAAGGCATGTTGAGGAGATGGATCTACCATGAACGTTGAGGTTTTTGCGGATGACGAATCGGCAGCCCGAGCGGCCGCCAAGCGCATTGCCGCGGAGAGCATTGCGGCTGTAACCGCTCACGGCAGGTTCGTGCTTGCTGTCAGCGGCGGCCATACCCCGTGGATCATGTTGCGAATTCTGGCAAAGGAAGAGCTTCCATGGGAACATGTGCATGTCTTCCAAGTGGATGAGCGAATTGCACCGATTGGACATGAGGAGAGGAATCTCACCCATCTCCGAGATTGCCTGCTTGGAAGAGCGCCGATTCATCCGGAGCAAATCCATGCCATGGCGGTAGAATCGCCTGACCTCGAAGCAGCGGCGGAACAGTATGCCTCAACACTCTGTGAGATCGCAGGCTCGCCGCCGATGTTGGATCTGGTCCATTTGGGGCTTGGACCAGACGGCCACACTGCATCTTTAGTGCCAGAAGACCCCGTGCTTGAAGTCGCTGATCGGGATGTCGCCCTGTCCTGCGCTTATCAGGGAAGGCGGCGAATGACGTTGACCTACCCGATCATCAATCGTGCCCGCCGCCTTCTCTGGCTCGTCACGGGCAGTGGGAAAGTCAATATGGTGGCACGGCTGCGAGAAAGCGACGTCTCAATCCCTGCAGGACGGGTTCAACAGGATAAAGCCGTACTATTCGCTGATCATGCGGCCGTGGCGAATAATGTCGACCCTGGCATAATCAACGCCTTATGAGCTATCTGTTAATTCTTAAGGCCAGTCATCCCGGTTTGTAACCGAATGCGCAGATCTCCGAAGGCGGGCATCACACCAAAGACTATGTTTGCCGAGCATCAACAAGAAAGTAAGAACGCTTCCGGACCGAAGACATCGCGCAATGTCAGGTTGAAGTCATCGCGCGCTCGCGCGCAGTCGCCTGTAAAACTGGAACCATGCATGATAGCGAGCGTCTTGGGTTTGAGGCGGGCAAGCTTCTCCAGGTTCCTCGCGGTGATCGGCGTGTAGGGCATATATTCCGCGAGAATACCGGTTTGATATTCCTTCAGTGCCCGATGCGAGCGGCCGACGACATCGGCAGAGGTAAGGGGTTCAACGTCGCCGGCCTGATGGAACAGGTCCGAACAAAACAGCGTTTTCTGCGTCTCTTCGAAAAGCACACCAGCGTCCCATCCGTGCGGCAGATGAGGCGTGTGACAATAGCGAAAGCGGAACTGCCCGGTCGCGAAGCTTGCGCCATCTGAGAGGGCGCGTGACTCCCGGCCGATGAAGTCGTTCACGTTCACGCGGGCCCCGAGCTGGCTTGAGATCACATCAGAATTCGGCGCGGCAGCCAGCCACTCGTTGAGCGAGCCGCACTCGTCTGACTCAAAATGGCTGAAGGCGATATGGCGCAACTCGGAAACATTGATGAGTTTTGAGACCGCTTCGTGAATCTCAGCGTACATTCCTCGCAGTCCTGTGTGAAACAACAAGGGCTCGTCGTCTTTCACCAGAAAATGGTTGAACTGCAAATTGCCCCGTTGAGCAAAGATGGAGATGCGATAGATATTGGGCGCGATTTCTGTGGTTAAGGCCATGCGACTCTCCCGTTCGGTCCGTAGATAGACCGCTGCAACAATGCATTCGAATACGATCTCTAAAGAACACCTAGCCTCTTCAATTCCTTGCTCAGCGCAAACTCTCCCGTGAACTGGATCGCTTTCATCCCAGCTGCAGCTCCGCCTGCAACATTCTCTTCGCGATCGTCGATAAACAGTACGCGCGGCGGCGGACTGCCGAAAATATCCAGCGCCCGGTGGTACATTGCCGGATCTGGCTTCCGCAAACCCACGTAACAGGAGCTCAAGGCCACCTTGAAATAGCAGCGCAGATCGAACTTATCAAATCGAAAGTCGTTCGTCTCTCGCGCCTCGTTATTCAACGCGCCAATCAGGCAGCCGTTTGATGCAGCAAGCTGCTTGAGGATCGCCATGGCTCCTTCCGGAAGTAATCGTGATTGCGCCAACATGAAGCCGAAGAACTCGTCACGGGAGAATCCGCGCGGCTCATAAAAGATCGCCGCATCCAGATACCTGTTCAGGTCGATCTCTCCTCGCTCCCAGGCAGGGGCGACATCCTCGTGCCTGGTTTCGAATGCGTGCGCATCCAACTTGAAGTGCTCCACTGCGGCCGCGCGCTCTTTGCGGTCCCAGCCGTCGGTCAGCAGCACTCCGCCCACATCAAAAAGGATTACATCGAAGGGAGACATCAACGCCTCTTTCGCGCACTCAAGGCGGCTCTTTTAGAACAAACTTGGTGGAGACAAACGGCGACGTACTTACCCTTTTCTGGCCGCGTACCTCACCGGCTTATTGCGCTTGCGTTGCCGTTCATTCCGATATTTAGCTCCAGTTTGGTCGTGACCGCTTCCTCGCCCTTCGAACCGATTTCGCGCAGATACTTTGCTTCAATCGCCAGCACTTTCCGGAGCCGTCGCTGGAATCTCGGTTCCTTTGCTTGGAAACTAGCGTCAATAAACGCGTGCGCCAGCTCATACGCCAGCGACGGGCCAATAATTCGCGCGCCCAAAACAAGCACATTCATGTCGTCGTGTTCGACGCCTTGATGCGCCGAATATGTGTCGTGGCAAATCCCGGCGCGAATCCCGGGAATCTTGTTGGCTGCCACGCACACACCGACTCCGGAACCGCAGATGAGAATCCCGCGCGGCGCCACGCCGGCCTTAATCGCCTCTCCCACCTTTTCAGCAAAATCCGGATAGTCGTCCTCGGGTTTCACCTTGCACGCACCCAGGTCAATCATTTCATGGCCTGCTGCGGTGAGATTCGCGCGCACGTCCTCTTTCAGAGGAAATCCCGCATGATCGGAACTAATGACCAGTTTCACGATAATTCATCTCCCAACAGTCATGAGTGATTAGTCGCCACTGAACGGAGCCCAGATGATTACACTGTCGCGCTACTCTCAGAGCTTCGGTCTGGACAAGCTGACCGCCGATTCTTCTGTCCGGCTCACTGTTTCAAGAGCTTCTTTGCCGTCGCGGCCACATTCGCCGCCGTGAAGCCAAGTTCGGCCATCACGACCTTACCAGGTGCTGAAGCTCCAAAGCGATCCAACCCCACAACCCCGCCATTTGAGCCGACATATTTCCACCAGCCCAGAGACGCGCCCGCTTCAATAGCGAGCTTGGGAACGCTCATCGGCAATAGGCTCGCCTTATATTCAGGGGACTGTTCATCAAAGACCCGCCAACTGGGCATACTGATAACGCGCGCTGCGATGCCGTCCGCGGAGAGCAGCTTCGCCGCACTCAACGCAACTGAAACTTCCGACCCTGTCGCAATAAGAATCAGCTTTGGATTCGCCGCGTCTTCGAGCACGTATGCTCCCTTGCACAGGCCATCGTAAATGTCATGCCGCGAAGCGTCGATCACGGGCAATTCCTGCCGCGTCAGCGCAAAGAACGTCGGTCCTCCACGCTCAAGTGCCAGCCGCCACGCTGCCGCCGTCTCATTTGCATCCGCTGGACGAAAGTCCGTCAAGTGTGGCACTGCGCGCAACGCCGTCAGGTGTTCTACCGGCTCGTGGGTCGGCCCGTCCTCGCCCAGGCCAATCGAATCGTGGGTGAACACAAAGAGCGAGTTTGCCTTCATGAGCGCTGCAATCCTCAGGGCCGGCTTCGCGTAGTCAGAAAACACGAAGAACGTGGACCCGAATGGTCGCAGCCCACCGTGTACCGCCATGCCGTTCACCGCCGCGCACATTCCGAGTTCGCGTACACCAAAGAACACATTGCGCCCAGCGGAATCATCAGCAAAATGCGGCGAGTTTTTGAAGATCGTCTTGGTCGATGCCGTCAAATCCGCTGCTCCGCCGAATAGCTCCGGCACATCGTTGAAGATCGCCGCCATCACCTGCTGGCCGGCATTGCGAGTCGCCACCGGCTTCTCGGTTCCGAAGCTCGGGATCGACTTCTCCCATCCAGGCTTGAGCCTGGCGGCTTGCGTCCGCTCAAACTCTGTCGCCAGATCGGGAAACGCCGTCTTATAGCCCGCGAAAAGCTCGTTCCACTCCGCTTCTTCGGCGGCGCCTCGTTCCACGGCCGTACGCCAATTGGCCAGCGCATCGTCCGGCACCACAAAGCTCTGATCTTCGGGGAACCCGAAGAACTTCTTTGTGGCTGCCGCGTCTGTCGGGCCCATCGCTTCCCCGTGCACTTTGTTTGTGCCAGCCCTCGGGCTGCCGAACCCAATCACGGTGCGTACTGCTATTAGCGAGGGCTGGTCCTTGACGGCTTTCGCCGCCTCGATAGCGGCCTCGATGGCGTCGAGATCGTTGCCGTCGGCAACGCGCTGTACGTGCCAGTTGTACGCTTCGAAGCGCTTGCATCGATCCTCGGTAAAGCTCCACTCGGTGGGCCCATCCAGGGAGACCAGATTGTCATCGTAAAGCCCGATCAGCTTTCCCAGTTTCAATGTTCCGGCCAGCGACGCGGCCTCGTGCGATAGACCCTCCATCAGATCTCCGTCGCCGCAAAGCATGTAGGTATAGTGATCGACGACGTCAAAGCCCGGTCTGTTATATGTCGCAGCCAGATGCTTCTCCGCAATGGCCAGCCCCACTGCCATTCCAAAGCCCTGCCCCAGCGGCCCGGTCGTGACCTCCACGCCGTCCGTCCATCCATATTCGGGATGGCCCGGCGTTTTCGATCCGAATGTCCGGAAGCTCTTCAGGTCGTCGAGCGTCACCTTATAGCCCGACAAGAACAATGTGCCGTAGAGCAGCATCGACGCGTGGCCGTTCGATAGCACAAAGCGGTCGCGATCCGCCCACTTCGAGTGCCCTGGATTGTGCTTCATCAGCTTATGGAACAGAAGGTACGCAATCGGCGCACAACCAAGCGGCGCCCCAGGGTGCCCGCTCTTGGCCTTTTCCACGCTATCCACAGCGAGTATTCGCAGCGTGTCAATTGAAAGCCGATCGATTGAAGTTGTGGTTGTAGTCGTAGCTGTCGCCATGCTTCCAATCTCCGTTTCACTGAAGTGAGGGTTGCCGCGCTTACACGGCATCAACCTTGACTTTCACGTTGTAACCAAGCCATGCGTTTTTTTCAGGCCAACGCAGAGTCCATTCCACTTGGGTACTCCCCGCCGTGGGCGCTATATCCACGCTATGTCCCGCGCTGCCCCTCGCGTGGCTCTTCGCTGTGTGTATCGTCTGCCACCCATCTTCGGTCCACGCAACTTCAAAGCGACCGTCATCCAGAACTCGCAAAATCTTTCCAGCTCCGATGCTCTCGATGGGACGTTGCCTGCTGTAGATTTCTAGGCGGTACCGCCGCTTTTTCCGACCTTCGACGTCGCAATACCGCTGGTATACCGGCTCGATCAGATCAAAGACTTTGCCGTCCAAGGACGACCGCAGCAGCTTCAAATACTCCGCATGCGCCCACACTAAGGGCACGGCGGAACCGGCAGGCTGCCCGCCACGCATACTACGTTCCGGGATGTCCGCATCGTCCCACACTTGCTCGGGCAACATTTGCCCACTCGTGGCAAACTTCTCGAAGGTTTCAATGAGCGGAGTTACACAGTTGCCTGCGGCCAGCTCATAGTGGGCCCGTTCGCCGGTCAACAGCGGCCACACACGTCCCTGTCCCCAACCTTCATACCCCAGGCCGTCGGCCCGCTGACCATATCCGTCCCAGTTGTAGCGCAACCATCCTGGTCCCTGCGGCAAGTCGCGCTTCAGCACTGCATCCACTACCTTCAAGGTGTCGACAATCATGGGATCGTCGGCCCGCCGTACGCCATAACGCACCAGCTCGAGAAAGCCACCATCGACGATCTCGCGCGGTTCAAACTCGTATCGCGTTCCCGGCGGCCTGTTCGACAGCCGGATCACCTGCTTCCCGCAGCTCTCATTCGCATATGCTTCACCGCACTTCGGGACGCCGATTCGCATGTAATGCCGCTTGATCTCAGGATGCAGCACTCCGTCGTTGGTCCCAGTCCACTCTTCAAGATGCCCCTCGACCCAGTCGGCAAACTCCTCGAGGAACTCGCCAATCTCTGCTGACTCGTTCGCGCGCGCCAGTTCTGCCGCGCATATTAGCGCGGCGATCACCGCCGCCAGCGTCGATGGCGAATAACCAGCATTCTCTTCCCACCGCTCCTGTTGCGTAATTGGCGCATTTCGCACCAGGAAACCGGCCGCACGTTCTACGAAGGGGAGAATTCCCAACTCGCCAAGGCCATTTGCTTTCCACAAACGCCACGCCAAGATAATGGGAAACGCAACTTCATCCAATTGCTTGCCGCCCCAGTACGCCGTTCCGTCGATCCAGAAGTTCTGCGCGAATCCTCCGTCCGGCAGTTGTGTGCAGGCCAAGTAAACCAGTGCACGTCGCGCCGTCTCGGTCCGCCCGCATGCCAGCAGCGCTGTTGCCGTCTGCACCATGTCGCGCGTCCAAACCAGGTGGTACCCGCCCAAGTCGCTATCGCCTTTCGTCTGACCCCACGGAATCGATGCCGACGCCACAAATGCCCCCGAAAACGTCTTGTCTTCGTGCGCCAACAACACGTTGTGGCTAACGCGCATCAGTTTGCCACCGTCTCGCGCCTTTGCCGCCAGCCACCCTGGATTCGCCACTCGCTGCCACTGCTCGATAAACCGTTTGCGCAGCTCCGCGTACGGTGTCGCCAGCGCCCCTATCGTCTTCTGTGCAGCGGTGTGGCATCCTTGGCCGATCCCGATCGCCACCGTAAATTCGCGTTCGGTGCCAGTTCCGTATTCCGCGCAGCCGATCTCGCCCATAACCGCTACGTTGCCGTTTGTTGCGGAGCCAAACTCCCAATCCATTGTGAAATTCTGCATCAGGTCCTGCCAGCCGTCGCTCGCGCCCACAAAACCGCAGCTCACGCGGCTGAAACCGCAGTTCGCGGCCATGGCGAGCGCCCATTGGTTCTTCCACGCCACCACTGCCTTACGCCCGGCAAGATCCACTGCGCGCGCCGTATTGTCCGCTCCGCCGCAATCCAGGTGCGGCGCCAGCAAGGCATAGACTCTTAGCCGCGGCAAAAGATCCTCGCGAGCCTCCAGACGTACGCGCATCAGCACCACACTGTGGTGCGGGTCGCATATGATCTCCTTGGTTAGCGCGTACCTGCCCTCAGGGTCTCGATTCACGTACCGCACTCCCAGCGCTTCGGCATCGAGATACTCAAAGGCCGAATCCATGTCGCGCTTCTCCTCGTGCGTAAAGGTCTCGCCATCGCTGACGAGAAACTCCATATCGCGCACCTGAGCGAGGTCAATGGTCGGGTGATAGATCTCATTCAGGATTCCATGCGAGCAAGTGAACCACACGCGGCTCGAGGCCGCGTATGCCGTGCAGACCGCATCCTTCACGCTGGAAGTCCATCGCGGCTCCAGACCAGGGCCTCCAAAGGCCTCGCCTTGCTGCTCAAGCCACCGAAATAAAGGCTGATCGCTCATTTTCACCCACTGTTTCAGTCGCGCTCTGGCGTTGTCGGGAATCGCCTTTCTGCCCTACCTGCGTATTGTCCGCAATGCACCAAGCCCGGAGTTTCCTAAGACAGCGTGTGTTGTTTTTGTGCTGCCGAAGCCTCCGGGCATTCATCCTCGAAAGGGAGTTGCCGAGCGCCATTGAACAGCCTCAAGCGTGCGCACGCCACTTGCTTCACTGACGCGACTGCAAATGGCAGAATCTTGTAGGGGACGACCTGATCGGGCTGCGCCGAAAGACCAGTCTCCAGGCCGCTTCTCCACGCAACTCGCAGTTCGGTATTGATGTGAACAATGTTGATCCCGGCGGCAATGGCCTGCCGCAAATCGTCATCATCGGTTCCCGACCCGCCGTGAAGAGTGAGGGGAACTCGGGCTGCCTTTTTTATTTGAGCGATTCTGTCGATATCCAAGCGCTTCTTGTTCTCTCCTTTAACCATCTTTTGCGACATGCCGTGCATGTTGCCCACGGCGGGAGCCAGCACATCGACTCCTGTGAACTCAACAAAGTGTCTTGCTTCCGCGGGAGTGGTCAAATACTTCGATAAGTCCGGAGCGAATTGATGGATCTCAGATCCTGTGCCGATATTGCCGATCTCCCCTTCGATGAGGATCGCAGGGTTGATCGCTTTGAGAGCCTCAACGGCTTCTTGGGTCTGGCGGGCATTTTCCTCGAACGGCAGCGCGGAAGCATCAAAGACTACGGTGTCAAAGCCTGCTTCCGCAGCTTCGATGGCCTTCTCCAATGAATGGGTATGATCTGCGTTGAGAAAAATTGGGAAATCGGATTCTTCCCGCAAACTTCGAACGACGGCCGCTATCTGACGGACTCCCATAAACTCGCGTTCGCCCTCGGAAGCGCCGACCAGAACCGGCACCTGCAATTCCCGCGCGGAAGAGAAAACTGCTTTCAGTAGAACCAAATCGGCCACGTTGAAATGACCAACCGCGACTCCACTCTCTTGTGCGAGTTCCAAGACATCTCGTATATCGCGCACAACTCCCCCATGGCGACGATTGTTCCCGGCTCGTCGCCCTCTCTTCTTCGCTAGCCTCTTCGAGCATTTCGGGCGCGCTCGACATAGCGATTAAGCCTGAAGTGCAGCGGTAAAACAATCAGACGAACGTATTGTCAATACCTTTGTATGGGGCGTTGCAATAAGACACACGTCAAACGCTATCGCTCTGCTCTAGCGGTCATTGATGGTTTTAAAGTCCAGCGACACCCCTTGCCCGTTTCACAAACTCCAAGTCGCGAGTAATGCTGATATCCTCGCCTACCATGAATCCGCCGGCCTCGAGCGCCGTCTTTCAGATGTGCATCGCGGACTTTATCTCGCGTGTGAATCGAGTCAATCTCAATCGACGCATCCGCGCACGGGACCACGTCAGATCAGCCTCATTCAGCAATAGCGCGCCGCTCATTCGGGTAAAATCAGCCTTCAAGTTGGAGATCATCATGTGCTAGACTTTGTCGTCATTGAGGTTTCTTCAGGTTGCGGTACCGACGGATGAGAGTGTTGGTTGAGCTGTCGTGGTTTAGCGCGGGCTCGGCTGGGTTTTCGAGTTCGGGGATGATTCGCTGCGCTAGAACCTTGCCTAACTCCACTCCCCATTGATCGAATGAGTCGATGTTCCAGATCACGCCCTGAGTAAAGACGGCGTGCTCATAAAGGGCGACCAACTTCCCGAGCGTTTCGGGTGTGAGGCGCTCCGCAAGGATCGTATTCGATGGTCGGTTGCCTTCGAAGACGCGATGCGGCACTAGCCAATCGGAAGTGCCCTCGGCCCTAACCTGCTCGGGAGTCTTGCCGAAGGCCAGCGCCTCTGTCTGGGCGAAAACGTTGGCAAGCAGCATCTCATGATGGCGGCCTAACCGATTCAGAGGATTCACAAACGCAATGAAATCGCACGGGATGAGCCGGCTTCCCTGATGGATCAATTGGTAAAAGGAGTGCTGCCCATTCGTTCCCGGTTCACCCCAGTAGACCGGTCCGGTGTCATGAGCCACCTGGTCTCCATTGAGCGTCACGTGCTTTCCGTTGCTCTCCATCGTCAATTGCTGCAAGTAGGCAGGAAAGCGCTTCAAATATTGCTCATACGGGAGCACTGCAACCGTCTGCGCACCGAAGAAGTCGTTGTACCAAAGGGATAAAAGGCCCATCAGCACCGGAAGGTTAGCTTCGAGCGGCGCGGTGCGGAAATGCTCGTCCATCTCGTGAAAACCAGTGAGCATGGCGCGGAAGTTTTCCGGACCTATGGCAATCATCGTTGAAAGGCCGATGGCTGAATCCATTGAGTAGCGGCCACCGACCCAATCCCAGAAACCAAACATGTTGGCCGTGTCGATTCCGAATTTCGAAACTTCTGCCGCATTCGTAGAGACCGCAGCAAAGTGCTTCGCCACAGATTTCTCGTCACCGCCCAGGCCTGCGAGCGACCAGGCACGAGCGGTCTGAGCGTTCGTCATTGTTTCCAACGTTGTGAAGGTTTTCGATGAAACGATGAACAAAGTTTCTGCAGGATCCAAATCGCGAACGGCTTCGGCAGAATCGGTACCGTCAACATTAGAAACAAAGCGGAAGGTCAAAGATCGGTCGCTGTAGTGCCGAAGCGCTTCATAAGCCATTACCGGGCCGAGGTCTGAGCCTCCGATTCCAATATTGATGACGTTACGAATGCGTTTGCCGGTGTAGCCCTTCCATTCCCCACTGCGCACTCGGCCCGAAAAGTCAGACATGCGGTCGAGCAACGCATGAATTTCGGGAACAACGTTCTTTCCGTCGACCAGAATCGTCGCATCCTTTGGGGCCCGCAGTGCGGTGTGCAGGACTGCGCGTTTTTCAGTAATATTGATCTTCTGCCCACTGAACATCGCGTCAATGCGCGCGCGCAGTCCAGATTCACTCGCAAGTTGAAGCAGAAGCGTGAGAGTCTCGTCGGTAACGCGGTTCTTGGAGTAATCGAGATAAAGGCCGGCGGCCTCGATCGCCATTCGTTCACCGCGTTTCGGATCTTCGGCGAAGAGTTCCCGCAAATGCAGCTTCGAGACCTTCCTGTAATGCGACGCAAGTCCGTTCCACGCCGACGCCCCAACGGTTTGCTCTTCTATGGGTGATTGAACGTGTGCAGCCATTCCTATGCTCCTTTGTGTCTAGCGCTCCGTTATCCGAGTCCGGCTCGATTCGGGTTAACTGACCGCCTGCAGCGAGATACTCTTATGAAGCGATTCAGTCTTGGAAGAAATGACCTGCAACAGGTCATTCCACGATTTGACAAAGGAGTCAGCTCCTTCACTCTGAAGCCGCACAGCCAACGCGTCGAGATCGACGCCAGACTTGGTGAACTGCCCCAGAACTTCTTCGCTATTTCCGCCGTCGGTTGGCAGCAATTCGCCCAAATCAGTATGGGTTGCCAACGCTTTCAATGTGCCTTCGGGCATGGTGTTGACCGTGAAGGGCGCAGCCAGGGCCTTGATGTAGAGGATGTCAGAAGCCTTGGGATCTTTGGTCCCGGTACTTGCCCACAACAAGCGTTGCGGACGGCCTCCCAGGTTGTAAATACGCTGCCAGCGACTGGAACTCAGAAGAGCGCTGGCCGCCTTGTACGTGCGTTTTGCGACGGCGATTCCGAGTTGGTTGCGAAGCGTTGCAGGTACCTTGCTGGCTACCGAGGCATCCCAGCGGCTCACGAAGACTGATGCTACGGAGTCGACACGAGGGTTTAGTCCGGCCTCGATCCGTCTCTCGATACCACGGAGATACGCCTGCGCTGCCGCAAGATATTGCTCCCGCGAGAAAAGGAGTGTGACATTGGTTGGAATGCCAGCGAAGATCGCCTCCTCAATTGCCGGAAGTCCTTGTTCGGTTCCTGGAATCTTAATGAAGAGGTTAGGGCGATGCGCCCGCGCAAACAATTCTTTGGCCGCGGCGAGAGTGCTGGCCGTGTCATATGCAAGTAGGGGGGATACCTCAAGCGATACCCACCCGTCCACACCGTCTGTTTTTTCGTGGATGGGGCGGAAGAGATCTGCGGCTCGGGTGAGGTCCTCGATAGCTAGATCGAAAAACAGTGCCTCACCCGAGAAGCCCTGCTTCATCTTGTGCTTGATCGCTGCATCATATGTGCCGCTATTCTTGACCGCATGGTCAAAGATCGTCGGGTTCGATGTGAGTCCGGTGATCGACAACTCGTCGATATATTGTTTTAGCGAGCCCGTGTCCAGCAGGTCGCGGGTAATATTGTCGAGCCAGAGACTCTGACCCTTGTCGTGCAGGAGCTTCGTCGCCTTCATCGTGTCACCTCGTTGATTACTCGTCCTCTAAGCTCAAAAGACATCAACCTTTCGAATCTCAGGCGCGTTTCATGACATTAAGATGTGCTACTTCAACTGGCAATGTCTATTACGCGTTGGTATTGGTTTGTTGATGTCGGCCGTATCCACCTCTCGCGATGGCACAAGCACCCTTGATCTGCTTTTCCGCGAAACCCAGCGGCAGTGGTCTCTCTCGCGAATGCTCAATTGCTCCGCAATTGCGTTTGAGCACCACGCGTTGGTTCCGTTGGCGCATTTGTGTGTCGTTAAGGTGGATTCGTGAATGCTACCAACGTATCGGGGACACCTTCGTTCAATGGAACTGCGCTGGCTTTTCTGGTTCACTCGCGCATCCAATCAGTCCCGAAAGTGTTAGAGGGGGACAATAAAACAGAGCGATCAGGAGTTGCTCGTGGAGTCTTACCTCAAACAATTGACCGTTGAAGAGGAGAGGAGAGGGTAGGCATCGTTGTGAGTCATAAAGCAAGAAGCGCTGTCAATCGCATCCTATCGTGGTATGACGATCTTGGTGTCTATCACGACTTGATCTTGTTTGGGTTCAGACGTGGTTTGACTTTCCAAAACGAATGGGTCGATTGAAGGTCTAGGCACACGAGATCGGCATGCCCTCCGCTATTAGCCGGCGGCAAGGGTGAGCGCGAGGCCGCGCCGCGAGTCGCAGTGACTTTACCATCGAGGGTTTCGACCTACAGCAGCTCTGGTGTCGCTTTAGTAGCTCATTCGAAGTCTTCAGAATCGATAACCGGTTCGAATGACGGTTCATGCCGGAGGGCGAGCGAAGCGAGTCGGCCTGCCATTTTGACGAGATCTGGGATAGAGTCGGCCTTCATCTTTTCCATCACTCTTCCACGGTGCGTCTTAACGGTGCCCTCGGTGATGCCGAGTTCATTGCCTACCTGCCTATTCGACAGGCCGGACGCGACCAGCGATAACACTTGCCGTTCACGGCCGGAAAGGGATGCGTAACATTTGCTAAGAGCGTGCAACTCCACCTCGCGTGAAGCAGCGACACGGCTCCGTTCGAGGGCTGCCCGGATCGCGGTCAACAGCACATCGACATCGATGGGCTTGGTCAGAAACTCATGAGCTCCCGCCCTCATGGCTCGGACTGTCATTGGCACATCGCCATACCCCGTGATGAAAATGATGGGCAAGTCGCGCCTTTCGGTGGCTATCTGCTTCTGCAGATCCAGGCCGTTCAGATCCGGGAGTAAAACGTCGAGCACGAGGCAGTTTGGAACGAAGATCCGAGGATGAGTTAGAAAATCCTGTGCCGATCCAAACGTTACTGGATGCCAACCCTCTAAACGAATCAAGACTTCAAGGGATTCGCGAACGGAAGAGTCATCGTCGACGACGAATACGATCGGCGTTGCTTGCGACATGACAAGTGACGTCATTCCAGAGCGCTCAGAGTAAAGCCACATGCACGTTCGGCTGTTTGACCTCCGACCCTACAGCATGTGATAGCGCGATTAGGCCAGAGCAGCGGCGACATATCTATTAGACGAAAGCATTGATCAACACTTTCGTGTAACACATGGCCTATCTACTGATTTTGCCCGACCATAATGCGCCGATAATCTTTTCCTGGCGGATACGGCGGTTGTCGTCTCAGCGAAATCATGGGTGACCGCCCGGCGATTGAGCCCCTGTTGCCGGCGGTTGACCCCTCAGCAAAGTTCCGGTGGCGAATTCGAGATTGACTGCTTCCAAAAACAATTCCGACCGTGCGGAGACACTGGATAGTCTGGCCTGGGCTAACTGATTCTCCGCGGTGACAACATCAACAAGATTCCTGACTCCATACTTGTATGCATCCAGCGACGCCGAGTAAGAAGCATTGGCGGCCTCGAGAAGCGCGACGGCTGCGTCCTGCTTTCTCAATGCCGTTCTGAATCCGATGTAGGCAGTCCAGACTTGACGCGTGGTCTGATCATGAATCTCCGTCAGTTCATCGTTGGCCTCCCGGCGCTTCGATTCGGCGATCAACAGTTCGTTCTTGCGGGCGCCTCCGTCAAAGATGCGCCAATGGATGCCGAGCGCAACGGACCAGGTAGGCTCACTCGCCGCGCCAAGCGTGCCGTAATCTGACGCGGGCCACAGCGAGGTCTGCGCAACTG
>Ga0335072_10007049_pt1 | contig 16402 bp, 15 predicted proteins | sample Lox_Sample_21_FD_206725 | JGI IMG/M metagenome (GOLD analysis project Ga0335072, IMG submission 206725) | Soil microbial communities from Loxahatchee National Wildlife Refuge, Florida, United States - Lox_Sample_2.1 | ecosystem: Environmental > Terrestrial > Soil > Wetlands | place: USA...
CCTCGCGTTCTTCGCTTTTCCATTCCAGATCCGCCAGCGCAATCGCTCGACCTCGGTTACAATCACCGCCTTCGCGGCGGCGCGCGCCGGATCACCCACCGCCAGGCCATCGCCGATTTGTTTGAGATGTTGAAGTCTCATCGCGATATGGAACCAGTCAAGAATCGGCGGCTCCAAAACGCCAGCATCGGCGAGAATACCCCGGAGACCAGGACAACCATCGGTGAAGGCCGTCAGCGCGGTGTCGCTAGTTGTTTCCGATAATCTTTTGTGTCAGTTACCCTGCCGTTTACGATCTCTAAGGGAGATTATGGATGGCTGGTGCTTCCGACGCGGTATTGAGCCTTACCGCCCAAATCGTCTCCGCTCATGTGTCGAATAACTCTTTCGATACGGTAATGCTTCCAGATTTGATAACAAACATTCACCGCGCCCTGATAGACGCGGGACAGGCCCGACAGGCGTCCCCAAGCAGCGCCTCCGCCGTTCCGGTGACGAAGTCGGTATTTGCCAATCGTGTTGTGTGCCTTCACTGCGGCAAGAGTTTTTCGATGCTGAAGCGGCACCTGAAGACGGACCACCAGATGACGCCCGACGACTATCGGCTTAAATGGAATTTGCCTGCCACATATCCACTCGTTGCGCCTGACTACGCGAAGCAGCGATCGTCGCTGGCAAAGGAGATCGGGCTTGGCCGCAGGCCCAAGAATGCCGGGGTGGGAAGAAAGACGAGCCAATAGCGGCCCACTGCGGCAGACGGCCTGTTCACACATTGCGGATCTCGCTTGCCGGCAGCCAGCCTTCGGGCACAACGCCGGCGCCCTTGGATCGCCAGAACGGCTGACCGCGCTGGCGACCTACGCATCCGGTCTCGCTGATCTCATCATCCATTATGCGTCAGCGCAGCTGGATGACGAGCGGTTCTCGACCGCGCCGACTGAAGGTGCCGTGCAATGGTTGCTGCATCGCCGGATGGGAGGGCACCAGCAAATGGGCTGGTCGCCACGTGGTGCCCATCTGATGCTCCAGGTTCGAACAGCCACCGTCAACGGGACGCTTGAAGCGGATCATGGCTGCATCAGCCGACATCGCCGCTCATTTCGCATCGCAGCATGATCACCCCCATGTTTAGGACGGTCTCATTTACGATTAGCATCGTGGCATGCAGCGGCTAGGCTGACTACTGCGGTCAGCTGCGACGTGCGGGCGAGCGACGGAGCTTCTTGCCTTTGCCGGCAGCGCTGTTCGCCGTCAGCTCGGAGGCCAGAAATGCCAGGAACTCTTCACCGACCGGAGATAGCTTTCGGCCGATCCTGGTCACCACCTCGATGCGGCCCATCGGCAAGATTTCGCTGTTGATATCGATGGCCACCAGGCGGCCGGAGTTCAGCGCATCGGTGACCGACATTTTGAGCAACAAAGCCACCGTCTCGCTGCGCTGGACCAGGCCGATGAGCGGTTCGACGGAGTTGGACTCAAGCACGGGCGCCAAGGAAATGCCAGCCTTCCAGCATGCCGTGTCCACCAGGTTGCGGCTGCGGCTTCCGGTGGTGGTCAACGCGGTGGGATAGGCCGCGACTTCCCGCAGATCGACACGTCGCCGTTTGGTCAGCGGGTGACCGGCCGCAACGATGGCGACCACCGGCTCCGGCATACTGAAGCGCACCTCCAGGTCGCTTGCCGGCTGCGAGTAGTAAGTCATGCCAATGTCGGTGTCGATTTCGCGCACCGAATCGAGGATCCGCTCCGATCCATCCATTTTGATATCAAAGCGGACTGCCGGGTAGCGATGATGGAATTTGGCGATCAGCGGCGGCAGCAGCGAGCGGGTGAGACTCTCGATCGCCGCGATCCGCACCGTGCCCCGCTGCACGCCGTTGAGGGCAGCAAGCTCGCCGCGCAGATGCTCCACCTGCGCCATCTGCTCGCGCGCATAGCGCAGGTAAACCTCGCCGGCCACGGTAAGTGCGATGCCCCGGGCGTGGCGCTGAAACAGCGTAACGCCGAACTCGTCCTCCAGCTTCAAAATCTGTCGGCTGAGCGCCGATTGCGCGACGTTCAGGTCATCGGCGGCGTCGCGGATTGAGCTGTGCTGGGCAATGGCGGCAAAATACCGTGCCACTCGTGTATCCAAATCGGGCTCCAGGGGCAGTGTTCCGGCGATGCCCAGTCGGCATCGCAGTAATCGATCTTTTGCGCTTGTGCGATCACGATGCAAGTCGGAAGATTGGCCTTGCTAAAACCAAGCTAAGGGGAATGCGATGCCGGATATCGTCGGCGAGGCCGTGGACAAACTGATTTTACTTGAGATCAAAAATCGCGGCATGCCGTTCGGTATCCTTCAACCCCTCTACGACGCCGCCCGCCAGGCGGCGGGTGGGCGGCCGCTCACCATGTTGGCGGCTGAGGCTCTGCAGCGGACGCTGCATCGTGGTGATACCGTGTTCGTCCTGACCGGTGCGGGTTACGGCCCGACGATGCCAAAAGGCGAAAGCGACGGTCCGCCCGGCGCCGCTGCCTTGGCACGTATGTTGTACCGCGGACTTGGCGCTGTTCCTGTATTCGTGTGCGAAGCCTGCCATGTCGATCCGATCGTCGCCGCCAGTGAAGCTGGCGGATTGATGGTGAAACCCTTTGTGCAGGCGCGTGATCGGCGTCTGGGGGCAGCACTGGCAGTCGCCCCCACCGAGCAATCGCGCGTCAAGGATTGGGTCGCCTCGATCTATGCCGAAATGAGGCCGAAGGCGGTGATCAGTACCGAACGGCTCGGCCCTGGCGCCAACGGCATCATCCACACCGCCACCGCTTTGCCTCTGCAAGGCCCCGACTCACAATTCGATCCATGCATCGACATCTCGGCCGTGGTCGACCGCGCCAATGCCGACGGCATCTTCTCGATTGGCATTGGTGACCACGGTAACGAACTCGGCTTCGGCACGATCTACGATGCCGTAGTGCGCACCATGCCAAAAGGCGATCGCATGGCGACTGTCACCCGTACCGACCTTGTTGTGCCAGCCATGATGTCAAACTGGGGCTGCTACGGCATCGAGGCCTGCCTCGCCTTCCTGTTGCAGCGCCCGGACCTGATGCACACGCCGGCGAGCGAGGAACGGATCCTGCGTGCCTGCCTGAACGCCGGTGGACTGGAGGCGATGTTCTGTACCACCGATTTCGCGGTGGACGGTTTGGACGGGGAAACCTCGATGGCTTGCGTGCAGATCCTGCACAACATCGTACGCAAGAATTTGGAACCGGCCGATGCCGGCCTGACTCATTGACCGGGAGCGCGCAGCATGCCGATTGACGAAATTGTTGGTGACGCGCTGGATCGGGCGGTCTCGATCGAAATGCGGTTTGCCGTTGGCCTGCCGCGCGGCGTGACCACGCCGCTCTATGATGCGGCGCGGGTGGCTGCCGGAGGATCCATGAGCTTCCGTGCCGCACAGGCCCTGCAACAGCGCGTCAGGCGCGGCGATCATGTGCTGGTGGTAACCGGCGCTGGCGCGGCGCCCTGGCTGCCGAAAGGCGAGACCGACGGCCCGCTCGGTGCCGCCGCCTTGGCCCGCGCGCTGGAAATCGGCCTCGGCGCCAAACCGATCTTGCTAGGCGAGCACCGTAACCTGCCATCCACCATCGCTGCGACCGAGGCCGCGGGGCTGGTGGTAGTCGACGAGGCCACGTTCAAACAGCGCGACGGCTGTGCCTTGGCATTGCCGCTGCCGCTTGGCGTGGAGCCCGGCCAGCGGATCGCCGAGGAATTGTTCCAGCGCTTCGCACCGAGCTGCGTCGCCTTCGTGGAGAAGGCAGGACCGAACGAAAAGGGCGTGTTCCACAGCATTCTGGGTACCGGCCGCCAGCCGGACCTGATGGCAAACGCGCATTTCCTGGCCGAACTCGCCGCCCAGCGCGGCGCGCTATCGATTGGCATCGGCGATGGCGGCAATGAAATCGGCTGTGGTGCCATTCTGGAGGCGGTGCAACAGGTACAGCCCTTCGGCCGCAAATGCATCTGCCCGTGCGGGGCCGGTGTTGCGGCGGTGACGCGCTGTGATCATTTGATCTTTGCCTCGACCTCCAATTGGGGCGCCTACGCGGTGGCGGCTGCGCTGGCCGGTCTGCTGGAGCGGCCGGACGCGTTGCACGACGCGGAAACGGAGCACCGCATGCTGCTGGCCAGCCTGGCCGGCGGTGCGATGGATGGAGCCTACGCGCGGCTGGTGCCGTATGTGGACGGCACCAACGCGGCAACGCAGGCCAGCATCATCACGTTATTGCATCAGATCGTCAGCAACGGCCTGACCAGATATCAACGAGGGTTCTAAAGGACTGCTGCAGGTAGGCGTCGAGCGACGCCACGATCAGCAAAAAAGGGCATGACAGTGACACAAGGTTTGACTCGCCGCGCGCTGGGGCGCGGTTTGGCCGCCGCCGCCGGCAGCGGTTTGGTCTACGGCAACGGCGTCGCACCTGCCATCGCGCAGGGCAAGCGCGATATCCGCGTCGGCATGTTCGGCAGCGATTTCGGCAATCTCAGTCCGGTGATCCGCACCGACATCCAGGGTTCGCTGGTCCAGTTCAATATTTTCGATGCCCTGGTCACGACCGATTACGCTAACCGCAAAATGGTCCCGCTGGCCGCCGAGGCCTGGAGCAACCCTGATCCGCTGACCTGGCGCATCAAGATCCGCGAGGGGATGAAATGGCAGCGCGGCTATGGCGAAGTGACCGCCGCGGATCTGCTGTACACCTGGAACTACCACATCCAAAGCAAGAGCTTCCAGGTCTCCACCGCGCTGTTCCCGATCGACACCATGAAGCTCGACGGCAAATGGGTACTGGAGGTGAAGACCAAGCTGCCGTTCGGCGCCTTCCCCGGCATCACCATGGGCTATGGCGGGCTGATGGTGTCGGAGAAGGCGCACAAGGAAATGGGCAACGACGCCTATAGCGCGAAGCCGATCGGCAACGGCCCGTTCATGATCGATTCGAAACAGGGTTCGGAAATCGTGCTGGTGCGCAATCCTGAATACTGGCAGCCCAACCTGCCGAAACTCGACCGCGTAATGTACCGCGTGGTGCCGGATTCGCTGACCCGGCTGGAGGCATTGGAAAAGAACGAGTTCGATTTCGTCACCCATCCCGATCCGCAGCACGTCGCCGACGTCAAGAAGTTCACCGACCTGACGGTCAGTTCCACGCCCGGCTGGGAGTGGGATTACCAATGCTTCAACCTGAGCAAGCGGCCGCCGACCGAGCCGTGGCAGAACAAGGCGGTGCGACAGGCCATCTCCTGGTGCATCGACCGACAGGCGATCGTCGACGAGATCTATTACGGCCAGGCACTGGCGACGGACAACCAGATTCCGGCGGGCTTCATCGGTCATCGCGGCCAATTCGTGCGCTACAGCCCGCATGGCGACCTGCAGAAGGCGAAGGACCTGGTCGCGAAATCCGGGCTGCACGGCTACACGGTGGAGGTGATCACCAGCGACAAGGACTGGCTGCGCAAGGAGCTGGAGCTGGTGGCCGCGATGGTGAGCCAGATCGGCATCAATTACACCATCAAGAACATGGATATGGGCGGCTACAACAATCTCTGGCTGAACCAGCGGTTCGACCAGTTGCTGGAAGACATCACCATCATCGCGCCCGATCCGGATGCGACATCCTGGTGGTTCCTGCATACCGGCGGTTCGGCATCCGCCTACAGCACCCCGACGATGGATGGGTTGCTGGATGGCGCCCGCGCCGAGCGCGACCCGGCCAAGCGTGAGACGATGTATCACCAGATAGTCGACCTGACGCTGGAGGAGTGCCCGATCATCTACCATTTGAATTCGAACAACATGCGCGTCTACAACAAGAAACTTGCCGGCTTCAACCCGGCACCGCAGGAGTTCACCGAGCTGTTCGCCACGGTGTACTGGACCTGAGCAGAGGCGCGCGATTTTATGATCCGCGTTCTGGCTGTACGGTTGGCGCAGATTCCGTTGGTGCTGGTAGTGGTGTCGCTGACCATCTTTGCGGTCACGCGCGCCACCCCCGGCGACCCGGTGCAAATCATGCTGGGCATGCAGAGTTCGCCGGAGGCAGCGGCGGCGATGCGGCGGGAGTTCAATCTGGACCGGCCACTGCCGGTGCAATACGTGCTGTGGGTCGACAAGCTGCTGCACGGCAATCTGGGAGAGTCGATCCGGCTGAACCAAAGCGTCACCAGCCTGTTGGCGCAAACCTTGCCGGTCAGCCTGAAACTCGCCAGCGCCGCCATGTTGTTTGCGCTCTGCCTGGCGCTGCCACTGGGTGTCATCGCGGCGCTGTGGCGCAATACCTGGTTGGATTATCTTTGTACCGGCTATACGGTCGCCAGCTTCGCCATACCGAATTTCGCCTTGGCGTTGATCCTGATCTACGTGTTTTCGATGAAGCTGGACTGGCTGCCGATCACCGGCATCGGCTCGAGCCACAGCACCGGGCTATGGGGCGCCATCAGCCCGTTCATCGTGCCGGCGATTGCGCTCGGCACGTTGCAGACCGCGGTGCTGACCCGGCTGTTGCGTGCCAGCATGATCGACGTGCTGGGCCAGGAATATGTCCGGGTGGCGCGCGCCAAGGGGCTGCTGCCGCGGACCGTGATCCTGGTGCATGCGCTGAAGAATGCGCTGATCCCGTTCGTCACCATGGCCACCATCCAGTTCGGCTACATGATCGGCATCCAGGTGACGATCGAATATATCTTCGCCATTCCGGGGGTTGGCTCCGCCGTGCTGAATGCGGTGATCAACCGGGATTTTCCGGTGATCCAGGGCTTCACGCTGGTGATCGCCGCGTTCTTCCTGTGCGCCAATATTGTGGCGGACCTGCTGTATGCCGTGCTCGATCCGAGGATCCGTTACTGATGTCTGACATCCTGTCTCATCGTAGCCAGCCGTCGGGCGAAGCGCGGCCCGCGCGACGGCCGTTGGCCAGCCGGTTGCTGTGCATGATGGTCGTGCCATGTCGACCCTGAGGCTCGCCGCTGGCCAGTTCCTCCGGAACCGCGCCGCCGCGGCCGGGCTGATCTGCCTGCTGCTGCTGTGCATCGTCGTGACGCTGGCGCCGGTGATCGCGCCGTATAATCCGATCCAGATCAATCTCGGCGCCAAGCTGCAGCCGCCCAGCGCCACGCATTGGTTCGGCACGGATTATTTCGGCCGCGACGTGTTCTCGCGCACGCTCTATGGCGGCCAGTTGTCGCTCTCGGTGGGGCTGGCTGTCGTGTTGTTCGCCTTCACGCTTGGCGTGCCCATTGGCTTGGTCTCAGGCTTCGTCGGCGGCCGGCTCGACAACCTGGTTATGCGCCTGACCGATGCCTTCCTGACATTCCCGCCGCTGCTCCTGGCGGTGGCGATCGTCGGCTTGCTCGGGCCCGACATGCGGAATGTGGTGCTGGCACTGGGGCTGGTGCAGGCGCCGGTGCTGGCGCGCATGGTGCGGGGCAGCACACTGTCGGCCCGCGAGGAGGTCTATGTCCGCGCCGCGCGCGCCCTCGGCGCCAGCCCGCTCCGCATCATGTTTTCCGAGATCCTCCGCAACATCATGTCGCCGATCGTGGTGCAGCTCACCATCGTGTTTTCCGCAGCGGTGGTGGCCGAGGCATCGCTCAGCTTCCTCGGCCTCGGTGCGCCGCCACCGCAGCCCAGCTGGGGCCGCGATCTCAGCGACGCACGCAACTATCTGAGTGACGCGCCCTGGATGTTCCTCAGTCCATCTGCCGCGATCATGCTGTGCGTGCTCAGCATCAACTTTGTCGGCGACGGGCTGCGCGATGCGCTGGACCCGCGCTCCTGGCGGGTGCGCGCCAAGCCGGTTCCACCGGCCGCGCCGGTTGCCGTGCTGAGCGAGGACTTGGCATGAGCCTGCTGCGCGTCCGCGATTTGCAAGTGTCGTTCGCCAGCGACCGCGGCCTGGTCCGCGCGGTACAGGGCATTTCGTTCGATCTCGAACAGGGCGAAATACTTGGCGTGGTCGGCGAAAGTGGCAGCGGCAAGAGCGTGGCCTCGCTAGCGATCATGCGCATGCTGCCGCAGCCCCCGGCGCGGATCGTCGCGAGCGAGCTGAGTCTTGCCGGTGAGGACCTGCTGGGCATGAGCGAAGCGCGTGCCCGCGAGCTGCGCGGCGCGCAGATGGCGATGGTGTTCCAGGACCCGATGCGCTCGCTCAATCCGGTGCTGACGATCGGTCGGCAGCTGGTCGAGGTGCTGCAACGTCATCTTGGCCTCAACCGCCGCCAGGCGCTGTCGCGCGCCGTCGAATTGCTGGAGATGGTCGGTATTCCGCAGGCGTCGCGCCGGCTGTCGGCCTATCCGCATCAATTCTCCGGCGGGATGCGGCAGCGGGTGATGATCGCTATCGCCTTGTCCTGTAGGCCAAAATTGCTTATCGCCGACGAAGCTACCACCGCACTGGATGTCACTATTCAGGCGCAGATCGTCGAACTGGTAAAGCGTCTGGCGCATGAACTCGACATCGCGGTGATCTGGATCAGCCACGATCTCGGCGTGGTTGCCGGCATGTGCGACCGGGTGAACGTGATCTACGCCGGACGGATCGTGGAAACCGCCAAGGTGGATGATCTGTTTCACCGCCCGAGCCACGGCTACACGCTGGGCTTGCTGGGTTCGACCCCACGGGTGGATGAAACCGAGCAAGATCGGCTGACGCCGATCGAGGGGCTGCCGCCCGACCTGATCGATCCGCCCACGCTGTGCCCGTTCCTGCCGCGCTGCAAGGTTGCGGTCGCCGAATGTCGGCAAAGCATGCCGCCGACGCGCGCGTTCGGCCCCCTGCACCAAGCGTCGTGCTTCGCAGAGTTGGCATGAGTTCGTTACCTGGAACCAGTCTTGTTTCGCCACCGGGTGAGGCGGTCGTGGTCGTCGCGCCGGAACGGCCGGCCGCGGCTGGATCGAACGTTGGGTCGATCGGCGACCGCGCATTGCCACTGGCCGCCGAGCCGGGTGATGCCGAGGCGATCCTGCGTGTGGAACATTTGTCGGTGCATTTTCCGGTGCGCCAGGGTGTGGTCCACACCCGTACGGTCCGGGCCCTGGACGATGTCAGCTTCAGCCTGCCACGCGGCGTCACGCTGGGCATTGCCGGCGAATCGGGTTGCGGCAAGTCGACGCTCGGGTTTGCCGTGATGATGTTGCAGAAGGTGACGAGTGGCCGCGTGTGGTTCGCCGGCAGCGATCTTGGCCGGCTCGACCGGCGGGCGATGCGCCAGATGCGGCGGCGCATGCAGATCGTGTTCCAGGATTCCGCCGCATCGTTGAATCCCCGTGCGCAGATCGGCGGCATCCTGGCGCAGGCGCTGGATATCCATGGCTTGTTTCCGGGCCGCGAACGTGCCCCGCGCATCCGCGCCTTGCTCGACATGGTCGGCTTGCCGAGCAACTTCGCCGAACGCTTTCCCCACCAGCTCAGTGGCGGCCAGGCCCAGCGCGTGGCGATCGCCCGGGCACTGGCGGTCGGCGCGGAGCTGATCGTGTTCGACGAGCCGGTATCCGCGCTGGATGTCTCCATCCAGGCGCAGATCGTCAACCTGCTGCAGAGCCTGCAACGCGAGCTCCGCCTGACCTATTTGTTCATTTCGCACGACCTCAGCATCGTGCGGCATGTCAGCGACCTGGTCGCGGTGATGTATCTCGGCCGCATCGTGGAATTCGCCAGCAAGACCGCGCTGTATGCCAATCCGTCGCATCCCTATAGCCGCGCGCTGCTGTCGGCGGTGCCAGTGCCCGATCCGGTGCTGGAACGAGAGCGGCGGCGCATCATCCTGAAGGGCGATCTGCCGGACCCGACCAATCCGCCATCGGGTTGCGCGTTCCGAACGCGTTGCCCGCTGGCCAGTGCCGAATGCGCCGCGCAGCCACCAGCACCCGTGGCGACCGGTAGCGACCATTGGGCGCGCTGCATTCGCATCGGCGCCGATCTTCCACCAACAGGGACGTCCCCATGACTTTTTCCGTGCTCGCGCGGTGCCCAACGACTGGCCATTTCGGCATTGGTGTCGCCACCTATTCGCTGTGCGTCGGCCAGTATTGCGACGGGCTGCGCAGCCGCGTCGGCGCGACCATGACGCAGGCCTTCGTCAATCAGGGCAATAACGACCTCGCCTTGCGGCTGCTGTCGATGGGCTACACGGCGGCCCGTGTGATGGAGGAGCTGGCGGGCAACGACCCGCATCACGATTACCGGCAGATCGCGATCATCGATCACGACGGTGCCGTGGCCGCCTTCACCGGCAGCAAGACGCGCGGTTGGGCCGGGCATCGCACGGGCGAGGGGTTTGCGGCCTTTGGCAATGTGTTGGCAGGGCCGGAGGTGGCCGATGCGATTGCCGCGGGCTTCCTGTCACAGCCGGAGCTGCCGCTGGAATATCGCCTGCTGCGCGCGCTGGAATGCGGCCGGGATGCCGGCGGGCAATGCGGCGGCGAGGGCCACCTGACCGAGCGCTCCGCCGTGCTGCGCGTGTTCGGTGATCAACCCTATGCCGATCTCGATTTGCGCGTCGATGTGCATGACCGGGCGGTGGACGAACTGCGGTGCTGTTTCGAAGCCTACATGCCGTATCGCGACTACTACCGCGAGCGCGGGCGGGACCCGGTGCATGCGATGCCGCAGGAAGCCTTTGTTGCCCGGCTCCGCGCGACCCGCTGAGGAGGAGAATACATGACTTATACGGTGATTGGCCATTGCCCAAGAACGGGGCGTGTCGGGATCGGGATCGCGACGTTTTCCATCACGGTCGGCATGTACTGCAACGGCGTGAAGTCGCGGACCGGCGTGACGATCAGCCAGGCCTTCGTCAATCAAGGCAACAATGCCCTGGTGTTGCGTTTGCTTGAGCAAGGCTACAAGCCGGACGCGGTGATGGCGCAGCTTGCCGCCAACGATCCGGACCATGAGTATCGGCAGATCGGTATCATCGACCGCGAGGGCCGGGTTGCCGCGCATACCGGGCCGAAGACGCGTGGCTGGTCTGGGCACAAGGTCGGGCCCGGATGGCTGGCGTGTGGCAACGGGCTGGTCGGACCGCAGGTGGTTGAGGCGATCGGCGATGGCTTCATGGCCGAGCCGGATGCCGACTTGGAACATCGGCTGTTGATGGGGATCGAGGCGGGCCGCGATGCCGGCGGCCAAGGCACGCCGCAGCGGCACAAGACCGAGCGTTCCGCGGCGTTGGTGGTACACAGCCGCTACACCTACTCGGACATCGATCTGCGCGTCGATCTGCATGAGGCGGCGATCGACGAGCTACGGCGGATCTGGCTCGAGTACAAACAATACGAAGCGTTCTATCGCGAACGATCGCGTAACCCGCGCGATGCGGTGCCGCAGGAGGTGTTCGTGGCACGATTGCAGCCCAAGACCGCGGAGGCAGTGGCATGACCTACTCCATCATCGCGCGTTGCCCGCGCACCGGCCGGCTGGGGCTTGGCATCACCACCTATTCCATCGCGGTCGGCGGCCGGTCTGAAGGCGTGCGCGCCAATGCCGGCATCTGCAAGACGCAGGCCTTCACCAATCGCTGCAACGACCCGATCGGAGTGGGGCTGTTGGAGCAGGGCTACACGCCGGCCTACGCCATGCGCGTGCTGGCCGACAACGACCCGGACCACGAGTTCCGCCAGATCGCCATTCTGGATCGCGACGGCAACGCGGTCGCGCATACCGGCAGCGGCACGCGGTCGTGGTCTGGGCATCGCATTGGCGACGGTTTCGTGGCGTTTGGCAATGTGTTGGCTGGGCCGCAGGTGGTCGAAGCGATCGCCGACGGGTTCCAGGCGGCGACGGACGAACCGCTGGAATTCCGATTGTTGGCCGCGCTGGAGGCCGGTCGTGACGCCGGCGGCCAGGTGGGTGGCGAGGGCCACCTGCCGGAACGCTCTGCCGCGATCCGTGTGGTGGCGCTGCCGGATTATCCAGACGTCGATGTGCGCGTCGATCTGCATCCGCAGGCGATGACCGAATTGCGGCGCGTGCTGGAGGAGTTCAAGCAGTACGAAGTGTTCTATCGCGAGCGCGGCCGCAACCCGCGTGAAGCGGTGACGCAGGACGAATTCGTGGCGCAGCTCGAGGCGCGGCGGCGTGCTGCGCAGCTGCCAGTCTAGGTTGGAGCTGGCCTTTCCCGCGCCGCGGGAAAGGCCGTCCGCACCATCAGAACGCCCGCTTGCGCGCCGGCTCCAGTGCACGTTCGACGATCGTGCGCATCACCAGCACCAGCGCAGCGTTGGTGCGCGCCGGGATGCCGTCGCAGGCGGCAATGATCCCGCCGCCGCCACCGTCAGCTAGGCCCAACCCCACGCCGACATGATGCAGCGCCTCCTCATCATCGGGATCGTGACACAGCGCGGCGTCGCGGCGCAGCAGTGCGAGCGCGGCGCACACGCCATAGGCGGTGAGATTCGAGGTGCTGCCCACCGCCAGCCTCGTGGTGGGCACCGCGGAGAACACGCCGCCGCCGCAGGGCGTGCGATCCGCCTGGTTGATCTGCGGCAGACGCTGCGCCAGCCGTTCGCGAAAGCGGCCGAACCCGATCTCGTTGCCGCCATCGCCGATGCCAAGCGACTCCCGCCCCAGCTTGGCATGGGTATGAAACATATGATCGACATTGGTGCGGAATGCATCGCGGCCGATCGCCGTCATGCCGTAGATATGCCCGTTCACGTTGCCGCCGAGCCGTTCGATCGCCACCAGCACATCGCAGGCGGCGGCGGCCTCTTCCTGCTGCGGCCGATCGTTATAGCGCAGCTCGGTGATGCCCGCTGCCCGGTGGTCGCGCCGCAGCAACGCGGCGATCGGCGGCGCACAGACCGGATCGGTGTAGATCGTCACCTGATGTCCGATGCGTTCCAGCGCACGGGTCAGCACCACGGCGCCGAACGGCCCATCGCTTTCGCCAACCGGCATATGCTCGGGCACGGCGGCGCCGGTGACGATGCCGATCCGGGCTGGCGCGCGATCCAGCAGCCGCGCGGCCGAGAGCACCAGTGCTTCGTCGGCATCCTCGCGCACGGTTTCCTGCAGCACGGCCTTGAAGCCGCGCACGACGCCTGCCCGGCGGATTTCCACCGTCAGCAAGCGATCAATGTTGTCGGCGGCAATCGTGTCAGTAATGCTCATTGTCAGTCTCCTCAATCAAAATGGCCGCTGGTAGCCCTGCACCATGCCGTTGCGCACGATCACGCCAAGCATGGTGACGATGGCGCGCTGCGCCTCTGCCGGCATGCCGTCGACGGCCAGGATATGCCGCCCGGTGCTGCCATCCGCGGCATGGGCATTGACGCAGGCTTCCAGCACCCGCTGCTCCATATCCGGCGTATGCAGCAGATCGACATTGCCGGTGACCGCGGCCATTGCCGCGACGATGGCATAGGCGCCCCAGTTGGACGCATTGGCGGTCATCAGCGCATCGGTTCGCACGCGCGTCGCCAGCTTGTCGCCCTGCGGCTTGAAACGCTTCACCGCATCGGCGATCAGCCCGAAGCCGATCTCGTTGCCGTTGTCGCCGATGCCGATCGAAGCGATGCCGCGTTGCGCTGCGAGGTCGAACAAGCATTCCGCCTTGGCGCGTTCGCCGCGATTGGGTTGGCCCGAGGCCATATGCGCAAAGCCGGCGGTATTCGGGCCGATCTTTTCCACCGAGATGAGCAGATCCGGCTGGAAGCGATCGAGATAGGCGGCGGCTTGCTCGGCGGCGTCGTCATCGCTGCTGAGCGGCACCACGGCGGTGGCAAACGGTGTCTCCCGCACCATGTCGGCATCGCGCAGACCGAGGCCGGCCGCCAGGGCGGTGGCGCGGAGATTATCGATGAACGCTGGCTCGGTGAGCAGGAGGGGCGTGGCGCCGGTGGCCTGGTGGATGGCACGGGCCAGCACGACGAGACCGGGCGGCCCATCCGTTTCGCCCGCTGGAAGATGCGGCGGACCGCCGGCGCCGGTGGTCATCAGCACGGTGCCGCCGCGGCGCGCATGCTGCAGCACCATCCGCGCGGCATGCAGGCTGAGCGGACCACCGCCCTGCGCCGCGCACGCGGCTTCGTACAAGTTCGCGATGACGCCCCGCGAGTAATCGGAAATTCGCGCCTCTACCGTCACCAGGCGATCGAGGTTTCGACAGACGATTTCAATTTGCTCAGGCATGACATTGACCTTCGTCGTAGTAGCGATGCAACCCATAGCATTGCGCCGCAACCGGTCATATTGAAATCGGCGGATGGCTGCTTTGAATTTGTTAGAGGAGTATCGAGGCATGGATATGGTTCCGGCGCTGCTGAATGTTGCGCGGCTGCACGCGATGATGGATCGGCATGGCATCGACCTGCTGGTGCTGCGTGGCGTAGAAAACTCAAAGTACATGACTGACTTTTTCCATAACGGTGGGAATCTCGGATATCGGCCGTTCACCGTCTTTTACTTCCGCGATCCGGCGCGGCCGCCGGCGTTGGTGGTGCCGGCGGTGGATTTGCATCTCGCCATGTCGCAGAGCTGGATCAGCGACGTGCGCGCCTATGCGATGGCGGAGTTCTTCACCGACCTCCCCGGGCCGTTCTATGAAGACTCCTTCGCCGCGGCACGCGCAATTCTGGCCGAGCGCAAGGTGCACGGCATGACCATCGGCACCGAAGGCAATCAGCTCACCTCGGGATTCCGGCCGATGCTGGAAGCGCTGCTGGAGGGCAACCGCATCATCGACGTGGCGGAAGACATGGACCTGGTGCGCATGGTCAAGACGCCGGAGGAGATCCGCCGCCTGCACCGGGCAACCGATATCACCATCGCCGCCCATGCCAGCTTCCGCGATGCCATTCGTCCGGGGAACACGGATGACGACCTGCTGCGGGCGATCCTCGGACGCATGGCGGCCGAGGGGGCGCACGGCATCAATTTCATCAATATCGGCTGCGGTCCGAACACCTCATTTGCGGCGCACGCGTATTTTCCGACCGGGCACGTGATGGCGCCGGGCGATTTCGTGAAGGTCGATATGGGCGCGACCTATATGGGCTATCCGGCCGATTTCGTCCGCTCGTATTTCATCGGGCATGCCAGCCAGCGGCAGCAGGACATCTGGCGATGGCTGAACGAGGTGCAGGTGGAGACCGGGCTTGGCCTGAAGCCTGGCATGACCGGCGGCGAGATCTTCGATGCAAGCTATGCCCGCATCAGTCAGCACCTGGAGAATTTCCCGCGCGAGTTCATTGGCCACGGGCTTGGGCTTAGTTCGCATGAGCAACCGCGGATGAATCATGTGAATCGGACGGTGTTGGAGCCGAACAGCGTGGTGTGCCTGGAGTTCAGCTACTACCATGACGGGGTGCGTCACCATACCGAGGATACGTTCCTGGTGAAGGATGATGGCGTGGAGTTCTGGACGCGTGAGTGCCCGCGCGAGCTGATCGTCCCGGCCTGAGAGGGGTGATCGGCCCGAGCGGGAGGCAACCTCGTGACCGTGTTCAACGTGGCCGCCGGCGTGGGCATCCTCGCCGCGAGCTTGTTGGGACGGGTGCCTCCACGGCCCGATCTCCTGGCGCTGGACGATTTCCCGGGCGGTGGCCCCGCCACCGGTCTGCTGGTCGCGACCTTTTTGGCTGCCCGAGACGCCACGCCGGCAGAGCTCCCAGGACTGCAACGATGCGGCTGGCCGCTCGCAGTAACGGGTGCGCACGGCGGCAGTCGAAGCGCGAAGTCGGTTCCCAACTCCCGCGCGTATTCGAAGCGGTCCAGCAGCGCGGCGATGTTCGAAGGAGCGGGCTGTCATGTTGCCGTTAACGAGGTTCTGACTCACTTTCGGTGCAGGTTGGGCTTGGTGGCATCGTGGTCGGGGGCAAGGAGGCCCCGTCATGATGAAAGCCCGGGCAATTTGGTCACCTGTGCCGTACCTGAACGTGACCGCCGTTGAGCGAGAGGACTCGCTATGGCTGGTAATGATGTCTGGCCTGAAGCACGCATGCTGTCCACTTTGCGGCGTGCCATCGCGTTCGCGTCATAGCTCCTACATGCGGACGCTTGGCGATCTTTCCGCCCAGGGGAGGCCGGTTACGATCAGGGTGCGAGTGGGGCGCTGGCGCTGCCGGAACGAGCGGTGCGATCGCCAGATCTTTGCCGAACGCCTTCCCGGCCTTGCAGCCCCTTCTGCGCGTCAGACTGACCGTTTGGCGGAGATCGTCAGGTTGTTCGGTCATAGCGCGGGTGGGCGCCCCTCCGAGCGCTTGATGGCCCGGCTGGGCATGCGCGTGAGCGACAGCACGATCCTGCGGCGTCTCAAGCAACATGCCGGGACCAGGCTCGAACGAGCGGCAATCCGGGTCGCTGGTGTCGATGAGTGGGCTTGGCGGAAGGGCGCGAAATTCGGCACGAT
>Ga0335072_10007051_pt1 | contig 16401 bp, 12 predicted proteins | sample Lox_Sample_21_FD_206725 | JGI IMG/M metagenome (GOLD analysis project Ga0335072, IMG submission 206725) | Soil microbial communities from Loxahatchee National Wildlife Refuge, Florida, United States - Lox_Sample_2.1 | ecosystem: Environmental > Terrestrial > Soil > Wetlands | place: USA...
ATCTGCCGCGACAATATCTCATCCCCCACGCAGCCCTTTCGGCCGCATGAGGGGGCAGCATCAACCTCTGTCGAAGGAGGATGAGCTGCGTTCGGAGAATTGCGCGGCATAGTCGCTCGCGCCCGCATACTCCCGGGCCGGCTCCAGGTTGAGCGAACCGCCGCTCTCCCCTGCTTCATCCTCGAACATCGACGCGGATGCGTCTTCACCTGACGAACGATCGGAGCGGCGGGAAACATCGAGTGACGGGCGGCGCCGCAAGGCTCCATTTGATTTCGCAATCGTCTTTTGAGCCTTTTTTAGCTCAAACCAGCGAAGGTAATTTGCAACCACGTTGGCCATCGTCATCTCGACGCCGGCCGCGAAGTTGTGCTCCGCCATCTGGCGCTCTAACTCGGGAGACTGCAGGATGGAGATCAGGCGATCAGCCAGTTCGGTCGCGTCTCCCACCTTGTGAAAGAGAATCGCCATGTTTTCTTCTGTAGCCATGCCGCGGAAATCGGCCAGATCCGCGCAAACGATCGGGACACCGAATTCGCACGCCTGATGCGCGGGGCCGCTTGATCCGGTCGCTGAGTCATAGGGCATAACGACCACGGAGGTCGTTTGATAAAGCTCCGGAATGTCTTCTTCGGGAACATAGCCAAGAAAATCAATGGGCAGATGGGCCGGTTGTGCGGCGCGGATCGATTCCCAGTAGCCTGCTTTGGTGTGGTGGTTGGCGCCCGCAACAACGAGCCGTGCGTTCGGAATTCTTGCCAGCACCCGTGGAAATGCCTCCATCAACACCTCGAGCCGCTTGTAAGTGCCCCAGTGTCCGATGGCCAGGATGCGCTTATCTGGATTGCCCCGTTTGGCAAAATCCGGAGGAGTAGGAACCGCTGTGAAGGTGCCATGTGTTCCCAGGAGTACGTTGCGCGCGGAGTACTTTGTCGTCAGCGTGCGATGGTACCCGGGCAGCAGCACGGATACGGAATTGGCCGCCAGCAGCGCCTTGGTCGTAATATCGGTGCCGAACCGGAAAAGCCGCTCGTGCTTCACGCCGGCCGCGGCAAAGTCCACGTGCTCGATGATGTGGTGTAGCGTGATATGCGTGTAAAATCCCGCTGCGCGCGTCAGAGCAGGAGTCGACAGCCCCGCGAATGCCGCCAGCGGGTTCTCGGGCGTGGCGAAGCTCGAGAAGACCAGGTTGAACCAGACAACATCCGGTTTGAGCCTCCGGATGGTCTTCAATAGATGCACGGGATTCAGCGTGCTGCCGAATTTCCAGCAACGCACTACATTGAACCCGGGGAGCTCGCCCTGCCCGTCGTGCGAAAGCGGCCGGCCGTCCTTGTCGGTCGCAAACGCGTAGTCGGCCAGTTCGTCGGCCAGAATCGTCAGCTCGACTTCAGGGTGCCGTTGTAACTCACGCGCAATATGGAACGCATACTCATTCAGTTGGCGCCCGCTGGGAGGAAAAGTTGCGACCAAACAGATTTTCATCATAACCCGCCTTAAAATATGCTGACCTCTACGTACGGCCTAAACTGCTGATTCTGAGCTCCCGAGAAGTTAAAGAAGGTTTCTTCTTGTATGCCAGCGGAAAAGCGAATGGGATACTCAAGGTTGAGAGATCCGGAAGAATCATTGAATCTACGGTGGAGCGGTTTGGCGTAAGAGACAGAAAAGCCATTCTGCATCGCGTCGTAGACGTGGAATCCCCGGGTGTTGGAATATGCGGTTGAGAACTGCACATCCCAGTTGCGCTTTGGCTTAAAGTCGACCGTTCCTGCGGGGCGCAGATCCTGCGCGATGCCGGAATTGCTGCCCACTACGCGCCAGGCGCGCAGATCCTCTAACAGGGCCCTGACGTCGAGGCGCTGCGAAAACCGGTGATCCACACCGATGTATGCAGACGAGTAGTAATCCTCGTAATGTACCGGTGAAAAGACTTCGTCATTCATGCCCCACCCTGTTACCAGCGCTGTCTTGCTCCAGGGAGCGCCGACGCGAAAATCCAGCGCGCCGGTGATCGCGTGAGAGTGCAGGTTGGTTTCGGTGAAGGGTCCGGATTCATGAATGGCATAGCCGCTGAACGAGATCACGTTGAAAAATGAGCTCGATGTGACATAGGCAAAAGTGCGGAAGAGATTCTGGTTCATCTGCACCGGAGATGCGGAATCGCGGCGAATCGTGGCTTGCACGCCCCCATCAAAGGTCAGTGAGTTATCGCCAAGATGGATCGTGGGGCTCAGTCCGTAGCTGAAGGTGGTATCGGTCGTATCGCGATTTACCACCGAGTTTGTCGCTGGAACGGAGATCGGGCCGCGCGCATTGCGCAGTTGAAAGAATCCGCCCGACGGGACCATGTGCGGCAGGTGAAGATGGAACGCGTCCGTCCAGGCGGTCTGCAGTGAAGAGCGCGGCGGCGGCAGCAGGGAGACATCTGTGCTGGGAACCGGGAAGGTTGCGTCCAGTTTGGAGTCCAGCACATAAATGGTCGTGTCTTCATAGACGGGCTGGATCGTGAAGTCGGAAAGCACGCTGAGCTTGGGATTGACGCGCAGGCCTTCGTCGGCGCCCGCAGCCAGCATGCTTTCCTCAGAGCTTTCATCGTTGCCCACGGAGTTGGAAGCCTGCGCAAATGCGGTGAGCGCCGCCGCTCCCTGATGTTCCTGGCGAAAAACGTTGGCTTCCGCCATCAGGTACTGATAGCTCGGCGCGTCGCCACCGGTCGCACTGACCGCGTTCAGCTCGGCATGGGCCCGGGCCGTATCGCCCACCGCCAAGTAGTTATTTGCCAGCCCCACGCGCACCTCTTCGTCCGGGGCTCCTGCCATCTTGGCCCGCTGCAGATAGCTCTGCGACAACTCGTAGTCGTGCGTGGTGCGCAAAACATCGGCGGCGGCAATAAACTGGCTTCCTGTCGGCGGCGTCGTTTCTCCGGCAGTCCCTTCCATCCAACCCAGCGCGATCTGCCGTTCGGCATCATCGCTATGACCTTGCTGCGCCATCACCTGAGCGATCGCGAGACGTACAGAGATGCGATCGCTTCCGGGAACTTCGAGCGCCATTTGAAAACGCTGCATGGCGGCCTGCTGATCTCCCAGAGTGTCCAGAGCTTCTCCCGTCGACATGAAGATCCGGCTTCGCTCCAGAGGAGTGGCGGATGCGGAATACTGCTCCGCCAGTGTCGCGGCGTGCCTGGCCTGATCGCTTTCGTCGAGATCGGCGTAAGCGCGCGCCAGCAGCGCCTGCACATCCGCATTCTCTGGCGAAAGCTTCTCCGCGATCTGTGCCTCATTTACCGTGTCCTGATACTTGAACTCAGAGAACAGCGCGTTGGCGAGACCAAGATGCAGCGCAGTGTCGTTGGGCGTGTACTTGAGCGCAGCGCGATATTCCATGACCGCCTTCGCTGACAGGCCTTCGTTGCCATAGGCATTGGCGCGGATGACATGAACATCCAGGGAGTCGCCCGCCTCGCGCTCCGCGAGGTCCGCTTCGTGAATAGAGGATGAATACTTGCGTAGATCGAGATCGGCATAGGCCAGTCCTAAGTGGGCCTCGCCGTTATTCGGTTCCCGTTTGAGCGCCGACTCAAAATCCGTTGCGGCCGCTTGCGGCTGATGAAGGTCGTTCAGCATGTAGCCGCGATTGATATACGCGGTAACCACTTCGGGATCGCGGTTCAGAACTTCGGTGAAGTCTTGCCGCGCCTCTTCCTTGAGGTTCATGTGCTTGTGCACATAGCCTTGCAGCAGCGGTATATCGGGCTCTTTGGGAAGAACCTTCATGTAGCTCGTCGTCAGCTTGAGCAGCTCATCGTATTTTTGCTGGTTAAGCAGATCGTATCCGAGATAGACGACCACGTCCCGGTCATCGGGCAGCTCTTTGATTGCCCGTTCGCCCAGGGCTTCCGATTCGGCGTATTTGCCGTCAAAACTCAGGTATCTTTCTTCTTCGCGCAGCACCTGCGGTTGCACTTCCATCTCCGGTGTGACGCGGACGAACCATGTTTTGGCCACCGGGATGTTGTGGGCCTCGATTGCCGCGTTGATTCCGCCCGCTACGATGAGCGCGTTGTGCGGTGCCAGACTAATGCCCTTGCTGTAAGACGCCTGGGCCTTGGTAAATTCGCGGCGCGAGGTGTAGAGATCGCCGAGCGCGAGATAGGGCTCGTAGAGCGTGGGATCCGCCTGCGCGAGGCGCTGGAAATAGTGCTCCGCGTCGTCGTCGCGCCCTGCCGCGCGCGAAGCGTAACCCAGAGAGGTGAGAGCAAAGCGGTCGTTGGGCGATGTGGTGAGGATTTGCTTGTACGCTGCAATCGCTTCGTCGGTGCGTCCCATCTTCATCAGAATGTCGCCGTCGAGCTGCAGATCGGTCCGATCGACCGAACTAAGCGCCAGGGCATCATGAATATCCGCGAGGGCTCCATCGAAATCGCCTGCCGTCATGCGAATCAGCGCGCGCAAACGCAGGAAAGGGCCTTTCTCCGGCCCGGAGCCGTCGATAGAGCGGATCGCATCCTGCGCAACCTGCAGCTGGCTATGCGCCGCGTTTTCATCGCCAAGGTTGTGATACAGGGACTCCAGGTCCATGTGCAGTTGGATGCCGTAGAGAGGTCCCTCGGCGGGAGTAGCCGGCAAGGCGGCCAACGCAGCCTTGTATTCGTTCACTGCATCCTGGTCCCGTTCCTGTAGCTGCGCAATCTGCGCGCGGATCGCATGGAGCCGATAGTCGCTGGTATTGAGGGTCGCCGCCCGTGTCAGAAAGTTATTCGCGTCGCCAATGGAACCCGCGGCCACCTCGGCCTGTGCCGCGGAGAGCTGCAGGTTCAAATCCTTCGGCGCGGCATCCGCAGCTTTGGCATAGAAATTCGCCGAGTCCGTCATCTTGCCGGCAAGCTGATAGGTATAAGCAATTTCCGCGACAACGTCCGGCTTCGGATTGCGGATCGACTGAAGGGCTGTGATCGCTTCAGGAAATTTTCCGACCTCGCGATAGTAGCCGGCCAGCGAGCGCTGGATGTCAGGGTTATCTGGAGCCCGCCGCTGCGCCATGTTCAGATAGCGGCTCGCTTGATCAAATTGTTTAAGCTGCTGGTACGAAAGGGCTAACAACAACTCGGATCGCGCGTCGGGATGCTGTTGCTCCGCTCTGCCAAGCAACTGAACTGCCCCTGTATAGTCCTTCTGGTGCAAATTCATTTCGCCGAGCATGAGCAGATCGTTGGTGCGCCTCGGGTCTGCCGCAATTACCTGCTTGAGAATACGTTCCGCATCCTGACTCCGGCCCGTCACGCTATAAACCTGCGCAAGGCCGGACTGTCCATCCAGCGAGGATGGATTCAACCGGAGGCCGCGTGAATACGCGTCCACCGCCTCCTGATAACGTCCGTCAATGCGTGCGGCATAGCCAAGCAGAAACCAAAGCTGCGGATCATTGGGTGCTGCAGTTGCGGCGCGTTGTGCATACTCAAACGCGAGTGCGTGATCGCCGCGTGTAATCGCTTGCTCCGCTGCGCTCGCGAGACGCGCGTTTTGAATATTCGAGCCCCAGCCAAGCGACTGCTCCGACGACTGCGCGCCAGACGAGCCTTGATGGGGCTGCGGTTTCGTATTGTCGGAAGTGTTGCCTCCGACTTGGTAGACTTGCGCGTTCGCGACGCCCGCAAGCGCGACGAAGATTGCAGCCTTGAGAAAAACAGATCTAGCTGTCAAGGTGGGTCACCACGGCCCCGAATTCAGTTAATGGTGAATTTGATTCCCAAAAACTCCTGAATGTTGGCTACATGAAACCTTTTTGACATAACGCGCATTTGTTATGAGCAGCAGAACGAAGCTTGGGCCAATGCAAAGCAACCACATGGGCGCATTGCTTAATCGAAGAGAATAGCGTGATTGCAGAGTCGCCCTTTTCTCTTTGCCCTCTTATGTGGAGCGGTGTTGGCGACTGTTTTACCTTGGCCAAGCTGAAACGTTGCGGTTCGTGAGAGGCTCGCGTGCAAAAGACAGAGTTGCCTGAAGCGTACAAGCGCCCTATACCAATGAGCCTTCTTCTCATGGCAGCATTGGCGGTGCACCTTCCGCTGTTATTGATGGAACTGCCATTGAAGTCGTACGACACCTACTTTCACATCTTTTTTGCTTCTCACTACCTTCATCACTGGTTCAATCCGTGGAATACCAAGTGGTACGCGGGATTCTCCCAAGTCACGTATCCGCCGGTCGCCCAGCAGTGGGTGGCAATGGCCTCCAGGCTCGTTGGATTGGATCTGGGCTACATGCTGGTCCAGATGGTGGGAATCTTGCTGCTCGTCGTCGGCGTTTACAGGTTCGCGAAGCTTTGGGTCAATCCGCGTGCGGCATCCTATGCGGCACTTGCCAGTATTTTTCTGGGCTCGGAAAGCTTTCTAGTCTATTGCGCCGGTCAGCTGCCCACCACGTTCACGGCGCCTATCTATCTCAATGCGCTTCCATTTCTCTTTGACTGGCTGCGGCGCGGTGGTTGGCGCTCATTCATCAAATCGCTTGTTCTGTTTACGGCCGCTGCGGCCGCGCACCATTTCACCCTGCTGTTCGGATCATTCTTCTTCGCCCTGCCCGTGCTCGCCCTGGTGCTGCTCGATCGCGAAAACGGCGAGGGCGTATCGGTGCCGGCATTTGTCGCACGCACGCTCGCGATTGTCATCGTCGCCAGCGCGGCAATCGCGGTTGTACTGCTTCCGTTCTGGATTGCGCTGATTCACTATCCCGTAACGCAGACTCCGATTCCGCATCCCAGCCGCGCAAACTATCTCCTCAGCCCCGAGTGGGGCATGAATTATTTCGTAGTGCCCTTCGGGGCGCTGGCTCTCGCGCTGCCGTTCATTTTTATGCGCGGTTCCGCGGTCACGCGGCTTCGTCCGCTGCTGCTCGGCTTCTGGGTCGCATTTCTGCTCGGTCTGGGTGGTACCACGCCGATCGGTCACCTTGTGCTAAGGCGCGCCTTCGACGTGCTGACGATGGAGCGCTTCAGCTACTGGGCCACTCTCCTGGCGCTGCCCTTCGTCGGGTTGCTGGTGACCGAGCTCATCGATAAATATCGGGCGCGCGCCATCGTGAGTCTGGCGCTTCTGGCGGTTTCGACCTGTGCGCTGGCTGTCGGTTGGACGACGTTTCATCCCGCAAATGGTGACAGCTTCGACGTGAATGCAGTAGCCGGGTGGCTCAATCGCGACGGTCACGATCAGTACCGGTATGTGACGCTGGGCTTCGGCGATGCCATTTCGCGGCTCGCCGAGCTGACTGACGCGGGCAGTGTGGACGGCGAGTGGAACTCGGGACGTATGTTGCCAGAGCTCACCCGCTACGGCGGTGCCCAGCTCACGAGTGCGAAAGTTTATGGCAAGGGTGGCCTTGATTCGCTGCGCGCCATGCTCGCGCATGCTGATCGCTATGGATTGAAGTGGGTGCTGGTCCGGGATCACTATTACGATCCGCTGCTTTCTTTTGCCGGTTGGCGTCCCGTTGACAAGCTGGATCAAGAAACCATCACGGTATGGAGCAAGGACGGCGTGCCGCCTGCGACCAGGATCAATGCGCCGCAGATGCCCCCGCGTTGGCAGGGAATATTGTGGGGAACGCTCCCCTTTGGCAGCAGCATCCTGGCGATCCTGATTCTGTTCATACCTGAACGGCGGCGACAGGAAGCGCCGGCGAAGTATCACTTCGCGAGTGAAGAAGAACTTGTTTCCGGGAGGATGGCGTCGTGAGAAAAGGGGCGTTACTTGCCGGAGTGCTGGGGGCTGCGACCGTTGCACTGGTCGCGATCGGAACCATATGGCCCATACCGGAGGCGAAAGCCTACGCGGGTGGACAGAGCACCTTTATGCCGAGGTCTTCCACGCCCGAAGCAGCGGCGCGGAACCTGGGCGATGAGATCGTCCTGCAGGCGTGGCAAAAGGCTTACGACAGCCTTGCCAACAAAGGGGAATTTACGCAGCAGGACTTCATCGACGATATCACGGGCTACTATCCCAATCTTCGCAGTTATTCGAGCGTCGATCACATTGAGGTGTTTCCGCTTCACGCCACGGCGAATGATGCCGATGTCCAGCTGAAGCTGTACTGGGCCACCGTGGTGGGTGCACCCGTGAGCACCCGCGACCTGCACGTGGTGAGAAATGGAGACCGTTGGCAAGTGGAGTGGCCGTTTGTCAAGAAGACCATCGTGCCGCCGCAGGTGATTCCGGTCAATTACCTGCGCTGGGATGTGATCTATCGTGGCGCCGGCGACGACTGGGGCGCGCAGGACGTGGAGGCGCCGCATGTACGCATCGTGGACATGCATCCCATTCAGCGTGCAGACGGCGTAGTCGTTCTCGGCGAGTTGTTGAACGAAGATGTGGTGCCCGCTTACGTCTCCGTAACGGCGACATTGCAAGGCGAAAATCAGGTGGCCCTGGCGACCGAAGGAAGCTTCGACAAGATCTGTCATCTTCTGCTGCCAAAACAGGTGACACCATTTCTGATCAGCTTTCCCGATGCATCGTTGTCCGATGTGAAGAGCATCAAGATGACGCCGTTCTCGACCCTCGTACCCGCTTCCGCTGATCCGGTGATCGAGATCGATAACGCGAAATTGAATCCTGCGCCGGATGCATCCTTGACCGGACAGCTGATCAATCAAAGCGGGCAGGTGGTGAACGTCGCTCATGTGCTGGGGACGTTTTATGACAACACGGGCCATGTAGTCTGGGTGGCCGACCAGTACGTCGATCACGCGCTGTTGCCGCAGACGCCGGAATCCTTCGACATCCATATTCCCGAGGACCTGGCCAGGAAGGTGAGCAGCCAGCGCACTGTGGTTGCTTCCTATGTTGCCGGAGGTGCGCTGTGAAGGCCGCGCGCGCATCGCTGCTTGCCGGTGCGGCCGCATTCATGGCGCTACCGGCCTTTGCACAGGGCGGAGGACTCACAGTTCCGAAAACAATTGAAGCCGGCGCCGCATTCTCGATTCAGAGCTCTGGCAGTGGCAAAGGTTCGCTCTATATAGTGGGCATCGGGCAGGCGCTCAAGCGCGACATACAGCTTGGAGAGACGACCTGGTTCCCTGTTGGCTCGCTCTACAACGCAGGCCACTATATGGTGGTCGTTACCGGTGATGGGGGAGCAGCGGAGAGCGGTTCACTCGACGTTGTGCCGGAAAGCAAACCGGCAGATCTCAGCTTCCTGGCGCGGCCGTCCCGCCTTCCTGTCGGACTCCATGATGGCATCACCGGCGCGGTCTATGTCTTTGACGCTTACAAGAACCTGATTCCTGCATCTATGCCTGTGGAGTTTGCGTTGGCGGGTCCATCCGGCGAAACCCAGTCGCGCACTGTGAATACGCGCTACGGTGTGGCATGGACAGCGCTGGATTCGACGCCGAAGCAGGGAACGGACAAATTCGTGGCACGCAGCGGCGGAGTTTCGAGCGAACGTGTAATCGGCCAGGTTCCGGGCGATCCTTGCGGATTGAAGATGAGCGCGGCGCCGGCGGGGAAAGACGTACGGCTGCAGACCGACCCGGTGCGCGACTGCAGCGGAAACGCAGTGCCGGACGGAACGATCGTGACTTTCACAGAGGCCTATAACGGTGCGCAGTCCACGGTGGACGTGCCGCTCAAGCGGGGTATCGCGCAAGTGGAGATGCCCGCGCATCCGGGAGCGACCATCACGGTGGCAAGCGGTGTGATTTTGGGTAACCAGATCCGGTGGGGGAGATGAGGGTGCTGAAGGCGAGTCTGCTTCTTCTAGCCGTAGCAGCTACGGCGGCCACCATGGCGGTTGCTCAACCCACGGTGCGCGTCGAGCCGGCGCATCTTGAAACCCAGCGCCCCCTCGCTGACGAAACAGCCAAGGCAGCCATTCGCGATTATCTCGAATCATGGCAGAGTATGGACGCTGCGCTCGAACAGAACCGTCCCGACCTGCTGGACGCGGACTTTGTCGGCGACGCCAGGGACAAGCTCAGCGAAACGATTCAGGAGCAGGCGAAGCTGGGAATCCGCACGCATTACGAAGATCGGGCCCACGATGTGCAGATTGTTTTTTATTCACCGGAAGGCTTATCGATAGAACTGATCGATACGGTGGACTACGATACACAGTTGCTTGACCACGACAAGCCGCAGGCAAAGCAGCAAGTGCATGCCCGGTACATCGTGGTTTTAACGCCCGCGGAGCTACGCTGGCGGGTAAGGGTTCTCCAGGCGCAGACCGAATAATTGGAATTGCGGCTGCCGAGAGACCGAGCGAAGACCGCGAGAGTGCGGCCGTCGACAGTAAGAGAAAAAGCACAGGGCGGCTTGACCGAACCCTAATATCAGGAGCTAGGTATGATCTCAATAGTTGTGCCCATCTACAACGAAGAAGAACTGATTGTGCGATTTCACGAGGCCGTCGCGGGCGCGATGAAGGACGTTGTGAATGAGTGGGAAGTAGTTTATGTTAACGACGGCTCGACAGATTCCTCACTCGAGTTGTTGAAAGGTTTGCAGGAGCTGGATCCTCATGTGGTAGTCGTTGAACTGTCCCGCAACTGGGGCCACATGGGCGCCATCTCCGCCGGGCTGAACACGGCCCGCGGCCGCGCGGTCATCCTGATGGATGGGGATTTTCAGGATCCGCCGGAAGTGCTGCCAGAAATGATCAACGCGTGGCGCGACGGCGCTGAAGTTGTCGTCGGCGTGAGGAGAAGCCGGCAGGAGCGCCGCAAGATACTGGCCAAGCTTTTCCCGCTCTTCTATCGCGTGCTCGGCACGCTCTCCGATTACCCGATTCCGCTCAATGCGGGCATCTTCGGCCTGATGGATCGCAAAGCCGTGAATGCCGTCATCGCGCTGGGAGAAAAGAATCGCTATCTGCCTGGATTGCGGGCCTGGGTCGGCTACAAGAATGCGATTGTCTACTATGACCGGCAAGACAGGGCCGCTGGCGACGGGAAGCTCTCGTTCATTAGCCGCATCAAGTACGCGATGGACGCCATCACCAGCTTTAGCTACAAGCCGCTGCGGCTCAGCTTTGGGCTGTTTGGCTTCTCCACCTGTGCGGCGGCGCTCATGGAACTGCTCATCGTCTTTACCAAGAACCCGGTAACGGCAGCGGCATTCGCCATCACCGGTGCCGTATTTTTTGTGGGAAGCCTGCTGCTGCTCTCAGTCGGAGTGCTGGGCGAGTACATCGGCCGCGTCTACGATGAGGTACGCAACCGGCCGCTGTCGTTGATTCGCCACGTCCACCGTTCGCCGATAAGCATTGCCGCCGAAGTGGACATGATTGCGGTCCAGAACGGCACCTTTACGATACCGGCAGAACCCTATCCCGAGCGCGACGTAACCCAGGCCGCGTAAGTAGCGCGGCCTTCTTTCCTTCTTTATTGCGGCCCACTGCGGTTTATTGCTGGGTCTTCGATCTGTCGGGTGCGGGTGGCGCCGCAGACGCAGAGGAACTTGCCGCCCCGTCAGGGCTGCACGTCGGAAGGCCCCGCTCGATCGCCGTTCCCTCTTCATAGTCGTTCCAGGTCTCGAGCATCAGGAATGGGATCGGCTGGTCGGGCGGAAACTCGGTGTGCCAGTAATTCAGCGTGTCTTTGAATGTCTGGCCGCAGCGCGCAGAGATGTGACGGTTAAGTCCCCAGGAAGCCTTGGCATCGTTAAACTGCGCCCACGCGCCACCGACGATGATCTTGTCCGGATATTTCTTCATGGTCTCGTAGAAGTTGCTCAGGTACTGGTCGCCCCAGTTGCTGCCGTCCTGGCTCGCAGCCTTCTGCCCCGGTGCCACCCAGCCCGGACTCACCCAGGCATAATAGCCGTCGAAGGCGCCCCCATCTCCTGGCTCGGGAAGATTCTCCTCGATCAGCAGAGGAGCGGGCTGCCATCGATTCACGACCGCGCGCACCTTCGTCCAGTCCGTGTGTCGTCCTTTGGGAAAAATGAAAATGACGGGCCGGCCTTCGTAGGTGAGATAGGCCTGGTGGCCGGGCGCATTCGGCGCCAGATAGGTGTCGTGGAACATGGTGAAATCGGCGATCGTTTCGTCCGTTGCCCCATCGTCGGCGTCGGTCTCGTCGTACATCATGGCGATGTGGAAGTGGTTTTTCGCCGCCGCCTGCTGCATCAGCTGGTAGGCGCGGTCGATGAATGGCTCACGGTCGCCGTACCAGTCCACCACGAACGCGGAGATGCCCATCGCCTGCGCGTGGTGAATCTGCTGTTTCAGGACCGCGGGATCCTGAGACGAGTAGCCAACGGAGATATGTTCCGGCAGCCCGAACCACGCCTCATAGAGGGCGATCGTCTCCGGAGCGCTGCCGACGGCTCTGTGCTGCAGACGCGCCGTCGTGCCCGACCCGGGTCCGGTACATCCGTGGAAAAGGAACAAAAAGAGGAGAAGCGCAGTACTTACCCAGCTGAACATGCTTACTTGCTTAGAAGCGCCGAGCGATCCCCTGGGTTGGTCGCTATAAGCAGCCAGAATCAGGATTTGCGCATCGGATTATGTACTGCCGGAGAGAGTTGTGCCCGACTAAATTCCTCTATTTTTTCTTGGCCTTGGAGCCTCAAGAACAGAGTGTCGACTACAATTCACAAACCGAAATCGCTGCCTGCTCGCATCGTGAAGGGGAGCGTCGTCCTGCTCTCCGGGTCGGGCATGCAGGTCGCAACCAATCTGGTTTACAACATAGTGGTTGCGCGGTTTCTCGGCACCCGCGGCTTCGGCCAGGCCACGGTAGTCTACACGCTGCTCGCTCTGCTGACGGCAGTTACGCTCTCTTTCCAGATTGTTTCCAGCAAGCTGGTCGCGCAACAGTGCACGCCGGAAGGCAAGGCAGCGGTCTATCGGGCATTTCATCGCTGGGCCTGGGGATGCGGTTTATTCGTCGGATTCGTTTTACTTGCTTTCGAAAGTCCGATTTCGAGCTATCTCAACCTGCCAGACACGTCGCTCGTGGCGCTGATCTCCATCGGCGCAGCGTTTTACGTGCCCCTGGGAGCGCGGCGAGGCTACATTCAAGGTACATACCGGTTTCGCAGCCTGGCACTCAGCCTGGTTCTGGAAGGTTCCGTCCGGCTTGGCGGCGCGTACCTGCTGATCCTGGCTGGATTTGGAGTGCGCGGCGTCATCGCGGCGAATGCCGCATCAACCGCCGTCGCTTATCTCGGCATTCCTCCGCGTCTTGCGGGCCGCCTGCCCAATCCCCTCAGCTTCCTTGACGCATTTCGCGAAACCCGGCAAGCGCTGGTGTTTTACTCGGGCCAGTTTCTTATCGGTAACTGCGGCATCGTGATGGTGACCCATTTCTTTTCGGCGCACCTGGCAGGACTTTATGCAGCGGTGGCGATGGTAGGCCGGGTGATCTTTACCATGACGGCAGCGGTCGTGAACACGACATTTCCCCTGGTTGCCGGCACTACCGCAGAGAACCGGCGCGATCTCAGGGTGATCGCCACCTCGTTGTTGCTGGTGCTCTTCAGCGGCGCCGGACTGGCGCTCGCCTTGTGCATGGCGCCGGCCTGGGTGTGGACCAAACTGTACGGTTCCGGCTTCCAGATTGCCGGGAAATATAACCTTTCCTATCTGCTGGCGCTCTACGCCCTGTCCCTCGTCATCTATTCGCTCTGCGCGGTCGTCGTTACCTTTGAGATGGCGCACAAGATCGCCAATACGAGCTGGGTGCAGCTGACCTTCAGCGTGTTTCTCATTGCGGCCATCTACCGGTACCACTCATCCCTGGTTGAAGTGGTTCTGGTGCAGCTGGTGCTGATGGGTCTGCTCTTCGTCGTGGTAGCGATTCCCTTCCTGATGAACTCACTTTCCGCCAACAGGGCGGCTTCGATGATTCCCGTCCGTAATCCGGTGAGAATTCTCCGCCGCATCACGGAAGACGAAGTCATCGCGGAGTTTCTGAAGAGCGATTTCGAGAACCCCATTTTTCGCGATTACCACCAGAGCATGCAGATGATCGTCAGCTCGCCTGATTTTGACGATCCGATAGAAAACGCGAAACGGCGGGCGTTGCTCTTCATCCGCCACCTCGCGCTGTGGCGCGAGCTTCCCGAGGGGACAGAGTGGTACGAAGTTGAAGTGAACGAAGGCGACCTGGAGAGTATTCGCGTGTTTCCGCGCGCCCAGTGGAGAAAACTGGCGCGGGGAGACTATTCGTTGACGCACGTTGCCAACCGGATGAGGACGCACCGGAACGTTGTGAGCGGACATTTCGCCAACAAGATTGATTCGATTGGCCACCAGCTTCAACGTGGCGATTTTCCGCGCGGCTCAGTGATTCTGATAGGCCTGAGTGAAAACGAGCCGGTCACCGTTCTGGACGGCAATCATCGCCTGATGGCGGCTATGCTGGCATCTCCTCGAAAGCTCGGGAGGCTGAAGTTTGTCTGCGGATTCTCGATGCGCATGGAAGAGTGCTGTTGGTACAACACGAATCTGGAGACGCTTTTCCGGTACGGAAAGAACAAGATGGTGCATACGCTGCGCAATCCGCAAGCGGAGCTGGCGCGCATTTTGCAGCAGCCTGAACTGCTGTGAACTGTCCGCGGTGCGGTAGCAACGCAAGAACTTTTGAGGAGAGGACGATGCACGAAGTTCCCCTGGAGCGCATGGAAACAACGCATCGAGCCAGGCCCGTCGCGGTCAAGCAGATGCCCACGGCCCTGGATTCGGAACAGGAGCGGAAGTTCCTGCACGAAATGGAGACCTGCCTGGATGCCTGGCGGCCGAGCATCGTGCTGGACTGCTCGGAAGCACAGCAGATCGATTACACGTTGCTTCACCTTTTGCTCTGCTGCCTTGAGGAGGCCATGAAGCGCAATGGCGATGTGCGTCTCGCTGCGGTTCAGCCGGAGGCAAGGGAGATCTTGAAGCGCTGGAGGCTGGACCGTCTCTTCCGCATCTTCGAGACCACTGCCGAGGCGATCAATAGCTTTCAACGGCCGTCTCTCAGCGCCATCTACGCGAACTGCGGCTACCCTGAGCCTGCCGAGGATGCGGCCTAGTAGCAGCCGATCGCGTTTGCAGTGACTGGAAGGATTCGGAAAGGAGCACGATGAGAATCCCGGAATTTCTGGTGAAGCAGGTTGCACACGGGCTCGCGCTGCTGCTGGCGCTTCCGCTAGGCAGCGCAGTGGCCACAGCGCAGCAGGAGGCGTCTTCCGCGCAGGCATCGTCCACAGTGCAGCAGACACAGCCGGCCAACGCACAAACCAATGCGCAAGGCAACACGCAAAACGATACGCAGCCGCAGAGCGACACGACCAGGCCCGTGGGCACAGCAGTGGGTCCGTACGAAAAGACAAATGGCATCACGGCATCAAGGCCGGCAGGAGCCGTAATTGCTCCGGCAAAGCAGCGGCGCGTGCGCGCGATCCTAATCAAGGTAGGCATCATAGTAGGTGCAGGTGTAGCGATAGGAACAGTGGCGGCGCTGTCTCACGGAAGTCCCAGTCAGCCGCATTGAGGCGGAGTGCGCATCGGTGGAAAACTATAGGCATGCCCATCGGAGAGAGAAGAACCACACGCAGTTCGTGAGTTTTTCCGGAATCGACGGCGCGGGAAAGAGCACACAGATCGATGCTCTGCGCGACCGGCTGGAAGCTGTGGGCCTGCGGGTTCGGGTAATTCGGTTCTGGGACGAGGTTGCGCAGCTGAGGGCGCTTCGCGAAGGAGCCGGACATCGGATCTTTCACGGTGATGAAGGAGTGGGAACTCCCGAAGCGCCGATCGAGCGGCGCGATAAGAACGTTCAGTCCTGGCCAATGAGCTGCGTGCGCATTGGGCTCTATTTTCTCGACGCGGTCGCAACGCGGCGCGTGGCGGCTCACCTGCTCCGCTCCCATGCAGACGTCATCATCTTCGATCGCTATATCTACGACGAGCTCGCGAACCTCAAGTTGAAGAATCCGATCGTGCGCGCCTATGCGCAGATGCTCATCGCCATGGTTCCCAGGCCGCGCATCAGTTATCTGCTCGATGCGGACCCAGTCGAAGCCCGCGCGCGGAAACCCGAGTATCCGCTCGACTTCGTCTACGCGAACCGGCAGTCCTATCTGGACCTCAATGTGTTATTCGGCGGCTTGACGGTAATCTCTCCGATGGCCATGGAAGAGACCAAAGCGGAAGTATGGAGGCTGGCGGTCCAGGATCTCTCGCTTGAGGATCTCTCGTTTGAGGACCTCTCCTTTGAAACGGAGCAGTCCCCCGGCCGCAAACGGCCGCCAGGCGGCGAAGCCTGTCCCGTTTGCATCCAAGCTAAAAGCTAATCTTTGTCTGCAGGGTCCGGAAAGGTCACTACCATGCAAATGAATTTGGTGAAGCGGCAATGGATGGCGCCGGCGGCGCTGCTGGCCTGCGCGTTGATCGCGGCTCCTGGTGCGCG
>Ga0335072_10007053_pt1 | contig 16399 bp, 15 predicted proteins | sample Lox_Sample_21_FD_206725 | JGI IMG/M metagenome (GOLD analysis project Ga0335072, IMG submission 206725) | Soil microbial communities from Loxahatchee National Wildlife Refuge, Florida, United States - Lox_Sample_2.1 | ecosystem: Environmental > Terrestrial > Soil > Wetlands | place: USA...
GACGACGACGTGTGGCCGTCCACGCTGTTCTCCGAACTGGTCATGGCCAGGCTGCCACGGCACGGCAAGCCGGTGCGGCACCTGGCGTTCCCCGGCGCTGGGCACCGGTTCGTCTTCCCGACGCTGCCGGGGACGGTAACGACATCGGTGCATCCGCAGGTCGGCGAGCGGCTGTCGATGGGCGGCGGCGCAGCCGCCAACGCCCGTGCCGCGCGCCTCGGCCACGACGCGGTGCTGCACGCACTGCGCGGCGAATGGGACGCGATTGATCAGGACCGGCTTGCGTGATCGGCTATATCCTCCGCCGCATCCTGCAGGCCGTTGTCGTCCTGGTCGTGGTGACCATCCTGGTGTTCCTGCTGACGCACCTCATCCCCGGCGGCGAAGCGCGCGAGGCACTCGGCCCCCGCGCGTCGCCTGCGTCGATAGCCCAGTTCAACCGGATCAACGGGCTCGACCTGCCGCTCTGGGAGCAGTACTGGCAGCTGGTTGACGGCTACGTGCATTTCCGTTTCGGGTACTCGTTCAAGCTCAACGAGCCGGTTGGCACGCTGCTGGCGAACCGGATGCCGAAGACTCTCTTGCTCGTCGGCCTGGCCACGCTGATCGCGATCATCGTGGCGATTCCGCTCGGAGTGTTCCAGAGCGTCCGGCGCAACAAAGCGAGCGACCACATTCTCTCGGCGTTGTCACTAGTCGCCTACTCGATGCCCTCGTTCTACATCGGACCGATCCTCATCCTCTATTTCGCTATCGACCTGCACTGGTTCAGCTATGAAGCGCCGCAGGGCCAGACAGTTGGCGCCATCATCTCCGACCCGCGCGCCCTGTTCTTGCCGCTGATCACGCTCGCGCTCGTTTCCATCGCCGCGTTCAGCCGGTTCATGCGCTCGTCGATGATGGACGAGCTCAACGAGGACTACGGGCGGACAGCTCTGGCCAAGGGAGCTGGCAGGAACAGGCTGCTCTACGGTCACGCGCTGCGAAACGCGTTGCTGCCTCTCGTCACCATGGTCGGTCTCTCGTTGCCCAACATCGTGGGCGGCGCGTTCATCACCGAGTCGGTCTTCAACTACCCGGGAATGGGGCTGCTCGGCGTGGATGCCATCTTCCAGGACGACGTGCCGACTCTGATCGGGACTGTCGTCGTTGCCACCCTGGCGACGGTGATCGGCTCGCTGCTCGCGGACGTGATCTACAGTCTGCTGGACCCACGGATTCGCTACTCGTGAACAGCACAGGCGAGCCCGTAGCGGACGTTCAGCCCGCAGTTTCCGACACCCTCCGGTCGCCAGCAGGCGGACCGGACACGGCCGGCCGGCGAGCCGGCGGCGCTACCACCTCCGCGAACGACTGGCGGCAGTCCGTCAGGGCCGTCCTGCGCCACAGGCTCGCGATCGTGGGCCTGACGATCGTCGTCTTCATGCTGCTGCTGTGCTTCGCCGGGCCGCTTTTCTACCACACGAACCAGGCCAACGCCCAGCTCGCGCTTACCTCGAACGTCCCGACGAATGCCGCGCCATCGGCCGCACATCTGCTCGGCACCGACAGCAGCTCCTACGACGAGCTCGGCCGCATCATGTACGCGGGTCAGTCAGACCTTGAGGTGGCGCTCGCCGCTGCGGTGCTGGCTACGTTCGTCGGGGTCGTCTGGGGCGCCGTGGCCGGATTCGCCGGCGGGATCGTCGACACGATCATGATGCGCGCGGTCGACAGCGTTCTTGCGGTGCCTGCTCTGCTGCTGCTGATCGTGATATCCGACCTGTTCAAGCCGTCGAAGGCGTTTCTCATCCTGCTGATAGGCCTCGTGGCGTGGCTCGTGCCAGCCCGCCTCGTCCGGGCCGAGACGCTGTCACTGCGCACGCGCGAGTACGTTCAGGCGGTACGGATCTTCGGCGGCAGCCGGTGGCGCATCGTTTTCCGCCACATAATCCCGAACGCGTTCGGCACCATCGTGGTCAATGCCACGTTCCAGGTAGCCGACTCGATTCTGTTCCTGGCCGCCCTTGGTTACGTCGGCCTCGGCATTCAGCCTCCGGGCACGGACTGGGGCACGATGCTCTCTACGGCCGTCAGCGACGGCGCGGTCGTCAACAACTACTGGTGGCTAGTCTGGCCTCCCGGCCTGGCCATCGTGCTAGTCGCCGTGTCTTTCAACCTCGTGGGCGACGCCCTGCGCGACGGGCTCGACGTGAGGTTCCAGCGGCGGTGAAGATCATGATCTGCTCGGAAACGGAGAATGTGGCGTGACCCAGATTGACCATCTCGGCTACTTGACCGACGACGCGGTCCGGCTGTATCCCGACCGGCCCGCGCTCCGGCAGGGAGACGCCGTCATCACTTACAGCCAGCTGGACGAGCGAGCGGACCGGGTCGCCGGGTGGCTCGCCGGCCACGGCGTGAGGCACGGCACGAGGGTCGCGCTGCTCTGGAGCAACGACATCGGCTATGTAGAAGCTCTGCTCGGCGTCATGCGCGCCGGTGCCGTGGCTGTGCCGCTGAACGTCAGGCAGAACGACGAGACCCTGGAATACGTCTTGTCCAACTCCGGATCTTCCGGCATCCTCGCCGGGCCTGATGCCGTTGACCGCGCCCGCGAGCTGTCCGCGCACACGCCCTCCTGCCGCTTCGTGGCCGAGCCGGACGAGCCGCAGCAGGCGGCGCCACTGGCGCGACTGGCCAGCCACGATCCGGACGCCCCGGCCATGCAGCCGTACACGTCCGGGTCCACCGGACGGCCGAAGGGCGTGCCGCTGACCCATCGCGGCCAGATCTGGTGCGCGGACATCGTCCGCAAGTGCTACCTGTTCGACGAGACCGACGTTGCCCTGCTCGCGGCTCCGCTCTTTCACAAGAACGCGGCTATGACCCTCAAGTCCATGCTGCTGGCTGGCGGCTGCTGCGTCGTGCTGCCCGGATTCGACCCCGTGGCTGTGATTCAGTCGATCGACCGGTACCGGGTGACCTACCTGAGCGGGGTTCCCGCGATGTACCGGATGCTCCTCAGCCAGGCCGCCGAGCTTGCCAACTGCGACGTGTCGTCGGTCCGGTTCGCCTCGGCGGGCTCGGCACCCGTCACCGTCGATCTCCTCGAAGAATTCCAGCGAGTCTTCGGTGCCCCGATCACCGAGGGCTACGGCCTCACCGAGGGCGGCCCCGATGTGCTGCTGACTCCGCGGTGGGGCATCAGCAAACTCGGGTCGCTCGGGCTGCCGCTACCAGGCTGCGAGGTTCAGCTACGGGCGAGCGACGGCGTGACGGAGGTGCCGGTCGGCGAGGTCGGCGAACTGTGGGTGCGCAACCCCGGCGTCACACCGGGCTATCACAACCTTCCCGGCGTCACGGCCGAGCGGATCCGCGACGGCTGGCTCGCCACCCGGGACCTGATGCGGCGGGACGCTGACGGCTACCACTACTTCATGGGTCGCAGCGACGACCTGATCAACGTCGCCGGCGAGAACGTCTATCCGAAGGAAGTCGAGCAATTGCTGCTGCGGCACGCCGCCGTGCGCGATGTCGCCGTGCTCGGCGCCAGCGACCCGGTCAAGGGAGCGATCCCGGTCGCGTTCGTCGTGCTGACGGAGCCCGGCGCAGCCACCGCCGACGAACTGACCGAGTTCTTCCACAGCATCGGCCCGCACTACGCCTACCCGCGGGTCATCGAGTTCATCGATGAGATGCCGCTCGCCGGAACCGGTAAGCCTGACCGGGCGCGGCTGCAGGCGCGGGCCAGCGCCCTGGTGACAGCGTGAGCGGCACCGCGGAGCGCGACAGCCGCATGCGCGCGGCAGTGGTCGTCGCACATGGCGGTCCGGAGAATCTGGAGTACGGATGGGCCCCGGTCCCCGAGCCGCCAGCCGACTGGATCCGCGTCCGGGTTCTCGCATGCGCGCTCAATATGCTGGATGTCTTCGTCCGCCGCGGCATGCCAGGCGTGCACCTGGACCTGCCGCACATTCCTGGCGGCGACATCGTCGGCATTGTTGACGCGCTCGGGTCCGGCGCACAAGGCCCGGAGCCAGGCACGCTGATCCTGCTCGACCCCTCGGTGAACCGCAAGGCGCTTGGCGAGGACCTGCCGGGCGGACTCGCCGAATACGTCATCGCTCCGGCAGCCAACGCGATCCCGCTGCCAGCGGACGCAACCGACGCCCCCCGGTACGCGGCGTTGCCCATCGCCTACGGCACCGCCCGACGGATGCTCGCCGACCGTGCGCACCTCGCGCCCGGTGAGACGGTCGTGGTGCTCGGCGCGGCCGGCGGTGTGGGCGTGGCCTGCATCCAGCTCGGCAAGGCTATGGGCGCGCGGGTCATCGCGTGCTCCTCCTCCCGCGCCAAGCTCGACCATCTCGCCGCGCTCGGTGCCGACGAGCTGGTCGATACTTCCGCCGGAGACTTCGGGCCACAGGTCTGGAATCTGACCGGCCGCAACGGCGCCGAGGTGGTCGTCGACTACCTGGGCGCGGACACCTGGCCGCAGTCCGTCCGGGCCGTTCGCCACGGTGGCCGCCTGGTCACCTGCGGCGCGAGCACCGGGTTCAACGCGCAGACTGACCTGCGCTACGTATGGACCAGGGAACTGTCCATCCTCGGGTCTGACGGATGGAGCCGCGACGACCTGACCGAACTGGTCCGGGATGTGCGCTCGGGCCAGCTGGACCCGGTGATTCACGGTGTGTACCCGCTGTCGCGGATCCGTGATGCGGTCGCTGAGCTGGAGGAGCGGCGTGCCGTGGGCAAGGTCGTGGTGGTTCCCGATGCGTCCTGACGAGCTGCAGCGCCTGATCGACGCATCGCCGGTGCACCGCGCACTGCAGCTGCGCGTGACCTCCGCGGACGAGAAACAGGTCTGGCTGGCGGGCGAAACCGGCCGGGAGCACGTGGGCGAGGACGGCAGCGACTACCTGCACGGCGGCGTGATTGCCACCCTGCTCGATACAACCGCGACGTTCGCGCTCATCCAGGCCACCGGAGTCGACTGGGGCACGGTAGACCTCCGCATCGACTTCGTGCGGCCCGCACCGGCAGGGCCGCTACTCGCTAACGCGAGCGCCACGCATGTCGGCAGGCGGCTCGGCCGTGCAAGCGCCGAGCTGGCCGACCCGGCCACCGGCCGACTTCTCGCCAGCGCCGTCGGAACCTTCGTGCGCACCGCTCCACCATCGGAATGAGGACAATGACCGCGACCATCGACCACCTTGTTTACGCATGCCCGGACCTGACCGCGGCAGTCGACGAGATAGCCCGGCTGACTGGCGTGCGTCCTGGGTACGGTGGTCAGCACCCTGGGCTCGGCACCCACAATGCACTGCTATCCCTGGGCGACCGCACCTACCTGGAGATCATTGCCCCCGATCCAGCCCAGCCGCGCACGGGGTCGCTGCCTTTCGGCCTGGAGGAACTGACGGCGCCAGCACTGCGCGCCTGGGCGGCCGCCCCCGAAGACATTGACAACGCCGCGCGCGAGGCGCGCGCGGAAGGCTTCGACTATGGCGAGGTCGTCACCCGCCAGCGGCGCACTCTCAGCGACGGAGAGCTGAGCTGGCGGATGACTAACTACCCGCACAACAGCGACGTGGCCGTCATACCTTTCCTCATTGACTGGGGACACAGTCGTCATCCGGCTCAGACCGCGCCGTCAGGGCTGCGCCTCAGCGAGTTCCGCATCCTGGCGCCCGACCCCGATAAGGTCGCCAGGCAGCTGCACGCAGCCAGTATTGACCTGCCAGTCGATCGCGCTGACGCGCCAGCGTTGCGCGCGGTGCTGACTGGTCCTTCAGACGTGCGGGTCGTCCTCACTTCCTAGGCAGGGCCGGCCTCGGCTTCAGCCGCGTCAGTGGCAGCCGCAGTAGTGGCAGCCACATCAGTGGCTTCGGCCTCTCTCAGCCACGGCAGTGCAATACACATGATCGCGGCTACGCCGATACTGGCGGCGAACGCGCCGACCGCCCAGCGGTCAGACACATTCTGCAGCAGCAACCCAGCGGTCAGCGGAGAGAGCGCGGCCAGCCCGGTAGCCGCCATGATCACCGTGCTGGTGACCCTGCCGCGCATGTCCTCGGGCGCGATCCGGAGCATCGCGGCGAACAGCGCGGCATTGGCGGTCGGCGCTAGCACGAGCGTGATCGCCACCGGGAGCGCAACCAGCGGCGACGGTAGTACCAGCGCTGCCACGATGAAAAGCGCAGTGGCAGCGACCGTCATCACGATCACCAGCTGCGACAGCGGCAGCCGGCCCTGCAGCCTCGGCGCGACGATCGCTCCGAGCAGTCCGCCGACAGCTATCCCCGCCTGCGCGAGCCCGATGACGCCAGGGGCGATGCCATGCTGGCGCAGCGCCACGGTGATCGTGAAGATCACGCCGCTGAACGCGAAGTTGATCAGCGGTGCCAGCAGAACCACAGCACGGAGCAGCGGACTCTGCCAAACCAGGCGGAGACCTTCGGCGATCTCATGGCCCAGCGATTTGCGCTCGCCAGATCGCTGCGGCCGGAACCGGCCGCGGATGCGGCTCACGGTACCGACCGAGACGAGATAGGAGAGCGCGTCACCGACGAATGGCACCGAGCTGCCCAGCCCGAACAAGAAGCCGCCAAGCGCGGGACCCACCAGGCTGGCCGCGTAGGTCCTCGCCTCGGTGGCCGCATACGCCTGCTCGAGTTGCGAGTCGTGGACGACCACTGGGAGCGCGGCACTCGCCGAGGAATCGAACAGGACGTTCGCGCCGCCGTCGACAACGGACACGACCATTACCACCGGCCAGTTCACCAGGTGAACCAGCACGAGCACGGCCAGTAGCGCGAGGGCGGCTGCACGCACGCTGTCACAAGCGATCATGACCAGGCGGCGGTCAAACCGGTCAGAAAGCGCACCGCCGGGCAGGCCGAGGACGATCTGCACCACGAGCCGTACCGTGCCCGTGATCCCGGCCAAGATTGCCGAGTGAGTGAGCGCCAAGATCAGCAGCGGGTAGGCGATCAAGGCCGCGTTCGTGCCGGTGTCCGACAGCACCTGGCCGATCCAGAGCATCCGGAAACCGGCGTTCCGCCGCAGCAGCACCGGAGCTGCTGCAGTGCATTCCCCCGCCGTCCCGATGTCTGCCGCGTTGTTCACTGTCGTGGTCCCTCCGGACCGTCCGCGCGCGCCGCCCGGGAGCTTCGAGACATATCTCGTATCGTGGCTTGCTGAGACGCACCAGTCAAGTTCTATCTCGTCTGGTGTGATTGCGCGCCAGGTCACATCTTTCAGATCTCCCGCACCGCGGTACGACGCCGACGGCTGGCCTCGCTGGCACCAGCGAACACCACGAACTCGCCGGTGTCGGCATTAAGAGCAGTGACCTGGAACTGCACGGCCGGCCAGTCGCGGATTGGCGGCCTTCACTCCATTACCATCCGGCGCTCGTGCCCGCAGGGAACGTACGGGCCCGCAGCGTGAGCCTCCAATCCTCGCAGCTGCGCCGACCCGATGAGGTACATCGACTCCAGCAATTGGCCGCCGAATGGCAGTTTTGCGACGTGATGAGCGCCGAAGCTGCGCCCGGCTTGGATCGCCGAGCGCCGATCAGGTAGGCATGATCCTATGGTTAGCGACGCGGCGTCCCGCGTGATGGCGCCGGGCGAGCGGGATCAAGGACCCCGCGAGGTGGCACGGTACTGGCAGCATGGCTCAGTCGAAGGTGTCGACCTGCTGCGCGCCAGGTACGTCACGCACCGGTATGGCCGGCACGCCCACGAGACCTATACGTTCGGGCTGATCGAAGCTGGCGTTGAAGAATTCGATTACGGCAGCAACGTTTTCCGGGCAGGCCCCGGCGCGGTCGCGCTGCTTGATCCGGACGTGGTTCACACTGGCCATGCCGCCATCCCGTCGGGCTGGCGCTACCGCGTCCTGTACCCGCAGGTGAGCGTCATTACCGAAGTAGCGGGTGAGCTGGGCTGGCCTCCTGGAACTCCCCGGTTTCCGCAGACAGTCGTCTACGACGCTGGTAGCGCCACGCTGCTGCGGGCAGCGCACCGGGCCGCTGAGCACGGCGACCAGCTGGCCTCGTCGAGCTTGCTTGCGGCGGCGCTCGCCGGGCTCCTGCGCGCGCACGCCACGCCTGGCCCCGCAAGCCCCGCAGCCGCCATCCGGCGCGCGCCGCAAGCTGTCGGTACAGTCCGGGAGCTGCTGGCGGAGCGAATCTCCGATCCCCCGAGCCTCGCCGAACTCGCGGCGCTGACCGGGCTAAGTCAGTTCGCGCTGCTGCGGGCGTTCCGGGATGCTACCGGCCTGCCACCGCACGCCTACCTCAATCAGTTGCGGGTGCGCAAGGCACGGCTACTGCTCGATGACGGACTCCCGCCAGCGGATGTGGCAGCGCGGACCGGCTTCGCCGATCAGGCGCACCTGACCCGTCATTTCAAGCGCGTGGTTGGCGTGCCGCCAGCCGCCTACCAGCGCGAGCGGCTGCAGCGGGCAGGCTAAGGCGCCGGGCTTAAGGACGCTTCAGGAACGCGAAATAGCCCGCCAAGAACACCAGGACGATCCCGATGTTTACTATCAGCCGCAGCCAGAACTGGTGCCTGAGGAACAGGACGTCCACACCGACCACGACAGCGACCATCGCGATCAGGTAAAGCACGACCGCTGGCTGTCTTCCCACCGATTCGTTCTACTACCTGCGAATCAAAGGAGCAAGAGCGCGCTGGGTCTCGTCTCGCCGCCTTAGCTGCGACAGGTGGTTGCGCTGCGGCCAAGAGCAGCGGCCTTGCGATTGCGCTGCCATACAGCCATCATGTTACATACACCATGTATGCAGAAACCTCATCGGATCAAGAACGTACAAGACCGGCCGGCCGGGCCGCGCCTACGGTGACTGGCATGCCTGCGCAGCAAACTGAGTCAGCCGTGGCGCCGGGCTCTCGGGGGGCTGAACCGGCTGGCCATGGTCGGCAACGAGACCGCCCGCCTCGCCCGGTCCGTGATGGAATCGGCCTCGGGCTCGCGGTCGGGGTATCCGGGGTCGCCTTCGGCGCGGCGGCTGTCAGCTCCGGTCTGACGGCCTGGCAGGCATGCGCACTCAGCGTGCTGGCCTTCACCGGCGCCTCACAGTTCGCGCTCGTAGGCGTGATCGCCAGCGGCGGCAGCTTGCTCGCCGGGACCGCCGGAGCGATCCTGCTCGGCAGCCGGAACACGCTGTACGGCCTGCGGCTCGCGGAAGTCCTGCGCCCGCGCGTCCTGCGGAAAGTTCCTCTGGCGGTGGGTGTAATCGACGAAACCACTGCCATCACGCTCGCCCAGCCCGACCCGGTCACAGCACAGAAAGCATTCACCGCGACGTTCTGGTGCCTGTACCTGACCTGGAACCTGGCCACTCTGGGCGGAGCACTCGGTGCGGGGCGACTCGGTTCACCGCAGGCTTTCGGGCTCGATGTGGTCGGACCGGCGGCGTTCCTGGCGTTGATCTGGCCGCGGCTGAAATCCGGGCGCACCGAGCGGCTCGTGGCGCTCGCCGCGGTGGCGCTCGCGCTGGCAACGACCACGGTGCTGCCGGTGGGCGTGCCCGTCATCCTGGCAGCAACCGCGGCACTGGCCGGAGCCCTTGCTGCCCCGGCCGCAACGGGTGCTCATGCCTCGGCATCGGCGCAGGGCGAGGCCTCCCCCGCCGGGGCGCCAGCCGCCCCGGACGGCACCTCACCTGCGGACCGCGCGACGTGACCGCAACCTGGATCGCCGTGCTCGCGACGGCCGCCGGCTGCTACGCGCTTAAGCTTGCCGGCCTGACGGTCCCGCAGCGGATACTGGCCAGCCCGCGAGTACGCCGGTTTGCTGAACTGGTGCCCGTCGCGTTGCTCGCGGCGCTGTCGGCCGTCCAGGCCGCGACCAACGGCCAGGCGTTTGACCTCGATCCGGCACGGCTCGCTGGCCTGGGCGCGGCGGTGGTAGCGCTTGCGCTGCGGGCTCCGTTCCTGGTCGTGATCGTCGTTGCGGCCGCCACAGCGGCAGCACTACGCGCGGCCGGGATCTCCTAGTCGTCTAGCCGTAAGAAGTGCCGGCCATGCGCCGGCAGATCCTTCATGATCATGGTGGAGCCCCGTCCGCGAGCCGCCAACGGGCCGGGTAAAGTGCGCCGGGTGACCATTGCCGTGGAAATTCTCGACGAGGTGACCGACGAGGTGGTCGAGGCCTTCGCCCGGCTGCTGCCGCAGCTGTCTAGCTCGGCCAAGCCGCTCGACGCAGCCGCGATCGCTGCTCTGGCCTCCTCCCCGGCGACAACCGTGCTGCTGGCACGTAGCGGCGGCCAGATCGCCGGAACGCTGAGCCTGGTGATCTTCCGGATCCCGACCGGGCTGCGCGCCTGGATCGAGGATGTCGTGGTCGACGAGGCAGCCAGCCGCCAGGGCATCGGCACCATGCTCACCCGGGAAGCGATACGTCTGGCCAGAGCGGCGGGCGTGCGCACTGTCGACTTGTCGACCCGGCCCTCCAGGGTTGCCGCAGGCCGGCTGTACGAACGAGAAGGATTTAAGCAGCGCGACACGCGCATGTACCGGTACGCCCTCGAGTAAGACGTCCCTACCGCAGGAAGCCCGCATAGTTGCGCTGCTGTAGCTGGCTCTCGATCTGCTTCACCGTGTCGAGCCCGACGCCCACCATGATCAGGATGCTGGTGCCGCAGTGGCCATCCCCGCCGGATTCCGCCAGGTCACGCTCGCCGCGGCCGCTACGCCAACCTCGCAGCGCACTTCTGCCGCTGCCCTAGGTCACCCTCGGCCCTCGGGCAGGCAGGCCGCGCGGCTAGCTGGCTAGTTCCGCCAGTGCGCCGATCAGCCGGTCCACATCCGAGGTGTCGTTGTAATGGACCAGACCCGCCCGGACAGCACATCCGGTCTCCCTGATGCCGAACACGCCGGTCAGCTCCCAGGCGTAGTTGTCACCGTCCCAGACATTGATCTTCCGGCTGGCCAGGTGCTCGGCCACATCCACCGGGCTGCGCCCGTCGACGTTGAAGTACGCGGTCGCGGTGCGGCTGGCGGCGCGACCATAGGTCCGGACATGCGCCATGCTGTCCAGCCCGGCCAGCAGCACTTCGAAAAGCTCCTGCTCATGCTGATGAACAGCGGCCATCGAGGCCAGCACCCGGCCACGGAGGCTGGCCAGGCCGGCATCGGTGCTGATGTCTGGCAGCGCGGTGTCCGGCAGCTCGGTGAGCGAGGCCAGGTGCGCAACGGCTGCAGAGACTCCGGCAAGGCTCGCGAACGGCAGCGTGCCCAGTTCGAACCGGTCCGGCACCTCATTAGGTGACGGCTTCAGCTTGTCCGGCCAGAGGCCGGCCAGCAGATCAGGATCGGCCACGACGGCCCCGATGTGCGGACCAGACCATTTGTAGGCGCTTGTCGCATAGAAATCAGCACCCAGCGCCTGCACGTCAACCGGAACATGCGGGGTTGCGTGCACGCCATCCACATAGCTGAGCGCACCGGCTGCCCTGGCCAGCCCGGTGATCGACGGCACGTCAGGCCGGGTGCCGATGATGTTGCTCGCTGCGGTCACCGCGACGAGCCGGGTCCGCTGGGTGATCAGGTCGTGGTACTGGCCGACAGGCAGCTCTCCGGTGTCGGGATCGACCTCCGCCCAGCGCACCGTCGCGCCAGCGCGGTCGGCCGCCTGAACCCAGGGGCGGATGTTCGCGTCGTGGTCCAGCCGCGACACGACGACCTCGTCACCGGGCCGCCAGCCCTTGGCCAGCGTCTGGGCAAACCGGTACGTCAGCGTCGTCATATTGGGGCCGAGAACGACACCGTCGGGATGGCCGCCGGTCAGGGCCGCGATGGCGGTCCGGCATCCAGCCGTGATCGCGTCAGCGCGGTGACTCGCCGGAAACGCTCCACCGGAGTTCCCCAGCCCGGCTGCCTGCGCGCCGCTGATCGCATCGATCACCGCGGTCGGCACCTGAGTGCCCGCAGCGCCGTCCAGGTAGGCATAACCATCGGCCAGCGCCGGGTAGCACGCGCGCACCGCCGCAACGTTCAGCTTCACAGTCAGTCCCTTCGTCTGCGGCGCAACCGCCCGGGCCATGCGGCCAGCGATGACCGCAGGTCCCGTGCCTCGGCCGGCCCGGCCCCCGTGCCGACAGCCAGCCGGCCCGATACCGCAAGCACAGCATGCCAGGGATCGTAATGACGCACCGCCCTGGCTCCCAGTGAAGCGGACGGCACCGGCAAGTGCGGCATCCCGGCCCGCCATCCCGCGAGCACCGCGGCGGGATCGGCCGGGCGGTAGTCGGTGCCTAGCGCCCTGGCCAGGTCCCAGGCATGCAGGTGCCATTCGGCGCTGGCGGCGCCAGCCATCCCGCCGACGGTAACGACCGTGTCGCGGTACTGGTGATGTGGCAGGTCCCACACGGCGGTGAGCCGGTGCGCGTAGTTGCGAGCAGACGAAGCGAACGCGGCGATGTGCTCAGCGGGCGGGGCGTCAGCAAGCGCGGCCAGTTCGGCCGCGTTCTGCCGGGCGAGCTTTCGGCCCAGGGTGTCCGGATGGGCTCCGGTGCCCATCAGCCGGGCATAGCGGCTGACCGGAGCCTCATCGAGGTACTCGTTGAAGTCGTCGGCCACGCACCTCAGGTGTCCGGCTACCTCGAACGCCCGCCATTCCGGGCACGGCGTCTGGGCAGACCAGGCCACGTCATCGAACAGCCCGGCGATCTGGCAGACGGCCTCGACTCCCGCGTTATAACTAGTTAAGGCCGGAACGGGCGCTTGCGCCGGCGCAGACATGCCCCAGGAACGGGAATGGGTGCGCTCCACTGGGCCCCCTCCAAGCAAACTCCGGCATCAGTACGCGCCGTCGTCTGGCCAGAGTGCCAGAGTTACCCGCTGTTCGCCACCCTGCACCGTATCAACGCAATCGCTACCATGAGCAGACGACGCGGCGGCGAGATCGCGGCTGACAGGCATACGAGAGCCAAACTACGCAGACGAGGCCTGACAGGGCGCCGCAGGGAAACCCGGATGACAGGACGACCGCTCTCCGGTTAGCCTGCGGATAATGCCCCCCACTATCGCTAGTTCGCCGCAGCATGCCCAGGAGCAGCCGACTGTTCCTGCGCGCGTGCAGACTCCGGCGCAGGCCTTGTGGCGGATGCGCGAGTACATGCGGCCGTATTACCTGTACCTGTTCCTGATGATCACGGCGGCAATACTCGCGGTGAGCTCCGAGATCGCGATTCCCCTCATCACCAAGTCGGTCATCGACAACGTGGTGGTGAAGGGCATCAGGTCCGAGCTGCTACCGCTGAGCCTTGCTGCGATGGGGCTCGGCACGATCCAGGCCGGTCTGAATTTCTTCCGCCGGTGGTCGGTGTCCGGCGCGGTAACCGGCATGGAGAAGACAATCCGCGACGACTTGTACCACCATCTGCAGCGGCTCGACCCGGCCTTCCATGACTCCTGGCAGTCAGGTCAGCTGCTCTCCCGTGCCGTCAACGACCTGTCCACGATCCGCCGCTTCGCAGGTTTCGGCGTCGTCTTCTTCATCACCAATACCTGGACGTTCCTGCTGATCGTCGCGCTGCTCATCAGACTGAACTGGTGGCTCGGGTTGCTGACCGGAGTGCTGTTCACCCCGGTCGCGATACTCTGCCTTCGCTTCGAGAAGCGGTACCGGGTGCTGTCCCGGCGGTATCAGGACGAGACCGGCGACCTGGCCACCTACGTGGAGGAAGCGGCAACCGGCATCCGGGTGCTCAAGTCGCTGGGCCGCAGGGACGAGGCCGCCGCCCGGCACCTCGCGGAGGCCAAGCTCGTCTACCGGACTCAGGTGGACAAGGCCGGGTTGCGCGGCACCTTCTGGGCCGGCCTGGATGTGGTGCCGAACGCAGTGATCGGGCTGCTGCTCCTGCTCGGCGCGCTTGCCGTCAGCCGGCACGAGCTGACCCTGGGTGGCCTGGTGGCGTTCGTCACGCTCACCCTGCTGCTGATCTGGCCCGTCGAGGCGATGGGCTTCATCATTGCCACCGGCCAGGAAGCAGCAACGGCCGCGCAGCGCATCTACGAGATCTTCGATACCGCGCCGGCCATCACCGACCCGGCCGCGACCGGAAGCGGCGCTCGTCACGACCGTCCAGGCCTGGCCGCCGGGCGATGGAAGCCGGGAAGCAACGCGCCGCGAGCTACGGCCCCGGCACAGCTGCCCGGCTCGGCACAGCTGCCCGGCTCGGCACAGCCATCGGGCGCAGCGCTGCCCGGCGCGGCGAACGAGCGAGCGGGCGCAGTCAGCACTGGCCAGCACAGTGCCGGCCACCATAGTGCCGGCCGGCTGATCTTCGACCGAGTGACCTTCAGCTACCCCGAGGCACCGGCGCCGGTGCTTCGCGGCGTGAGCCTCGAGCTGGAGCCTGGCGAGACCGTCGCACTGGTCGGCGCGACCGGATCCGGCAAGACCACGCTGCTGAATCTGGTGCCGCGCCTAGCCGACGTCACCGCGGGCCGCATCACCCTGGACGGCGCCGACATCCGTCAATTGCCGCTGACTGAGCTCCGCACCCGCGTCGGCTGCGCGTTCGAGGACCCGACTCTGTTCTCGGCCAGCGTCCGCGAGAACGTGGCGTTCGGCGTCCAGGACGCCAGTGAGGAAGCGATTCAGGCCGCGCTGGACGCGGCACAGGCTGACTTCGTGGCCGACCTGCCATGGGGCCTCGATACCAGGATCGGCGAGCAGGGCATGGCGCTGTCCGGCGGCCAGCGGCAGCGGGTTGCGCTGGCACGGGCGATCCTGGCGAAGCCCCAGATGCTGCTGCTCGACGACCCGCTGTCCGCGCTCGACGTGCACACCGAGGCCAAGGTGACCGCGGCGCTGGCCGAGGTGCTGACCACCTCGACGGCGCTGGTCGTGGCACACCGGCCGTCGACAGTGCTGCTCGCGGACCGGGTGGCGCTGCTGGCCGGCGGTGTCATCGCGGCCGTCGGCACGCACTCCGAGCTGCTGGCCACCGAGCCCCGCTACCGCCACCTGATGAGCGGAGACGATCCCGACGGCGGCGATGACGGTCGTACGGCGCCGGGTCTGCGAGCGGGCGTGAGCAGATGAGCACGGCACCGGCCGAGGCATGGCGCGGCGTCGCGTCCGAGCAGCAGGAAGACGAGATCACGGGCAAGCTGGGCACCCTGCTCCGGCGGCGCTCCAGGCGGCTGCTCGGTGACCTGCTCGGGCCATACCGGCGCCTGGTCGTGGTCATCTTCCTGCTGATCGTCGCGGCGCAGCTCGCGGCGCTCGCGGGGCCATGGCTGATCGGCATCGGCATCGACGAGATCCCTGCGCTGACCCGGACGCATGACGCTGGCCCGATCGCACTGGTCATCGTGGCGTTCACGGTCTCGGTAGCCGTGCAGGCAGTGACGACGCGCTACTACATCGCCGGCATCGGGCAGCTTGGCGGGCGAGTCGTGCTGGAGTTGCGGCGGCGATTGTTCTGGCACTTCCAGCTGCTGCCCGTCGCTTTCCACGAGTCCTACACCTCGGGCCGGGTCATCTCGCGGCAGGTCTCCGACATGGACTCGATCTCTGACATGTTCGACGAGAGCCTGGCCTCCCTGGTGTCGGCGGTGCTGTCGCTGCTGCTGGTCGGTGGCGGGATGCTGCTGCTGGACTGGCGGCTGGCCCTCGTGGTCATGGCCGGCCTCCCGCCGCTGGCCTGGTTGTCGATCTGGTTCCGGCGCGAGTCGGCGATCGCCTACCGGCAGACCCGGACCAGGATCGCGCAAGTCATCGTGCAGTTCGTGGAGACCTTCGGAGGCATCAGGGCGGTCCAGGCGTTCCGCCGCGAGGGCCGTAACGAACACATCTTCGACGAGCTGAACCAGTCCAACGCGAACGCCAACCTGCGGTCGCAGCGGCTGCTGGCCATCTACTTCCCGGGCGTCACGCTGGTCGGGAACCTGGCCATCGGCGCAGTCCTGCTCTACGGCGGCCTGCGCGTGATTGACCACCAGATGCAGGTCGGCGTCCTGGTCACGTTCCTGCTGTACCTGCAGCGCTTCTTCGACCCGCTGATCGACCTGTCGCAGTTCTACAGCGCGTTCCAGTCAGCGGGGGCCGCGCTGGAGAAGATCTCCGGCGTCCTGGACGAGGCACCGAACGTGGCTGAGCCGCAGCGTCCCGTATCGCTGCCGGATGCGGCCGGGCCAGCGGCGAAAGGCCGGGAGGTCCGCTTCGACAAGGTGACGTTCGGCTACCGCAAAACCACCGTGCTCCCGGACCTGGACCTGACCATCCCTGCCGGGCAGACCGTCGCGCTGGTCGGTGCCACCGGCGCAGGCAAAACCACGATCGCGCGCCTGCTCGCCCGGATCTACGATCCGCTCGAGGGCAGCGTGCTGCTCGATGGCGTCGATGTGCGGCAGCTTGCTGACCGGTCGCT
>Ga0335072_10007054_pt1 | contig 16399 bp, 14 predicted proteins | sample Lox_Sample_21_FD_206725 | JGI IMG/M metagenome (GOLD analysis project Ga0335072, IMG submission 206725) | Soil microbial communities from Loxahatchee National Wildlife Refuge, Florida, United States - Lox_Sample_2.1 | ecosystem: Environmental > Terrestrial > Soil > Wetlands | place: USA...
TCTCGCGTGTACGTGTGACCGCCTGCTTCATGCGGTCTAAGAAGCTCGGCTTTTGTTCTTCCTGGAGACTGCCAAATAATGTCTGAATCATAAAAACGCCAGATTCGATTATAGAAGGGAAGTGGGAAGCGTCGGGGCAGCCTTGCCGCGAAATTCAGGAATTCCAGAGTCAGCTTTCAACTTGGGTTTATACTCACTCATATGTCTGGGGTTCGCGAACCGGCTGCGCAAGAGCAACGGTCGAAGACTTTTTATCTCGAAACCTTCGGTTGCCAGATGAATGTCCACGACTCGGAAAAGGTCGTGGGCACGCTCGTGCAGCAGGGATATCGGCAGGTCGAGACGGTCGAGCAGGCCGATCTGATTCTCTACAACACGTGCTCGATCCGGGATAAGGCCGAGCAGAAGGTGTTTCATCGTCTCGCGGATTACAAGAAGCTGCAGTCGCAGGGGAAAAAGTTCGGTGTCCTCGGCTGCGTGGCGCAGCAGGAAGGCGAGAAGATTTTCGAGCGTGCGCCGCACGTGTCGCTGGTGTGCGGATCAGCGTCGTACAGGAATTTGCCGCAGATGCTGGTGCAGTTGGAGAATGCTTCCGGTCCCGCTGAGCGCGCGATCCCTCGCGCGGCTGGTGAAGTCGCCGCACTTCGGGATGACGCCTTTGTGGAAAAAGCCAGCGACTCGGGACTCAGGACTCGGGACTTGATCAGAATCACTGGCCTCGATGACCGCCAGACGGACAAGTGTTTCGAAACCGAATTTACGGCGCGCACCAACCCGCATCGTGGATACATTACGATTATCGAAGGCTGTGACAAGTTCTGCGCCTACTGCATCGTGCCGTTCACCCGGGGCAAGGAACGCAGCCGAACTTCCGATTCCGTGCTCCTCGAAGCGCGCCAGATGGGCGACCTCGGGTACACAGAAATTCAGCTGCTCGGACAGAATGTGAATTCGTACAAGGATCCGGCAGGGAAGCGCTCCTTCGCCGAACTGCTGGCCGCGGTAGGGGAAGTTCCAGGCATCCGGCGCGTGCGCTTCACGACCTCGCATCCGCGCGATTTCGGACGCGACATCGTCGACGCGATCGACGCCGTGCCTTCTCTGTGCGACCACGTTCACTTGCCGGTGCAAAGTGGATCGACCCGCCTTCTGGATGCGATGCAGCGGCTCTACACGCGCGAGCAATACTTGGAGCGCATCGGCTGGATCAAGTCGGCCAAGCGGGGGATTGCGATCACCACCGATGTTATTGTTGGTTTCCCGGGAGAGACGGAGTCGGAGTTCGAGCAAACCCTGACTCTGCTTGAACAGGTCGGCTACGATGGCGTGTTTTCGTTCAAGTACTCGCCGCGGCCGAACACTCCAGCGGTGACTCTCGACGACGCGATTCCCGATCAAGAGAAGGCGTACCGCTTGGAAGTCCTCATGGCGAAGCAAAGGGAATTGCAGATCATCCGAAATAAGAGATACCTAGGGATGATTCTGGAAGTAATGATTGAGGGTCGCAACGAGGCGCGCCAGCAGTGGATTGGCCGCACCTCCCAGAACAAGACGCTGAATTTTCTGGCCTCACCTCAAGCGAAACTTGAACCCGGCAGCTACGTCTCGGTGCTCGTGACCGGCAGTTTTCCGAACAGCCTTGTTGGCGAATGTTGTATTAGCGAACAGATGGAGCTTTCCGTACATCCAAGCAGTATGATCGCTCCCTAATGGAGAGGCGACCAGGCGAGCGCGGCGAAAGAAGGAGAGCCCCACGGGAGATTCCAATGGAAGTTGAGATGACCATTCGCGGCCTGCTGATGGATCCGGTTACCCAGATGCCCATCGTCATTCTGAAAGACGTAGCCGGGGAGTCCGTTCTGCCCATCTGGGTGGGCGTTTATGAGGCCAACGCGATCGCGCTGGAGATGGAAAAGGTTTCTACGCCGCGCCCGATGACCCACGACCTCATCAAGAACGTCCTGACGGGATTGGAAACGCAGGTACACAAGGTCGTAGTGACGGAGCTGCGCGAGGATACGTTCTACGCGGTGATCTGGCTGGAGCGCGGTGGGGAAGTCATCAGCGTCGATTCCCGGCCCTCGGATGCCTTGGCTTTGGCCTTACGCGTCGATTGCCCGATCTTTGTGGACGATCTGGTCCTGAAAACCTCCAAACAGGCCGCGAATGCCAACGACCGGCTCAGCGCCGACGAGCTCAGGAAGTGGCTGGAAGGTCTAAACGACGAGGACCTGGGAAAGTACAAGATGTAGCGGCGGGACTCCTTGAGGCATCAACACCAGAATAAAACATCGTCTTAGTGGATTGACATCAACATGACCGCATGGCATCATTGTGCCATGCGAACGACTCTCAACATCGATGATGACGTTTTCAAACTTCTCAAAGACTATGCGGAGACTCGATCGGTTGCCTTAGGCAAGGCAGCTTCCGACCTGGTGCGGAAAGGGATTTCTGTTCGCACACCCACACGGTTGGTGAATGGGTTCGTGATTTTTGACATTACCCCGGACGGACCCAAGATTACGACCGAGCAGGTTAAACAACTCGAGTCAGAACTTGAATGACTGCATTTTTGCTCGATGTGAATGTCCTCATCGCCTTGTCGTGGCCGGATCATACGCTTCATCTTCCCGCGAGAAAGTGGTTTGCGAGGAACGGCAGTAAGGGATGGGCCACCTGTCCGTTAGTTCAGACCGGGTTCGTGCGGATTGTGTCGAATCCTGCTTTCTCGTCGCGTGCAGTGTCTGTGCAAGAGGCGGTTGAGGCGCTTTACGCAAGCCTGCAGGATAAGGCGCATCAGTTCTGGCCTGATTCGATCTCCGTGGCTCAAGCCGCCGCGCTGTTGGCAGGAATGGGAGGTGGTCACCAGCGGGTTACCGATGCCTACCTCGTCGCGTTGGCGATCCAAAATCGCGGAAAACTGGCGACACTCGATCGAGGCATTGAGCGGTTCGCGCCAGCCGGCTCACTCGAAATGATTACGTAAAGGGGTCAAGCTTCCTAAGGCGGTCATCTAGCGGCGACTTGCCTGACGTTTACATAATACCTGTTATCGGACATTGTGCATGGCCGCTGTTCGGCTCGACGACCCCGCAGCTTGAGCAGCCTGCCTGGGTTCGGCGACCGTGTATTTCAGCAGGCAGAACAAGGCCCGGACGCCATCCCGCCAGCCGATCTTTTTCCCTTCCTCGTACGTGCGTCCCCAGTAGCTGATGCCGACTTCGTAGATGCGCAAGGCCCGTTTGGCGACTTTCACCGTGATCTCGGGCTCGAAGCCGAAGCGGTCTTCTTGCAGAGGGATTGCCTGAATGACCTCGCGCCGGAATGCTTTGTAGCAGGTTTCCATGTCGGAAAGATTGATATTAGTGAGAGCATTCGAAATCTGGGTCAGAATCAAGTTGCCGACTGAATGCCAGAAATACAGCACGCGATGGGGTCCGCTGCCCAGAAAGCGCGATCCATAGACTACGTCGGCTTTGCCTTCGATCAACGGGCGCAGCAGCGCCGGGTAATCCTGAGGATCGTATTCCAGGTCGGCATCCTGAATGATGACGAAATCTCCCGCAGCTTCGTGAATGCCGCGGCGTAAGGCGGCACCCTTGCCCATATTTTTCGGCTGCAATAGCACACGGATACGGCGATTTCGCTCGGCCAGCTCGCTGAGGATTTCGCCCGAGCCGTCTGTGGATCCGTCATCGACGCACAAAAGTTCCAGATCGAGGGGTACGGCCAGCACCCGCGCGACCACATCGCGCAGCGTGGCCCGTTCGTTGTACACCGGCATGATTACCGAAAGCTGCATGGGTACGGATAGGGAAACAGTAACGGTGCACGGGCCCGAGGTCAACAGGCTGGTTGACCGCATCTGAGGCCGTGCTTCCCTGCTATTTGCAGCCGTTCGAGGCCGCATTCTCGCCGCGTGATCCCAATCACATGACGTTGTGAGCAGCCGGATTGACGCTCGTGTGCAGGCAAGATTATCCTTGAAAATTGAAATTGAAATTCATTTTCAACATTGCCGGCGGCCCTCGCGGGTCGGACGCGATCCAGACAAGGATTTATACACGCGAGATTCCCCCGCCGCGCGGGTGACATTGCCCGGCTGCGGGATGAACGCAAGACTTTCTGACTGAGCAATAGATCGGATCATTTCATGCTTCAGGCTTTCATCATCACGTTACGCGAGGGTGTCGAGGCCGCCCTTATTGTCGGCATTACGCTGGCGTATTTGACGAAGATCGGGCGTCCCGAGCTGAAAAAGACCGTCTATGCCGCCCTGGTTGCCGCGTTTCTGGGCAGCATCGGGGTGGCCATCGCAATTTCACGCTTGAATTGGAACGAAGACGCCTTCGAAGGCTGGGTGATGCTCGGGGCTGCGTTCTTCGTCGTCACCATGGTTATCTTCATGATGAAGACGGGCCGGAAGCTCAAAGGCGAAATCGAGGGCAAAATCGGGCTGCTGGCAGGAAACGACGCCCGATTCGGTCTGTTCGCCTTCATCTTCCTGATGGTATTGCGCGAGGGCTTTGAGACGGTGCTGATGCTGGCTGGGGTATCGCTGAACTCCACCGATCTACTGAGTTTTCTCGGTACGCTGCTCGGCCTGATTGTGGCGATAGCCTTTGGGGTGATGTTCGTTAAAGGCAGCGTGCGCATCAATCTGCAGAAATTCTTCCGGATTACTACGGCCATTATGTTTCTGGTGGCGGCGCAGTTGGTGATCTCCGGCTTGCACGAGCTTTCCGAAACCGGAGTGATACCGTCGTCCAAACGGGAGATGGCGTTAATCGGGCCGATTGTCAGTAATGAGTGGTTTTTTGTGGTCACCATCTTCGCCTTGGCCGCGCTCATGGTGTTGTTCGAGGCTAAGCGGCGGCAAGTGGTTCCTGGCTACGCTTCGCCCGCCGAACGCCGCAAGGCCCTGTGGACGGCACGGCGGGAGCGCATGTGGACCGTCTCCGTGCTGACTTTCTCGTTCATGTTCATTGCGATGGTCACAGCCGAGTTCGTCTACGCAAACAGCCGGAGCTCGCTGTCGCCCGCGACGGAAGTGACATTCGTCAACGGGCGGGTGTCGATTCCGTTGTCGAAAGTCTCCGACGGCGATCTGCATCGCTTCGAGGCGAACGAAAAGGGCACGGAAGTTCGATTCTTCCTGTATCAACGTCCGGATGGAAAAATCGCGACCGTTTTTGACGCCTGCCAGATCTGCGGCCCCGTCGGTTTTTACAAGAGCGGTAACGGGGTGGTCTGCAAGAATTGCGCGGCGCCGATTAATCCGCAATCGGTCGGTCAGGCTGGCGGATGCAATCCCATACCGCTGAAAGCCACGCAAACGGCGGATTCGATCATCATTCAAGAGGCGGACATCGCAGCCGGCGCTAGCGTGTTCGCGAAGAAGTAGGCCATGTTTGTCCGCCTCGTCTACGAATCGTTCCGGCGGCAGAAACGGCGTAAACTGCTGGCCGGAGTGGCCATCACTCTGGGCGTGACCGTCGCGACGGCGATGATTGCCGTGGCCACCGATATCGGCGACAAAATCAATCGCGAGTTGCGCCAAATCGGCGCGAATATTGTTGTTTCTCCACAGGAAGATTCGCTCGACGTCGAAATCGGCGGGGTCAATCTGAAGCCGCCGAGCGATGGCGCGTTCCTGAACGAATCCGACCTTCCGAAAATTCTGGGAATCTTCTGGCATAACAACATTACGGCCTTCGCCCCTGTGCTTCCGGTCAATGTCGCCATCGCGAACGTTTCGGTTGAGAGGGATGGAAAATCCCAACTTCTGGCAAAACCGGCCAGAAGTGGGGCACCCCTCGATGTCACCCTGGTCGGAACCTACTTCGCCAAGCGCATTTCGTATGGACCCGACCAGCTCACGACGGGTGTAAAGACGACGTACCCGCTGTGGAAAGTCGCGGGCGAGTGGCCGGAAGATGACTCCCAAAATGTTTTGCTGGGTGAGCGGGTGGCGCAGCGGCTTGGCGCGAAGGACGGCGATCAAATCTCGATCTCGGGCCACGAGTTGCGCGTGAGCGGAATTCTTTCGACTGGTCAATCCGAAGACGACCAGATTATTGCACCGCTTGGTTTGGCGCAGGAGATTTTGGGCAAGCCGGGCGCAGTTCGGCGTGTTTACGTGAGCGCGCTGACCAAGCCCGAAGACGCCTTTGGCCGGCGAGATCCCAAAAGCCTGTCCGGTGAGATTTATGACCGCTGGTACTGCACCCCGTATCCGGCGGCGATCGCACTGCAGTTGACTGAGGCGATTCCCCATTCGCGCGCGGAACAGCTTCGGCAAGTGGCGCAAAACGAGGGCGCGGTTCTGACACACATCGAGGGACTGATTTTTTTGATTACACTGGCGGCGCTCTTGGCCTCGGCTTTGGCGGTTTCGGCGGCGATGGCCACAGCAATTTTCGAGCGTCGCGCGGAAGTTGGACTGATGAAAGCGCTGGGCGCAGGCAAGGTTGCGGTCGCGGCAATTTTTTTCGCTGAGGCGGCGTTGCTGGCGCTGGTCGGCGGAGTCATCGGTTTCGGCGCCGGAGCATGGCTGGCGCATGAGATCGGAGAATCCATTTTCAATTCACAGATTTCGATTCAGCCCGTGCTTCTGCCGGTGATCCTGGCGATTGCTGTGATCGTGACGTTTGCCGGGAGTGCTATGGCGATTCGACGGGCCGTCGGTTTGGATCCGGTGTTTGCCCTGCGAGGTGGATTGTGAGCGCGCCCATTTCGGATCCGGCGCGGGACCTTGCCGCCAATCGCGCCAAGGCTCGGCATACGCCGATGTTGCTGCGGATGCTGGTGCGGGCGGCGATTCTGCGCCGCGGGCGCGCAGGATCCGCATTGTTCGCGATGATCGTTGCGGCTGCGGTGACTACTGCGATGCTCAACCTTTATGTTGACGTGCAGGCTAAACTGCGAACCGAGTTTCGCGATTATGGCGCGAACATCATTTTGGTCGGAAGAGACGGCGCTTCCCTGCCCCAAGATGCGCTGGCGCACGTCGATTCGATTGTTGCCGGGCACGGAATTGCTGCGCCGTTTGGAATGATTGTCGCGCGCACGAGTGATGGCCAGCCGATCGTCGTGGCGGGGACGGATTTCGATAGAGTGAAACAGCTGGATCGATGGTGGAAGGTAAGTGCGTGGCCTGAAAACCCCGACTTCCCCCAAAATCAGGGAGAAGTCGGGCACCCGAAAACTGACGCCTCTCAGGCGGAGCCAACAGCACGTCAAAGTCAAACGCCCCGCCCTGTCACAGAAACCGCGCCGAGGGTGGGGCATCCTCAGTCTGACCAGACTCCTCGGCCTGTGCTAGTCGGCGTGCGGGCCCTGGCAATGGTATCGCCGAGGAATCAGCCGTTCGATTTGAGTTTTCAGGGACACACAATCCGGGTTACGCCGGCAGGCACGGTTCAAACGGGGGCTGCGGAAGACAGCCGCATTTACCTTTCGCTAGATGACTTTGTCTCTTGGACCGGGGTTCAACCCGAGACTATCGAAGTCGCTGCCAGCGGGTCGCCCGAGGAAGTCTCGGCAATCATGAATCAGTTGGCGCGGGAGATTCCTGCGGCGGAAGTCCGTCCAGTGCGGCAGATCATGGAAGGGGAAGCGCGCGTGCTTGGCAAGACACGCGCGACGCTGCTGGCCGCGGCAGCACTCATTATTCTCACGGCCGCCCTGTGTGTTTTATCGACGCTCATGGGATGGGTCTTCGATCGGCGCCGTGATTTCGCGATCATGAAGGCATTGGGAGCCTCGGGACGCGTGCTCAACGGATTCTTTGCGGCCGAAGCCGCGGCTCTGGGCGCGGTCGGCGCAATCATTGGATTCTTTCTGGGCATCGGCATCGCGGCCTGGATCGGGCGCGTCAACTTTCACGCTGGGGTCGTGCCGCGATTCTCGGTGTTGCCGATCATTGTGGCTGGTAGCATGGCAGTGACGCTGATTTCGGCGATTCTTCCGATCTCCCTGCTGCGGCGGGTGCAGCCGGCGGTGATTCTGAGGGGAGAGTGAAATGATTCAGATCAAGAGTGTGACCAAGCTGTATCCCGCGAAGGAAGCGACCAACGGCGGGAGTGGGTCGGGCAAGAATGGATCAGGCAAAGACAACGGCTCGATTCACGCACTCGACCACATCTCGCTGCATGTCACCCAGGGCGAATGGCTCTCGATTATGGGGCCCTCGGGATCGGGGAAGTCGACGCTGGTGAATTTGATTGGCTGCCTGGATCGACCGACTTCGGGGGAAATCTGGCTTGATGGACAGAACGTCGCGGGTATTACGTCATCCCAACTGAATCGCGTGCGCGCCGAGAAAATCGGATTCATCTTTCAGCAATTTCATCTGATTCCCTTCCTTACCGCAGTCGAAAACGTCATGCTGGCTCAGTACTTTCACAGCATGACCGATGAAATGGAAGCAATCGAGGCTCTGGAGCGCGTTGGTTTGGGCGATCGCGCTCGCCACCTTCCGTCGCAACTTTCCGGAGGCGAGCAGCAGCGCGTATGCATCGCGCGGGCCCTGATTAATGATCCGCGAATTATCCTGGCCGATGAGCCGACCGGCAATCTCGATGCCCAGAATGAAGAAATCGTGTTGCGCCTTTTGCGCGAGTTTCACCAGCAGGGACGCACCATCGTCATGGTCACGCACGACCCTGTCGTGGCGCGGCTCGCCGACCGCCGCATTGAATTGCATCATGGCAAGATCGCCTCGCAGGAAGTGTTCTCCATGGCCGACGAGGAGCAACTCGACGAAGTGCTCGAGGAAATGTGGGTGCTCGAAGAGCACACCGAGATCGCCGAGGTGGAACGCATGGAAGTCCACGGGGCGCTGCCGGTGAGCATGGCCATCGAAAAGATGATCGGGCTGGGATTGGTGGTGGCGGCGCCGCATCCGCCAGAGGCGCACGATCACAAGCCGTTTGTGAATCCCTGCCACGACGCGCTGAAGCCGATGTCAGCATCGGTGGGTGATGGAACGATGGTCGTCGAGTTGACCCCGCGTGGACGCGAACGCGCGGGCAGCATCATTCGCCGGCATCGGCTGGCCGAACGCCTTTTCACCGACAGCCTCGCGATGGACAGCGAGACCGAAATCGAGCAGCAGGCATGCAAGTTCGAGCACATTCTCTCGCCCGAGGCCACCGATAAGATTTGCGCGTTCTTGGGCCATCCGCGAACCTGCCCGCACGGCGCTCCGATTCCCCCCGGGCCGTGCTGCGGGCGAGGAGCAGCCAGCGGCGCCTTTGCTCTCAACGAGGCTGCCCGGTCCAAATGAGGATAGATTCTTCGAATACGGAAGACGCGCACGTGCACGAGGGAACACGAACGGGCGTGCCGAGTCTCTAAACTCCAGTAGTCGCGTCGAGCATTTATCATCAAGCCAGGATGCTTCGTCGTCCCACCATCGGCGTTTTCGACTCCGGCTTTGGCGGCCTGACCGTCCTTAAAGCTTTACTTGAAGTCGTGCCCGACGCTGATTACGTGTACTTCGGCGACACAGCGCGTCTTCCCTACGGATCGAAATCGGTCGAAACCGTCGCCAAATATGCCGTCGAAGCGGCCCATTATCTGGAATCCCAGGGCGCGCAATTGCTCGTGATCGCCTGCAATACGGCGACCGCGCTGGCACTGGATCAGATTACCCAGGCGGCGAGAGTACCCGTCATCGGCGTAGTCGAACCCGGCGCGCTAGCCGCCGCCAATGCCACGAAGAATGGCAAGGTCGTCGTCATCGGGACCGAGGCCACGGTGAGCAGCCATGCCTATCGCAAGGCTCTTGAGGCTCGCGGATTGCAGGCGCGAGAAAAATCCTGCCCCCTGCTGGTCCCGCTGGTTGAGGAGGGATGGGTCGAGCATCCAGTGACCGAGCAGGTGGCGCGCATTTATCTGCGTGAGGCGTTCGCCGACGGATTTCACGACGCGGATACGATGGTGCTAGGCTGCACGCACTATCCGTTGCTAAAGCCGCTGCTGCAGAGAGCCACTCCCGACCATGTGCGAATCGTGGATTCCGCGGAATCGACCGCCTGCGCCGTGGCCGCTCGCCTGAACCAGATTCTTTCTCCAACCTCGACTTCGCCCGAGCGCCGTACGTCTCCGCGGCTGAAATTCTTTGCTACTGACTCAACGGATAAATTCAAACGGCTAGGGGCACGTTTTCTTGCACGCGAGATCGAGGACGTGCAGCATGTCGATCTGAAGGAGTGACTCGTTGTACGGCTCCGCTCGACCGAACAGCCCCCTCGAACGCGCTTACGCTTGCTCAAGAGACGTCGGAAAGCGGCGACTGTCTATTGTTTGAGCGCAGGATTCGGATACCCAGCTTCCCTGCTGAGAAATACTGTTTCTTGCGGCCCACTCCAAAATCAAATTCGTTTGGGTTCGATCGATGGATCATCCGCTCGAAAACGTAATCTGGCAGGCGCTCACCACGCGGCAGGCACATTTCGCTGAAGCTTGCGGCGAGGCACGACGCTTCATGCGCGAGGTCACATTACTCTCAGCCTTTCGTGAGCCAAGCGACCAGGGCTACGAATCACTTGCCGAGCTGGTCGGCCCTCAAGGCACGGCTGCGGTATTTCTTGACGAACCCTACGAGGATCGAATGGGCTGGGAAGTCGTCGCGACCGCGCCCCTGCTGCAGATGGTTTCAGATAATGGCCACGCTCCCACGCATATCTCACGGCCGCATGAAATCATCGAGCTTGGTCCGCCGGATTCCGCCGAAATGATCGAGTTGACCTCGCTCACTAAGCCCGGTCCGTTCGGCAAACGAACGCACGAACTCGGCAACTATGTTGGCATTCGCAAAGATGGGAAGCTTGTCGCGATGTCGGGCGAACGGCTGAAGGTTGCGGGCTACACGGAAGTCAGCGCAGTCTGCACGCATCCCGAGCACACGGGCAAGGGATATGCAGGGGCTTTGATGTTGGAAGTCATGCGCCGCATTCGAGAGCGTGGCGAAACACCATTCCTGCACGTGAGAGGCGACAATGCGCGAGCCATCTCGCTGTACGAGCGATTGGGATTTCGTACGCGGAAACAGGGTTACTTCGCCGTGTTGCGGAGGGTATGACGCGACCCGTTTTCCGAGTACACACTAGAAAGGGGTTTTGGGTCATGAGACAAATCTTTTAAAGATCGCGGCCTCCGGGGTCTGAGTGGGAACCTGCATCGTCCCCGGGAAAAGTGGTACGATTTTCGAAACTGTGCGAACCTTTTATAAACCAAGGATGGTACGGGATGCTGAGTAAATTGACTGTTCGCAACTTTCGGAGCATCGCAAACTGCGACGTTGAGTTTGGCCCGATAACAGTTTTCTTCGGCCCGACATCGGCTGGCAAATCGACCCTCTTCTACGCGCTTCTCGTACTTCGCAATTTTGTTCTCGCCCCCAACCAGGCCCTTGATGGTCTGTTCAATTTAGGATTTCAAAATCTTGGCGGATTTGAGGCGTGCATTTTTAACCATCTCGCGTCAAAGACCATCGACGTCGTCGCACATTTCGACGGCGACCGCAGCTACGGTTTACAGCTGGGCAAGCAAATAGGCCACCTCGAAGTCGCCAATGAGTTTCTGGAGATGACACACGACGTGCCCGTTCCCTATGGTGCAAATCAATCGTGGCCAGTTACGTACTCGGAGGACGACGAGGAGTTCACCATCAATTGGAATGGGTTTGCTTCCACGGTCGCCTCGAAATCAGGGACGCCAGATGCTCAGGCACGCGCGATCGCAATTGCTGAATCACTAAATATGCCGGTGGAGGCGATCAAGAAGATTGAGGTATGCCCTCATCGTCGAGGCTTTTTCAAGCCTTCGTACTCGCCTACGCCCCTGACCCCTACACCGACGAGCGAGGACGAGGTTGCGACGCTGATAATCAACGACCAGAACTCCCCGGCTCGTATTTCGATCAATACAGTTGAAATTTTTGATCGCGACTTCCGAACTTACACCGCGCCCGGGACCGCTACGACATTCCTGCAAACAACCGAACAAACGGGTGCTCGTATTCCGGGATTGCTGGTCAATGATGGCTTTGGGGTCAACCAAGTCGTCTATATGCTCGCGAAAATTCACAGGCCGGACGTGGAGACCGTGCTCATCGAAGAGCCGGAAATACACTTACACCCCACGATGGTAAGGAGATTTGCTCGGACGCTAGCCCATCTCGCAACAGACGAGAAAAAACAAATATCTTTCACCACCCACAGCGAACAGTTCCTCTTGTCTATGTTGGCCTGCGTAAAGGAAGGATTACTGCGTCCAGACGACTTGCGTTGCTATCAGGTTACGCGGGAAAAGAAGGAGACTGCTTTTAACCGTGCTCAAGTATCCGAAGACGGGCAAATTTCCGGCGGTTTGTCGTCCTTCATGGAAGCCGAGCTGAAGGATATCAGATCATTTCTTTCAGTCCACGAATAACCCGAAGCCTGTGGCAGCATATGTCATAAACGAGTGGCTGTGGCATGACCTCGCTGGGGACAATGGGCGCGAGCACCAGCTTCAAGCCATTCGCTTAATAACTCAGTTCGGTGCCTCAGAACACCAAATAGTGGTTATCGAGGGCAGTAGGTTTGACCAAAAGGCGTGGAGTCTGTGCAAGAGTGCTGATCAGGCTGTCAGGCAAGGTGTCGTCGCGTTTGTGCTGAACATTCGGCTGAACTCTGACAAATGCCTAATTCTGAAGTCCTCGGAAATAAGCCCCTTCCCAGAAGACCTTGTTTCGACGATAAAGCCCGACGATCGTTATCTGGTACAGGCCCAGCTGGCTGTGGACGGTTCCGCGATCGTCACGAATGATAATCCTCTGCAGCAAGCACTAAATCACGCTGGTCTGCGCTGTATGTCGCGCGGAGAATTTCTTGCCCTTTTCCCAAATAGGGATTAACGCTGACGTGCGTCAGCATTGTCCCTCCCAACTCGTTCCTATTTTTCCACGTTTCTTGCCGGCGCCGCATGGACTGCCAGCGAATAGACAAGCCCGCTGGGTCGCAAGGAGCGCGAGCCTCAGAATGACAACGATTTGCGTAGCCTAGAAGAAGCTAGTACAGGTGGAATTCCACTTCCACGGCGATCTCGACCGGAACCGGATGTCCGTCTTTCTGTGAAGGCTCGAAGCGCCATTGTTTCACGGCTTCGATGGCCTTCTCATCCAGTCCCATGCCGAGGGAGCTGGCCACGCGAATGTTGCGCGGACGACCATTGGTATCAACCACCAGCATCAGCGTGCAGGTTCCCTGATACTTCGCCTTGCGCGCTTCTTCGGAGAATTCCGGATCGACCTGATAGATCACGCGTGGCGGAGAGACGCCGCCGCCGACGTGGAACACGCCGCCACCGTAGCCGCCGCCTTCACCCGGGCCAAATCCCGGACCGCTGCCCGTGCCTACTCCACCGCCAGAACCGGCGCCAATGCCGCCACAGCATCCCGTGCCATTCGAGGGCAGCACGCCGGTCGAGGTCGGATCACCCAGGTTGGGCATCTTGTTGGAGGCAATCTGAATTTGGGGCGGAATCACGATCGTGGGCTCAACGGCCAGCTTCGGATGCTCGTTGCGCACGACTACCATGGGAGGCGTGATTTGCTGCATCGAGAACTTCGGCAGATGTCCCTTGGTCGCCTTCAGCACGTCGCGGTCGCCGCCACCACCACCACCGCCAGCGAGGGTTTTCGACGGCTTGAGCGCAGGCAACGAGTCAGGATCGATCAGAGTAACAGTGACTTCCTTCTTCGCAGCGGCGGTAACGACGTGGCGACCCAGCATCGTGCCGCCGATGATCACCGCCACCAACAGAACGTGAACGCCGGTTGAGCCAAGCGCGCCGTTTTTCTTGTTGTCGTAAAACCCCCAAATGCTTTTGACCGGCTCTGGCTTCGATTCCAGTTTGAGAGGTGGAAGCTTCTTGGGGAAGAAGAATTCGTCGATCTGGCGAGGCAGAGACTTCCAGAGAGGCTCCTCAAAGCTCTCTTTGGCGAATAGAAAGTGGAATTCCGGTTCCTGAGCTGGAGATTTCGGATTGGTTTCTTCGGATCCCATACTGCCGGCGCGGCCGTCCTCACTATGGCTAGAGCTAGGTGTTACCTGGGCGTGGGTCCCAGGTACACAGATGTTGACTGCCAGTCGCAAGTTGCTTCTTCTTGCATTCGCAAGTACAAAATTGCGGACGAAAACTCGCCGCGACTGGTCCCACAAGTCCTTCTGCTTTTGAAAATTGTAACTCTGATTTCGCTTTTACAACAGTGCATTTCGCGGCGCCGGGAACTGTCGGAAAACACAGGTCGCCGGTGGAAAACGGCGACCAGCGCCGGGTCTATGGTGACGCATAGACGGTGCGCGCTGCGAATCCCTATAATGAAAAGATTCAATCATTTGGGAGAACTGTTCGAGTGCCGCTCGACCTGAAAAAAACTATCAACCTGCCAAAAACTGCCTTCCCCATGAAGGCCAACCTGCCCCAGAACGAGCCCAAAATGCTGGCCGAGTGGGAGCAGATGAAGATTTACGACCGCATCCGGCAGGCGCGCAAGGGCGCTCCTCGATACATCCTGCATGACGGACCGCCATACACGAGCGGCCCGATCCACCTGGGCACGGCGCTGAACAAGTGCCTGAAGGATTTCATCGTTAAGTCGAAAACCATGGCCGGATTCGACGCGCCGTACGTCCCCGGCTGGGATTGCCACGGGTTGCCGATTGAGATCAAGGTCGACAAAGAGCTGGGCGGCAAAAAGTTGCAGATGCGCCCGAACGATGTGCGGGCGGCTTGCCGAAAATATGCACAGAAGTATCTCGACCTGCAGCGCACGCAGTTCAAGCGCATTGGCGTGTTCGGGCGCTTCGAGCGTCCCTACGTCACCATGGACCCGCAGTATGAATCTGTGGTCCTCTCGACGTTCTATTCGTTCTACGAGCATGGATTCGTGTACAAGGGCCTGCGCGCGGTGTATTGGTGTATGCACGATGAGACGGCGCTCGCCGAGGCCGAAGTTGAGTACGAGAATCACACCAGCCCAACGGTCTGGGTGAAATACAAGCTTTTGGATGATCCGGCGCAGATCGATCCCGCGCTAGCTGGAAAAAGAGTCTCGACGATCATCTGGACCACGACACCGTGGACGCTGCCGGCGTCGATGGCGGTTGCGTTCCATCCCGATGAAGAGTATGTCGGGTTGGAATCGGGCGGCGAAGTTTACATCGTTGCGGCGAAATTAGCGCACGAAGTCGCGGCGAAATGCAATCTGCCAGACGCTCACGCTCTGGAGCACTTTCCAGGGCGAAAACTCGAGCGCCTGAATTTTCAGCATCCTTTTTTGGATCGCAAGATTCTAGGCGTACTCGCGGATTACGTCACCATGGACACCGGCACGGGTGTCGTGCATACCGCGCCTTCGCACGGCGCCGAAGACTTCGCCACGGGCGTGAAGTACGGCCTCGATGCGACCAGCAATGTCGATGAAAAAGGCATCCTGCGCAACGGCTTGCCGGAGTATGAAGGCAAACGCGTCTGGGATGCGAACCAGCCGATTATCGATCTCGTGAGATCGCGCGGCGCTCTGCTGCACTCGGAGAAGACCGAACATTCGTATCCGCATTGTTGGCGCTGTCACAATCCGGTGATCTTTCGTGCGACTGAGCAGTGGTTCATCTCGATGGAAACGCCGATGCCTGGCGGCTCGAGCAAGAACGACACGTTGCGCACGCGCACGCTCGCCGAAATCGTGCCGCCGAAAGTTACCTGGGATCCTGCATGGGGTTACGAGCGATTGAAAAACATGATCGAGACCCGCCCGGATTGGTGCATCTCGCGGCAGCGCGTGTGGGGCGTTCCGATCGCAGTATTTTTGTGCGCAAGCTGCGGCAAGCCGCTGAACGATCCGGCGATCAATCGCAAAGTGGTCGAGCTATTCAGAAAATCCGGTGCGGACGCCTGGTTTACTTCCGAGCCCGACGCTCTGGTTCCGGCTGGAACGAAGTGCCCGCACTGCGGCGGAACGAAGTTTGAAAAGGAAACGGACATCTTCGATGTGTGGTTGGAATCCGGCGCGAGCTACCTCGCGTTAATCGATGATGAGCCGGACTATCCCTGGCCTTCCGATCTTTACCTCGAAGGCGGCGACCAATATCGCGGATGGTTTCAGTCTTCCCTGCTCTGCGCCATGGGCACGCGCGGCACGCCTCCATACAAAGGTGTGGTCACGCCCGGCTGGACACTGGACGAAAAAGGCCAGGCAATGTCGAAGTCACGTGGCAACGACGTCGATCCCGTCGACATTTCGAATCGGCTGGGCGGCGAGATTGTGCGGTTGTGGGTTGCTTCGGTCGATTTCCGCGAAGACGTGGTCGGTTCGGAAGCGCTCATGCAACGCGTGGGCGAG
>Ga0335072_10007055_pt1 | contig 16397 bp, 8 predicted proteins | sample Lox_Sample_21_FD_206725 | JGI IMG/M metagenome (GOLD analysis project Ga0335072, IMG submission 206725) | Soil microbial communities from Loxahatchee National Wildlife Refuge, Florida, United States - Lox_Sample_2.1 | ecosystem: Environmental > Terrestrial > Soil > Wetlands | place: USA: Florida...
TTGTCGGTACGCCAAAGAAGACGACCAAACCGGAGCAGAGCAGGACGCCGGCTTCAAAAAGGAAGCGTAAGGCCAAAGACGAAGATGATGACGAGGAGACGGATCAGGTGAAGAATGGACCGAGGGATGAGGCCTATGGAAACGGCGATGGAGGCGCTGAGGCAGTCTGAGAAGCCCTTATCAGGCAGATGTGTGTGCGCAAGTGGAGACTGTAATGACTGCTCAATGAGGCTGGATATCCCATGATTTCCTTTTTCATCGAGCTTGACATGGATTCCCTGGCTTCTACAGAGCATCAAGTTAACAATTCTTTACTCAAATGGAGGAGAGAAAGCCGATTCTCATATCTAGAAGTTACTATGCATCAAAGCCGAAGCTGACAATGCAGACATTCCCATGATCCTGCGTGATGCTTCCGGAAAGCAAGTTCCTTCCATGGTAATCCGCAGACGTCGACAACGGTGCTAGCCACTCAATTTCTAGACTTTCATTCACTGTCTATGCTTCTCAGCCTGCTGCAAACTTCAACTTCAGCTTTCTTCAACCTCGATCTCTCTCTGATTTGCATTCTATGATATTTGGCTATTAGCTAAGTCGCAAACCAACAGTCCAATCCACGCTCTTCTGCCCGACATGGCGCCTACGAGCGAATCTCAAAAGGATGAGATGATCAAGTACCTAGTATGTATGACGCTCCAGTGGTTGGCACACACTGACTTTTGCCTGCAAATCAGCTCCTAGTCATGAAGCACACCGACTCCAAGCCTGATTACCACAAGATTGCCCAAGAAGCTGGTCTTTCTAACGCCAATACCGCGTAAGTTGGATTTTGCACGTTTCTGCAGCCCTTCGATCTGACCAATATTCAGTCAAAAACGCTTCAAGAAGTTCGTTGAACTCGGTGGATTTGCTTTAGTTGGAGGAGCCGTCATTGAGGCAGGTGGATCTGATGCCGCTCACGCAACGCCTGCTAAACCAAAGGCACGGGGTAAGAAATCAGCAGCGACCTCAACGCCAGCCAAGAAGCGCAAGGTGAAGGAGACGACTCCGCATGAGGAAGAGGATGAGGAAGAAGATCTCAAGCACCAAATTGGTTCCGAGCAAGAGGACTAGCGGAAGAGTTTGTGACTGAGTCACGTGCCATCACTAGCATGGACGGATTGGGACATGTTCCTATGGAGAAAACTAAGGCATGCAGAGTTGCATCTAAGTACATAGTCTTGCTCCATGGACGAGAGAAGAAGCAACGGGGATGCTCCGACTATCCAAGCCACTTGCTCCTTCCTACGTGCACCTCTCCAACCTCATTGTCTTCCCTCCTTCACATGCTCAAATTGGACATCGAACATAAACATAGAAGTATCACTCATAAGCCCTAAGGACATCCTAGAGCACTCTAGAAAGCCATGGAATTTACGTTTGACGACGAGCCGAAACCGCGTAAATCTCCCTACTTCTCAATAGCTGGAAAGCTGCCACGGAAGACCTTAGCACTGTAAAGGGCCACAATGTGCAAGTTGAAACACCCATTCTCGCAGATTCTGGCCACCTCTACCTAGCCCGCACATATTCTGTTTTTTTGGTAGCATTACATTGCTCACTAATCTGGCCTCCAAACAGCGCCTAACATGATGAATGCGCGTGATGACTTCGACCTTCTATGTTTTGGCCCCATAAATAAACGTTGGCCGCTGAGGCTAACAGGGTCATGAACTAGGCAGCATCGCTTCAAATCAATTGTCGAGAAGGCTGGATTCAACCTCGAGAACGGTAGGCAAGCCACGAGGCGCACGCCCATCAGCCAAGATGCACCCACTACTACTGGCACAGCGGCAAAGGGGCGGCAACATTCCATAGATACCTGAGAAGCCACGAAAGAAGGCCGAGCCAGGTAACTCTCCCAAGCCCTGCAAAAGCAAGAAAGCCAACGTAGTAATGGCAGAGGCTAAAGGAGACGATGAGGATACAGCTGGTCAGGAGGAGGGTACGCTGGCCGAACAGGGAGTGGAAAATGCGGACGGAGAGAGCGCTTAGGCGACGGGCACAAGGAAATTATGACTTGTGGCGATTACTAGTTCGCGAGAGGAGGAGCGTAGAGCTTAGAGCTTGGAGCATGTGAAATGGATGATTGTAACGACAGCATAGGAAGGACCAAGCTAAATTTGTGGGTTTCAAAATGTAAAAAGAGATGAAACTATCAACTGGCACAGAAATTTGAACGCAAGAGCTGGAAACTGCAATCGAGTAACATACCAATCTGTGACCAGTGTCCTTTCTGTGCAAAAATTGGATCCCGCGCAGGCTGTAGAAGAAGCTGGTATGGTCTTGTATCTGTGAGACCCTGATTTTTGCCTTGCCTTCACTTCACTCGAACTAGCTAGAGCTACTCCAGCGAAAGTTCTTCGACTCTTGCCTAATTCCAAGTCTTCCAAGTCTTCCAAGTCCCAAAATCTCATCAGAATCCTTCAGCTTGCTCCGACAAAACTCTAGTTTGGGTTATCATCATCATGCCGACAAAACCATCTCAAGCGACCTCTTTGAGTACTGAGCAAGTGCAGCTGCTCTGTCAAGTTGTGCAGCATTCCGAATCTCCAAAGAAGGAAAGCTGGGATATCATTGCACAGAAGCTTAATATCACGAACGGCAATGCTGCGTAAGTCAAGGGTTTTGAAATCTATTCATCAATCCATCAAAGGGCTGTTTCTCGTCGATCTGCGAGGCGACCAACAAGCTGGTCTCTCTTGAACCGAGTTCCTGTTATTCCTTTCTGGGACTAGCCATTTTGGACAGTCCGCACTCATTCCCTCAGAAGGCTCGAGATGCTATATCAAGACAAGGCATCTAGGTCTCAATTCACTGCTGACATCATAATACTCACAGGCAACAACGCTTTGGACGCCTCCTAAAGACTCTCAAATCTGCTGATCCCTCTGGCGGTTCAGATGGAGGAACACTCAACGCCAAGGCAGCGGGCAAGAGAGCTTCTCCGGGCAAGGCCAATGGAAAATCCCTGAAGAAGACTAAAGCGTTTGCCAAGTACGCTGAGGGAGGAGGAGGGGAGGAGGAGGAGAATCAAGAAGATGTCGATGATGAAGAAGGGACACCGAGCAAGAAACAGAAGACCAAGACCCAGAACGAGGCTCCGAAATGGAAGTCTATCTTCGAGCGTCATGGCGATGCCATCAAAACTGAGGATAAAGAGGAAGGTGGAAATGGCGCTGCTACCAGCAAGGCCGAAGAAGACCTAGATGGAGAGGCAGTCATCTGAGACAGCGAATTTGGTAGATCTCTGTACATCGGACTTTCAGATGGCAAACGAGATGACACAATTCACCTGGCAGGATCAGGCACACCTGGGAGCTGAATTCATTGGCACTGGTCTATTGGAAACGAATATCCACCTGCACTCATGAAAATGTTTGCATCGACGACGAGTCAGCGTTTGCTACTCCAATAGAGTTTCTCATTCAGCCAAGACAACTTTGTAACAAAGATGAGTACTGGTGAACGTCCAAGTTAACCATGACATGACCATTTCCATCAGGTTCTACTGCTGGCCGAGGTGCTGGGCTGGAACGAAAGGACGAGCCGTGAAATTGCGAATAATGGCGAACTCGACTCGAACTCGGACCTGCCCCTCCGCCAACATGGCTTATAGCTTTGATTAGTTGAGCAAGAATGGTCGTCTACCAGACATTGCACCTTTCGCCAGTAGAAGGGAGCGGAAACTTGCGTCCGCAGAAGAAGGCTGTGCTAGCTTCTCTACAGATAAGTTTCTAACAATGACCAGATCTAGTCCTTGGCTGGGAGGCGGAACACTGAGGCTCTTGGATTCCCACTCAGGAGCTTGACCCCCCATTTACTCATGCCAGGCTCGCGGACCTTCCTCCGCTTTCTGTTCTCAATATAACCTCACATACTGTGCCGACTGCACAATTTCATCTGCCTTTCCAACATTTGCATTACCCCGAAAACACACGGCGCCCGCCAGCAAACTCGTCACAAGAGACATCGAGACTGATCCTGGCTTCATACTGCTTTACTATGTGTTCCCACCTAAGGTGCTCCTCTCTACCATCCATTTCTGATCTCCCAATCTTCCACTCCTGAAGTCTTCTTCAACTTTCAGCCTTTAACCTTCATTTCCATTTCTGTTCTCCCTGCGACCAACGCTCCTTTACATTCTAACGACGTTCTGCCTCACAACACGTACTATTAGTCTTGGACATTGGCCAAGATGCCATCACAAGTCGCCGAAGACAATCTGGTGTTTCTCCTTTGCATCAAGCGTGGCGAAATGAAAGTCAACTGGGCTGCTGTCGACAAGGAGCGTGGAAGCGCTAACTGGAGACCTAGAGCACCCGCGTAAGTCAATGACCCCATCCCAGGACGGCTTCGATCAGTGACTACCATTTTACCAAAGTGTCAGGATACTAGCATGGACAGAAGCAGGCTTGAGAGCCCGAGGATCAGGCCCTGCGAACGCATAGTCTCTTGGCGTTTCGGAAAATGCTGAAATGATACGCTTGTCAGTAGAGACAAGACAGGCACTGGGTTCATACGGCGAGTCCGCTTCTGGAGATGCCAATCTATGTTCGTGCTCTCGTTTGCTAGATAGGTACCTAGCGTGACTCTTGCTCCCCTAAAGTCGTACGTTTCTCGTCGCACGCGTCGTGCCCGTGTAGCTGGATTCGTCCATCTGCTGGTCCATACTATAGAAGAGAGCATAGAATAGATCAAACATCGGCGTGGGTCAGCATGTCTTTCTGACCACCGTCTGAATACAGCTTGGTCCGTCGATTCCGCATACAATGGCTTTGGGAAATGGTGCCTTCGGTCTTCCAAAGGAAAAGGTGCGCTCATCCCCGTAATCTCTTGCTACGTTGGCGCTTGCTTTTTTTCATTATCCATTGCAGTGCTATCTCCTCCTTCGTCCAGCTGCGGGTCCACATTCGCAGCAGCATCTGTGGCCACTGAGCCATTTTTGGCTTCCTCTAGTGCCCTGTATTTGCGCTTTGATTTCTTACTCGCTGACGCCTTCCTCTTGCTCTTGACTTCGATCTTTTTAGCGGCTCTCGACTCGTCGCCCTTTTGCAGAAGCTCGATCTTCTCCGCTAAGATCTGTTTGGCAATCTTATGGTTCTGGCTTCTGGATCGCGTCGCTTGAGATTTGACAACAATGCCGGTGGGGAGATGGGTTATCTGCACGGCGGAATTGGTCTTGTTCTGTACAAAGGTTTACGATCAGGTCGCATATTTGGCAGATGTAGTACAACGTACGATCTTTTGACCACCAGGACCGGAGCCTTTGAGGTACACATGGTGAAGCTCAGAATCTGGCAGGCTTGGGCGAGGCGGTAGCGCGTTCTTGAATGTTGCAATTGAGCTGGAAAAGAAGCGGATGGCTCTCATTGTGCCCTAAGCAGGCATAGTACAAACGCAATAGGATTTTGAAGCGACAAAAGAAACCAGAACTTCGGCATTCATCATTGTGCGAGCTGAGCTGAACGAAGAAAACAAGGAGCAAATGATAGCACACCCATGTGGGCCGTAAAATGGCAGAGGCATACACACTCGAGAGCTCCTCAGTTTCCTCCCAAGTCCACTGTATGGATGGAGTACTCTCAGGAGCCCGCGGAGGCTGCTTGGTGGGCGGCTTGGCAGGTACCGGTGATGTCATTGGATGAGCAATGCCGACATGTGTGATGCGCCAACAGCTGATAATATTTTTCCCAAAGCCTGCCCATGACTACTACCACTGTTAGTACCACAGACGAGTATGTCCAGGGCCGAGGTTCTGAGGAAAGACCAGCTCGAGATCAGGTAAAGTGCCCTTAGCAACTTCAAGATTTCAATTGCTGACGGCGTCGAAAGTTTGCATGAAGAAAAGAAACTGATCGAGAATGGCGTCCTCAAAGAGGACAACCCGCTCGACAATAGCGAGAACTTCCACAGGCTGTGCGAGGCCTGTCGACGGGGCGACCTAAAAGTATGTCAGGAGATGATCACGGAGGGAGCAAATATCAACGCAAAGGATCTGTTCGACTACACTCCGCTCATACTGGTGAGTTGATGCTCAAAAGCCAGTCGTCCTCCCTCTCCGCCGGCGCAGAAATCCGCGGCCCAACCATCTCAATGATATTGCATAGACCAAGTGGTGACTCTGTAAACAGGCAAGCCTATGTGGGCACTACGAAGTGGTCCAAGTACTACTCGACGCCGGGGCACTTTGTGAAAGAGATACATTCCAAGGTGAAAGGTGCTCCTCAGGATCGTGTTGCAAGTCTCAAACATAGTGCTAATCAAACCATCTGGGCAGATGTTTATACAATGCGCTGAATGACCGAATACGAAATCTACTCCTCCATCACTACTCGAAATCGACGGATCCTTTGCAGCCTTTGGCATTCCACATCTCGTCCCTTCTGGCGAGAGACCATCCTCAGACAGCAGATATCGCAGTTTCCACATTGGATGAAGCATTCCACCTCCACAAATTCATTCTCTCAGCACGGTCACCATATTTTCGGCAAAAACTTGCGGCGGCGCCCGAAACGACAATTTGGAGACTGGGCTCATTACCTCCACAGTCGTTTGGAATCGCAATCAAATACTTATACCTAGGCGAATTGCCAAAGGATGTTGGAGGCGGACCTGGCACTGGCTTTACAGACTCTGAAATTCTGGCTGGTGTGGACAAGATCAGCAAACATCTGGAGATACCAAGCTTGTCACAGTTGATACTTGATGGCGCGGATAAGAGATTAGCGCGGCAGAGAAGAGCTGACGAAGTTGAAAAAGGACGAGACCAGCTGGACTTATGGTTCCATGAAAATGTGCTGAGGCATAAGGTCGTCACAGACACGAGCAAGGCGGACGATGTAAAGTGGGACCGCGATAATGGCATATTCGCAGACGTGCTTTTGCGTGCAGATGAAGATGAAGACGAAAATGGAGGAGAGCTCGAGAATGGCGTAACGGCCACTTTTGAACAAGAAGCGAAACCGGCGTCCAATGCGCTCGGCATTCCCATAGGGCCAGAGTCTGCTGCTTCAAGGTCACCCTCTCGAACACGAAGACCTCGAAGATCGGTCCTCTTCCCATGTCACAAGGCGATGCTCATACGATCGGAATTTTTCCTGACAATGTTCAGCTCCTCATTCAAAGAAGCACAAAGTACTCTACACCTCCAGATCATCTCCATTGACTGCTCTCCCACTGTCCTAGAAATTATCCTGACTTTCCTTTACACCGAGCGAGCCGATTTCCCCCTTGACCTTGCCGTCGATGTCCTCTTTGCAGCGGACCTGCTCTTCCTCGAAAAGGTGAAGGCCAAAGCCGCAGTCGTCATCTCCACCCTAGGCAATGGCACCGCCACTGCAATGCCATCCTTAGAAAACCCGAACGACGACGAGTTCCTTGATATCTACGAGATCCTGCGTGCCGCTTGGCTGACCCGCGTACAACGACTAGAGGAATTCGCCGCGCGATATATCGCCTACAGACTGGAAGCCTACATCGACGAGCCGGAATTCGCTGAAATCGTAAAAGAAAGCGCGAGTAGGATCAGCGCGCGTCAGGAAATAGACAGTATCGAACTCCTCGACGACATCCGGTACTACCTCAGCGAACGCTTCCGACTGCGCTTCGAGGACAGTGGCCTCGAAGACGTCATGGATGAAGAACAGGCTATCGCAGAGGCCGAGCGCGAGAGCGCACAGAGGAATGGTGTTGCGTCCGGCCTGCCGAACTGGGGCAGCAATGGTATCGAAGCGTCTCCACCAGAAGACGAAGGCATCGACATGCGACCCACGGAGGTTGCCTCACCATCAACAGCGGGAGAGGCTTTGATGCAAACCGGCGAAGTGAGAACGTTGGACGGCGAGATAGCGGGCGATGAGTTCACAGCCGATGCCATCAACTACCGGATCCTGCTTGGGAAGATTGATAAGCTTTTGGAAAGGCTGAAGCTTGATGCGTAGGCAGAATTGTAGATAGAACATTTAGACAATCACGAAGCAAGAGAAGGAACGAATTTACGATGTCTATGTGATTTCTTCATTCGTCCCTTTCCACTAACCATAGCCGATCTTGTTGAGTCTAGTCCCTTAGTTTCTCTATTCGACAATCCACTCTCAAAGCTGCATGTATGCCTGAAGAACTTGCTGCGCCTCTGGTGACAGCCCTCCCACGAATTTCGCTATCTGTCCGTTGTGTCTACTATTCGCAGCCTGCAGATACTGCCCCACCCATTTTCTCAGATCTGTCACTTCTGCCCAAGGATCACTCGCTGGCTTCCTGACCGTCTGCAGTTGTGTGAACCCTACGCCGAAGCTGCTGTCATCGACATCATGGTCGACAATCAGATCGTCAGCTTTTGCAACCGCAGGCGGGTTCTCAAGGAGCTTGAGCAAAGCATTGCATGTGAGGGCCCAGCCTTTCGGATACCGTTCAGTGAAAGCTTTCGAGTCGGCGAGAGACTTAGCCAATGAGACAGCTGCCATTTTCTTGTCAAGTGGGCGGGCAAGTTCCTGGGTTTTAGGAAGGATGATTGAGAGGTAGAGGGATCTGAAGACATCATGCTGGACTTTGTCGGTCGCTGCGACGAAGAAATCTGTGCCAAGGCCTTTATCATCGCGAGAGGAGATGAAGTGGTAGAAGCGAATAAAGCGCAGTTGGAAGCTCTGGGTCTGTGTATTTTGGAGACGGGTGAGCATGATTGTAATGATGTGGGCCCAGTAGGTTTCGAGGGTTGCGGTAGGAAAAGTTTCGATGACGGCTTCGAGGAGATCGACACCATAGCTCTCATAAACCTTGGTGGAGAGGAGCTTCTGGAATAGGCCAAGCACAGCATCCAGCTGGCCGTTTCTCACTATATCTTGGGAACCACGAGGTAGGATTGCCGAGAGGAGACGGACTAAGGCTGGGACATTTCCACGCTGCTCCCAGACAGGTGGGGCTAATATAGGGCCAACAAGTGGCTGAATTTGTGCTGGTAAGGGTTTTGACGGCTCTGGCTCAAGAAGCGCCGCAAAGAGTTGGAAGACGTAGGGCATGAATTCTGTCAAGAGTTTAGTAGCCATCTAGGAAATAAGTGTGGTTAGGGGACACACCTTCAACATTCTTCTGCAAGATAGAGACGAAAGGCTCGAACAAAGCTTGTGCTAAATGCTCCAATTGGCCTGGCTTGGCGAACCTAGATGACCGTCAGCTTTCTTCCTTCCAGGCCCAAATCAAAACATACCGAACCAGAGCGCCGAGAGACTCAAAGTGATAGTAGTAGAAACGGGGGTTGCTTGGATTGTCGCATATGAGGTTCGTGATATACACTAAGTGCTTCAGAACCGTTTCGGTAACTGCAGTCACCGCATCCTTGATCACGATGAGAACTCGCATTACACAGCGCATGAGATACTCGTTCTCTTGAACCTTTTCGGGCGCGGTATTCCTCTCTATCAACGAGAACAGGTATTCAAGCAGGTCTTTGGACAACGGAGTGATCTGAGACGGCTCAATGAGTGGCTTGCCGTTCTCATCTGTGAGATAGAGGACTCTTTCTAAGGCGATCGCTGCGTATGTGTAAACAACGTAGTTTGGATCTCCGAGACGGTTGACGAGCAGTGGCATCACCTGCTTCCATTGTTCCTTTGTGATCAAGCTTCGGAACGAGTAGAGATATTTGATTGCATCAACCTTCAAGATCGGTTCAACATCACCACTTGTGAGATCGTTGGCCAAATTGGTCGAGAAGAATTCGCCGATGTTGACCAGACTGTTGGTTTTTGTTACTCCATGGCTCGAAGTCGCAGTTCCTGCAGCAGCAATAGAGCAGAAGAGATATACTGCGGTATCTTTTGATCGCCAGTTGGCTTTGGGATTCCTTGTGCCATCGGCAAGAAACTTTTCCACATAGCCCATGACAATAGTTGTCACGGATTGCTCAAATTGTTCCATGAGCTGCCGTAGGAAGTCGGTTGCGGCCCTGCGGCGGGTCTCACTGTCTGATCCCTCCAGATCTCGCCGGATGAACTCAATCGGTTCGTCTTCGAACATCTCGACGTCGGAGTCTCGGAGTGCTAGGTTTGGTAAGATAACCTTCTCAACAATCTGCGTCTGAATGCTACTATCATTGAATGTTTGTGCTTGTTCATTGATCCGAGTAACAGAGGTCAAGAACTGGAGAGCTTTGCTAACGAGGATGTCGTTCTTGGGTTCTGGGCCGGTTGTGGTGAGGAGTGTCCAGGAGCTTTCGACAAATGCTCCAACGTGGCTTCCGAAGTCTTCGTAGTACTTTCCAACATAGAGCGACAGGGCTTCGAAGATGTTGGCTTTGGTATTTTCGAGCGGGCCAGCTTCTGAGTCGTCATCTGTATGGAGGAAGCTGTTGTCATAGACCAGGTATTTGAGGAGCAGAGCAGCTATCTCCCCGATCTTATCTGCAAAATCAGGCGGCAGGTCCTGACAGGAAAGATCATAAAAGAGCCTCAAGACAAGGTCAAGCTCATTGAAAGCCTGCTGCAAAGCTTCTTTGTTCGACTTGCTGCTCTCAATGTACGCATCCAGGCTTTGCCACAAGGATAGGTAGGGTTTTGCAAACTTTGTCAGAACGTGATTGATTTCTGTGTACAACTCATCTGAACGGAAGAGAGGCCTCCATCTCGAGAATATCGAATGTGCAACTTGAAGGACTCCAGTGTTGACAATGATATTGTCCGGTGTAAGACGTGATACCAGGTCGTCTACCAGGGTGTCCCAGCGCTCCCAGAAATCACTGTCCGCAATGACACTGATTGCTTCACCCAGCTGAGTCTGTATTCCCGCAGGAACTGATATCATCAGACCGATCAGCTCACTTTTGATTGTTATGACCTCTTGCGGGGGGAGTTTGTAGTTGCCTTCGACATCGGTCCAGCTGCGTTTGATGAAGTTTTTGAAGAAGAGGGCACTGGCCAGGCGCGTATTGTAGGGAAATGCATCGGAGGCTGTTATTTGTAGGAGCAAGAGCGAGAAGCCAGGTTTTCGTTCTTCAGCGCGGATCTTCAATTCAGCTGTGTCACAGGAATCAGCTTTCGAGAGCATGTAGAGTAGGCCAGGCCGATCGTCCTACCTTCCTTGTTTTGTCGAGGATCAAGACTCGCTTCAAGCAGTTGGGCAAGAGGAGCTTGTGCCGCCATGGCCGTGAGAGTCTTTGCCACCTTGCAGCAGTTCCTGGGAGCTTTGAGCTTATGTATTTCTCATTTTTGGATTGCGCAGGCGCCTTTCGATAAACTGTAAGGCCGTTAACAGTACAAGGTGAAGCTTTGTCAAAGACTATCTTTCGCAAAACACTTGTAAACGTGTGACTAAAGTGACTTAGATCGTTGGCAACTGCCTGGCTAGATCTTCAAGCGAGATACCGTCCTCAGGTGAGGCCGATCAGTTTGTTTGGAACTTTTTGAACTTTCCCAGATTCATGCCAAGAGCTCCAAAAGAAAGCTACCGCTGGTCCCAGCTAATGCACGTCGGAGCGCGCTCTCTCCAATCGCCGACGTCCAGGTAGCACCTATCTCTCATCTCCCAGCTACTTCGTTCTGTAAATATCTTCTTCATACATCGCACTCAGTGCTCCTGTCCCATCATAGAAGACCCATAACGGTATCGGTAGGTGGGTGCGCTGCATTAAAAAGCTGTCTGGGAACTATCATGATTAAGTCTAAGATCGGCGGTACTACATGCTGCGCATTCTGAGACTTGAACTTGGCGCCTAATACAACATCGGCCTCACGTGAGCACCGATGTGCAGAAGCCTGACGTTTGTTGTCTTTACGTCGATCCTCAGTCACAGTAGAGGAATTACATATCCGGTAAGTAAATCTGAGCCCAGTGTGTATCTCAGCACGCCTCTGTCTGCGCGTTTAGTCGTTGACCAGTCCTGAGATCATGGCATCCTTTCCCCAAACCCAGAACTCCATTCTTCTCGTTTACAAGTCTCGGTACGAACATTTTCTCCCCTTGCGATATGAATGCTATCTACAGTATACCATGCCCAGACGCACCTGCCTGTGGGCCCCATTCGGGCTCGGAAAGGGCAGAACAACCCTGCATCAGAATCTGGCAAGCAACCAAATCCTTTACTATCTCCTTTGTTGCCAAGTTTGCAGGAAACCGAAGCTAACTCTGGCTGTCGCAGCCCATCGTATGTCTAGCAACAATGACCCATCAGCTGAAGAGCCCCTACTCGAGAGTGCTCAAGAGCAAGAGCCCACGGAAGGGGTTGCAGCTGCTCAGCCCTCTCTAGCAACTCATGGTGTGACCACACAAGGCTCCCGCACTGCCATCACAGCAACAGCTGGTTTAGCATCTGACAACGAAGGCAACTCTTCGGATGCTTTGACCGCGGAAGTTAACTTCGATGAGATCTTTGAGGCCGGAAAGCGCTACATCAATGCTCCCAGTAGCGGCAAAGATTGGCTGAGGAGTTTCCTTCCACTGCATGACGGGACTGACGTTTCTCTGCACTTTATATCTACCCCACGTGTTGAGCATCTGCTGTCCGGCGAGACACTTACGCGTTATCCTTCGCTGCTTCCCCTCCTGTCAGCGTGGCTCGAGTCATGGTTTGAGATCTCGAAAGCAGCAAGATTCGACTCGAAAAGGAGAGGTACCAGACTAAGTGGCCCCACCTTACGAGAGGAGGCGGACGTCGAGTGGCTCGAGACTTACATTTCCGATTATCTGTCTCTTCCCCACGCCGGCTTCGAAGATGACCATGTCGTGACGTTGGCAGAGAATACTTTCAAGGTCTGCCGCAAATCCAACTCGGTCAGCCAGATCGGCGGGGCCATAAATGTTCTTTATGCCATTCTGAGTAGCTATGGATGCCCAGAGTCGATCATCGAATCTTTCCTGGAAACCTTGTGCGGTGCACGTTCGACGCCGCCAGCCCCGATCTCCGAAAGGGCTGCTGCCTGTATACATGCGATCTTGACGGATTTTCATGCGGTTAAAAAGGATTCTGCCGATGGCAGTCATGGCACCGTCAAGGAGAGGCCCAATCCAGCAGTGCAAGGGACGACAGAAAGAGAGCCGAGGCAGAACAAGGCTGTGTCGATTTTGCTTGGCTTCCTTCAGAGGACATTCAGTAAAGATGATGGATTACGGGTCAACGTAGCCAGAGGGGCAATCCTTACATTTTCGCAGCCGACTTTGCTGGAAGGCCCGAACGCTCCTGAAATCGACGAACTCTTGGCCGTCATGCTGGGAGCCAGTCAAAAACGGATCGTCAGACTTGATGCCGAGCTCCTGACTTTCTGTAATTCCTTGCTACAGGACGAGCCGGTCATCGAGAAGATCCTAAGCCGAGACTGGACGACTTTTATTCAACTCTTAGAGAACCTTTCTAGACCTGTTCAGGAGTTTCTTGCTAGCGATGCTGCCTCTGCAATACGGAGTTCGGGTGAACTGCAGCCAAACGAAATGAAAAGAAACATCGAGAGACTCCGTAAGGTCAACATCACTCTTGAACAAATATGGGACAGACTGAACGAGCAACAAAAACGGCTGGTCTACCTCTACTTCATGCAATCTCCCAGGTTCTTGTCCACCGAACAAGTGATGCGGGCAATCGAATATGTGCAAGACACAGGCACGTTGTGGCCAGAGAACAAAGGTTGGGAGCGATCAATGACCGACGTCATTAAGACATTCCTCAAAGACGAACGGCAGCCGACATTATGTCGAATCAAAGTAATCGACATTATTTCAGAACCTGTCAAAAGCGCAGACTTCTGGCCATCACGCAAAGGCCTGGATGACACGCCTACCTCAGGAGACGCATTTGCAGCAAAGGTATTGCAGACTTTGCAAGACCAAATCGCCGTGGAGTCTGATGACCTGGTAATGGCGACTCTTGTTGCTAAAGTTGCAGATCTGATCACCGTACGGTCTTTAGAAAAGCCGTATGCAAAACCGGTCATTAGGTCTTTGCAAGCAGTCGCCTTGGATAGCAAACGAAACCCTGCACATATTGTTCTCGCCACAAAGGAACTAATTACCATATTCATGCGAGCTGTGTATTTTCCAAGTATCAGGGCCAAGCTTGCCTTCAAAGCCCTGATCCCAGTTGCGGGATTGGAGTGCACTAACGTTGAGGCACGACTCGCGGCAATGAAACTACTCTTCCACATTAGGTGCGACTCTGCCGGTTTTGTATATGTGCAGCACGCACCAGAATCTGCCTACATTGCTGCGGCGCTGTGCCGTACATCAACGTCCGCCGAGGCGTTTGGCCGGGGCGAAATGCTAGGCGAACAACGCAACTCTGCCAGCAGCACGTCCCTGTCGTCACAATCGAAAACAAATCAGCCAATGTGGATGTATCCAGGACCAGATCCACTTCCTGAGCAGGCTCAGTCTCCGGCAAGTACGGCGGTCCGGGCAAGAGGACATCAACCGAAATGTAAATTCGACTTGGTAATGGGGCTTTGGCTTGAGTCACTGGTCAACTGCTTGCAGAGAGACGCCGAATGGGAAACCTACAGCTACATAATCGTCCATTTGGGAGCCCAGCTTTCCAACGTGGATCTATTCAAAGGTGCACTCGTTCAAATCAAATTCCTCCGACGGGTACTCTGTGAGCAAGTCGGCAACGCAAGCTTTCGTGAGCCACCCAGCTCTACCGGCCTGAAGAAGTCAGACGTGGCGATCTGCATTTTCAATGCTCTCACGCCACTGATTGCGTATGCAACAATGGTTGAGCAGCCTATCAGAAATGACAGCGACGAGCTTGTTCGCTCCTTCTTGCAGGGCATTGGTGGACAATGGGAAGGTACTTCTCGAGGATGCCTCCATTCCCTTTCCATCTGCTGTCTAGAAATCCCAGCTTCCGTAGCAAGGTCTTACCCAACCATTCTTGACAAAATGTTAAAGAATGTGACCATGGCACACCTATCAGTGCACATCTTAGAATTCCTTGCCGAATTAGCTCGCCTTCCCGAGGAACACTCAAACCTTCGCGAGGACGAAGTGCGGAATATTTTTGGTATCTGCATCAGAGTCTTAGAAATCGCACGGGACAGGAAGGCTTCTCAGGCCACTGCGCAACCTGCTCGGCAAGGCACGCCATCCACCAGACACAGTGGGGTCTCGACCAAGAGAATACCGCCCTACAGAGCCGCAATGCTTGCCGAGATTGGCATGCCTCACTACGAATACGCGCTCGCTTATCATACCATGATCACCTGGTTCCTCTCTCTCAAGCTTGAAACCCGTGCAAACCACGTATCTTGGATCATTGACCGCTTGGTATGGAATACTCCGACGGGAGAAGAGGTAATCGATGAACAGAGTCGCGTCTTCATTGACATGATGCAGCGAACAACCTACTCGGATCTTGGCGAGACGTTGCCAGATCCCGATTTTGCTGCCGGAAGCGACGGCATAATCAACACTGCATCCTGGATCGTTGGGCTTAGCATTGTCACCGTTGAGACCGCTGGCGCCACAGGTCGAAGCCAGATCACGAAACGACAAGCTTCTGGCACGACCCATTCCATCTACCAGCAACATACCGCAGATACTCCCTACCACCATGTTCCTATATCGACTCACATCCGATCTGACCCTGCTGACCCTGGTGGACACGTCGCGATGCTACCAGCACATGTCTTGCTTCAAATGGTTGCTTCAGCCGCTCCCAAGAGCCTCTCCAATCAACCTATTCCTTTACCAAATGACGACCTCGTCAGAAGAGCGTTGGCAGCCTTCGACAGGAATCCTACCGTGGACGGCTACAAAATGGGAGTGATATATGTGGGCGAAGGCCAAGTGGATGAAGTGTCAATACTAGCCAACACGATGGGTTCTCCGGACTTCAATGACTTTCTTGCCCGACTTGGGACACGAGTGCCTCTCGAGGGCGCGACTTTCAACACTCAAGGCCTGATTAACGAGCAAGACGGCCTCTACACATACGCATGGCGCGATCGAGTGAGCGAAATCGTCTACCACGTCCCCACTCTAATGCCGACTAACCTCGAAGACGACCCGCAATGTGTCAACAAAAAGCGCCATATCGGTAACGACTTTGTCAACATCATTTTCAATCAATCAGGCAAAACATTCAACTTTGATACTTTTCCATCCCAATTCAATTACGTCAACGTTGTCATCGAACCAGCAAGCAGGGCCTCCAAGAAAGAAGCAGAGGCCCTTTGGGAATCCCAGCAAATGTGTAAAGAAGCACGCAAGCCCGGCCCGGGGGATCCACTGTCGGTTGAGATTCCCACCTACTCGGCACCAAAATACTACAAAGTACACGTCCTTACCCGCCCAGGCTTCCCTTCTATCTCACCGGCCTCCGACCCTAAAGTCATCTCGGCAGCCCAACTCTCATCGTTCGTCCGCCTAATCGGCCTGAA
>Ga0335072_10007056_pt1 | contig 16395 bp, 19 predicted proteins | sample Lox_Sample_21_FD_206725 | JGI IMG/M metagenome (GOLD analysis project Ga0335072, IMG submission 206725) | Soil microbial communities from Loxahatchee National Wildlife Refuge, Florida, United States - Lox_Sample_2.1 | ecosystem: Environmental > Terrestrial > Soil > Wetlands | place: USA...
GCGAGCGCGGCAGTCACTTCGCGAAGCTCTAGCTGGTCCTCGTCCAAAGCGCCGTGGTTGGCTCGCATGCCGATCGTCTCCATGCTAAACATAGTATTGGTAAGTATAGATTAACGGCAAGGGCTGCCCCGGTGCGGCTTTGCTCGCAGCACCGCTCGGGCCCGGCAACAGGGTCACTGAGCTGGGAGTACCTCCCGTCAGGGGGCGTGCGGCGTTGGTAGTCCCCGCAGTGGGGTCTGCTCCACTCAAGGTCATGCGGACGCACCTGACGCGCCGATCCAGTCCCGCATCCCCTGCTGCTTGCTGATGTCCACCAGTTCGACCAGGCTGCCCTGCGGGTTGCTGTGGTAGCTGAAATATCCCCCGCTCGACTCGTCCCCGGAGCCGACGCCCGAGGCCACCGCGGGCAGCCCGGCGCGGGCCAGACGCTCAGCCTCGGCCGGAACGTCATCGGTCCACAAGCCGATGTGATGGAGTCCCGGCCCTGAGCCGATGTCCCAGATGGAGCCGGGCATAGCCTCGATCAGCTCGATGTGCGTCGGTCCCTGGAGGCTGAAAGACGTATGCAACTCGACCGTGACAATGCTGTTCCCCGCATCCCGGTACCTGGCCGTCACGAAATGATCCATGAAGCGGACGCCGATTGCGTCGCTGAATTGGCCCATCGCCTCGTTGAGATTCTCGACAACATAGCCGACGTGGTATATGGCACCGACATCCGTGCCGAAAAAGTTCGCCGGTATGAAGGTCATGCCCGCCTCCCTGTCATTTGCAGTTACACGTGTTTGCAGTTACATGTGTTTGCAGTTGCATGTGGGCGGCATCCGCAGCACGCTGGGATCGAGGGCCTGGACCGACGGGCAGGCGAGCAGCCGCAGGGTGGCGTCGATGTTGCGGCGATACAAGGCCAGCAGTTCGGTTACGCCGGATTGACCGCCCGCCGCGAGCGCCCAGATGTACGGCCGGCCGATGAGGACGGCACGGGCGCCAAGGGCAACGGCCTTGACAACATCACCGCCTCGCCTGACGCCGCCGTCGAGAAGCACCTCGATGCGGTCATCGACCGCCTCGACGACCTCCGGCAGCGCCCGGATGGTCGCGGGTGCGCCGTCCAGGCCGTTCCCACCGTGATTGGAGACCGACACGGCGTCGGCGCCGACATCGACCGCCCGGCGGGCGTCCTCCGCGCAGGTGACGCCCTTGACGACAAGCGGGCCGGCCCACTGTGACCGCACCCAGGCGATGTCGTCCCAGGTGGGCGGATATTCGCGCAGCGCCGCGCTGCCCTCGGCAACCGCCATCGGCTTACCGTCGAGGCCTGGTGCGTTGGGGGCGATGAGCTTGAGGCCGCCCCGCAGGAAGCTCGCCGCCCAGACCGGTCTGCGCACCATTTCCGGGGCGTAGCGAAGTGCGGTGCGCAGATCCACGCGTCCGGGCGGCGGCGAGACCGGCCGGCCATCGTTGCCGCCGGTGTTGTCGGCGAGATCAGCGGTCACGATCAGCACCCGGCAGCCGGCCCGCTTGGCGCGTTCGATCGCTATCTCTGATCCCTTTCGACCGCCGATCATGTAGAGCTGGAACCATACGTCAGAGGCGACCGCGGTGATCTGCTCGATCGGCACGCTGGCCAGAGTGCTGATCCCCACGGCTATTCCGGCGGCCTCGACCGCCTTGGCGACCGCCAGTTCGCCCGCCGGATGGACCACCCTGATGAAGCCCGCCGGCGTCGTGATCACGGGCATCGCCAGCTCACGCCCAAGCACCATGGTGCGCAGATCACGTGGGTTGTGATCGTGGGCGATGCGAGGGCGGAAACCTATCTCGCCGAACCCCTCCGAGTTGGCCCGAGCGGTGCGTCCCTCCTCGGTGCCGCCCTCGATGAAGTTGTAAACCGAGCTCGGCAGCTTGCGCTTTGCTATCCGGCGCGCCTGCTCAGTTGATTTCAGGCCGATCGGTGCTGGCATGAGCCCGGGGCCGCCTTCCTCGCCAGCCGACGCCTGGCACGTCAGCCGGTACATCGGGTGGTCACCGAACCAGGAGTATGTTATCTATAGTAAGCATAGATTGTGCCAATACGGTAGGCCCTGGGCAGGGAGTGATCTCCGCACGCTCGGTCCGGCCGAACGCAGCGCTTGAGGGAGACCGAGTGTCGGACATCGAGATCGAGACACGCGAGAACGCGGTCTGGATTCGCCTTAACCGCCCTGAGCGACGGAACGCCTTCGACCCCGCCATGGCCAGGGCGATCGCGGAGAGCGTCGAAGGGGCCGCATCCGCGCGCGCCGTCGTGATCACTGGTAACGGCGGGAGCTTCTGCGCAGGCGGCTCGCTGACCACTTTGGCCGCTCCTGCTCGAGCGGAGATGCGCGGGCTGTACCAGAACTCGGTCAAGATGTTCGACGCCATCCGCAACTGCCCGCGGCCGGTCATCGCGGCGATACACGGCCCGGCCGCCGGCGGCGGCAATGAGCTGGTCATCGCCTGCGACCTCGCCATCGCGACCGAGTCATCGACGTTCGGGCAGACGGGGCCGCGAGTCGGGAGCTCACCGGTGACCGGCGCTACGAACGTACTCGGCGTTCAGATCGGCGAGAAGCGGGCTAAGGAAATGGCCTTCCTGTGCCGCCGCTACTCCGCCCACCAGGCGCTCGAGCTGGGCCTGATCAATGCCGTGGTTGCCGATGATCAGCTGGAAGCCACGGTTGACGCCTGGTGCGCCGACATCGCCAAGCTGAGTCCGCGCTATCTCGAGATTACCAAGATCAGCTCGAATATCTGGTGGAATTCGGCCCGCGACTCTTTTCTCACCGGGCTCGGCATGCTCGTGCAGGCCGTCGGCAGCGACGACATGCTCGAAGGGGCGAACGCCTTCCTGGAGAAGCGGAAGCCCAACTTCCCGCCCCCGGAGTAGCCCGGACCGAGCGCTCCGTCGATCTTGCCACGAAATTATAATTATGATAATCATTAGTTCGTCCGAGCCGCGCATCCCGGATCGTGACGCGTGGACGCTCGGGGCGAGGAGTCACTGGATATGCGCCCGTACCGGTCGGCGCTCTTCGTGCCAGCGCACAAGCCGCGCTGGGCGGTCAAGGCGCTCGCCCGGCGACTCCGCCAGAAGGCGCGCTACGACAAGGCGGTCGACCGGCTCGCGCAAGCCCGCGAGCAACTCAATGTGAACCGCTCGGCTAATTGAGGTGGCCGTTGCTCACTGTGACAGGACAGATGGGAATCTAACATGGACACGTCAAAGGGCCCGCTGACCGGAATCCGGGTGCTCGAGCTCGGCAGCATGTACGCGGCGCCGACCGCCGGCCGTATGCTGCGCGATTTCGGCGCCGACATCATCAAGGTCGAGGATCCGAAAGCGGGCGACTTCTCACGCCAGTGGCTGCCCGCCAAAGACGGGCAGGGTCTTGGGTTCGTCCGGTTGAATTCGGGAAAACGTTCTCTGGGCCTGGACATGCGCTCAGAAAAGGGCCGCGAACTCGTGCTCAGGCTGGCCGGGCACGTCGACGTCGTCATCGAGTCGTTCCGGCCTGGTCGACTCGAAAGCTGGGGGCTCGGGTACGACCGGTTGAGCGCGGGCAACCCGGGATTGATCCTGACCCGGGTATCGGGTTTCGGTCAGACCGGACCCTACAGCTCCCGCCCCGGCTTCGGTACCGTCGCTGAGACCGCCAGCGGTTTCGCCTTCATCAATGGCTGGCCGGACACACCGCCTACGTCGCCTCCCTTCGGCTTCGCGGACTCGATAGCCGGCATCTCGGCCGCGTTCGGAACCCTGTTGGCCCTTTACCGGCGCCAGCGGGATAACCGCGGTGACGTGGTCGACGTCGCGCTCTACGAGCCGCTGATGTTCATACTCGGGGACATGCTGCTGTTCTACACGACGACCGGCGAAGTTCAGGGCCGGGTGGGCAACGGCACCGGCTCTGCCTCACCGCGAGGCATCTATCAGGCTGGTGACGGCAAGTGGCTCTCGATCGCCGCGTCAAATCAGGCCATCGCGGTACGCCTGTTCAACGCCATGGGGCAGCCCGAACTGCTGAGCGATCCACGCTTCGCCACCAACGCTTCCCGGATGGCGAACAACGATGCGATTCAAGCGCACGTTCACGCATGGGTAGGCAGCCTGAAGCGTGACGAGGTGCTGAAGACACTCGAAGAGGCCGAAGTAGTATGTTCGGCCGTCAATGACTCCAGCGACATCGTCGTCGATCCGCATTTTCTCGAGCGGACTCTGGTGAAGGTGACCGGGATGAGCTCCCTCGGCCCGGCTCTTATGCCGGGACCCGTTCTCCACCTCGGCAGCTACTCCGGACCGGTCTACGATGGCTGCCCGAGCATCGGCGAGCACACCGCCTCGTTGCTGCACGAGGTTCTTGACATGCCCGACAGCGAGATCGCCGAACTTTCCGCCGAGGGCGTCATCACCGCCCAGGAAACGGGCCGCTAGCTGGCTTCCCGAACGACCAGACTCTGACCGCGGTTTCAGCCGCGGCTGAAACCGCGGTCAGGCACAGTCGTCAAGCACTGGTGCGAAACCCCCGGTGACGGGCCCTGTCTCAAGGTCAAGGACGGCAGCTCGCAGACGTTCCGCCGTGTTCTCGGCCGGCCCGGCGGTCAGCCCGGCGGCCTGGAGGCAGCCGGCGACCTTCTCGGTCATCGACTGCCAGCCCAGCGGATAATCGGCGCTTCCCGGAGCGGACCTGATAACCGTCGTCTGCTCCGATCCGTCGATGTTCCTGACCAGCATGCGCACGGGCGTTAGACCGCTGTCATCCGGCTTAATATCCTTATGCACGCGGACCCGCCCGGCCAATGCCTCGATATCGGCGTCGGCGACGCTCGTCCCGGCGACCACGCTAAGGTCAGCCCGGCCGAGAGTAAGGACAGCGGCAACCATCCACGGTATCGAGAATTGCCTGTCGTTCAGCGGGGTGCTCCGCCGGGCCCACGGCCTGGCCACCGTAGAGTGCGACTGGCCGTCCGGCACTCGAATCTCGATTTTCTCGATTTCCCCGGCCGTCATCCCCGCGCGGCGCATGGAAAGCGCGGCCTCGATCGACGCATGGGTAAAGCGGCACGACGGGTATGGCTTGATCGAGAGACGGTCGATCTCCCAGCCCTGGTAGTCCAGGCTCGCCAGGGCCGCGGCCTTGTCCCGCACGAGTGCGCCGAGGCCGAATTCTCCGCTGAACCAACCCCGGGGCCCTTCGACGCCGATCCTGGCCAGATAGGCGCAGGTAACGCCGTCGCGCACACCGAAGCCGGGCTGCAGGCGTTTGGTCTCACCGCCGTCGACGAGAACCTGCCTGCTGGTCGGCGACATCGACAACGGGGTAGCCAGGGCAAGCGCTGATCGCGTCTGCCGGGGGCTCAAGCCGAGCACGCGCGAAGCGGCGGCCGCGGCGCCGAGGCACGCGAGCCCCGATGACCGGACGACCCCGCGCTGGAAACCCAGCGCCAATGAAATGCACGCCACGGTCTCGACCCCGGCCACGACGCCTTCCAGAAATAGCTGACCAGGCGTCCCTTCCTTGACGGCGGTGGCATGAGCGGCGGCGACGGTCAACGCGGCCGTGTGCAGAACGCCCGCGTCATGGGTGTCGTCGAAATCCCACGCGTGGATCAGCCAGGAGAGCGCCATCGCCGCGTCGGCGACTGGCAGGCACGTATCAAGCCAGGGAACCCGGACGCTCCCCGCGCCTGCCAGGGCAGTTATCGCGGCGTCCACGCCCGGCGCGAAACGGCCGGCCGAGGCTACGCCCAGGGCATCGAAAACCAGCCTTCTGGTAGCGTCCTGGCTCTCAGCGGTAAGGGTGACCCAATCGAGGCCCGCAGCCTTGTCGACTCGCGCCTCGACCGCTTCGCTCACTTCACCGACGGGGGTCATTTGCTCTGGGCCGGCGGTACTGCGTTCTGTGCCGGAGAACTGTCGGCCGTCCCACCGCGCGGGGCTCCGGCCTGCCGCGCGAATTCAGCCTCCTCTTCCTTGACTACGTCCTCGATGATGTCAATGCCCAGGAAGGCCTCGACGATCTCGGAGTTCTGCAGCGCCTCGGTGGGCAGGCCAGAGTAAACCACGCTGCCCTGCTCCAGGACATAGATGTAGTCGGACACCGGCATGGCTGCGGTGACATTCTGTTCGACCATGAGGATTGCCACGTTCGTCTTGGCGATGCGGCTGATCGTCTGCATGACGGCGTCGACCATGATCGGCGCCAGCCCCATGGTTGGCTCGTCCATGAGTATCAGCCGCGGGTTGCTCATCATGGCCCGGCCGATTGCCAGCATCTGCTGCTCGCCGCCGCTGAGCAATCCGCCCGCGACGTCCTTTCTGGTGCGCAGCACCGGGAACAGGTCGTAGATCTCGTCAAGTCCGGCCGAGAGCTTGCGCCGTCCGCCCACGGTGTACCCGCCGAGCAGCAGGTTCTCCTCCACCGTGAGCGGACCGATGATCTTGCGGCCCTCGGGGACAAGCACCAGGCCGGCCCGGGCCATGGTGTGCGCGCGGCGTCTGCGGTATTCCTGCCCGAGGTACCGGACGCTGCCGGCCCTCGAGGCAACCGCACCGCAGATAGCCTGAACGGTCGAGGATTTCCCGGCGCCGTTAGCGCCAAGGAGGGCCACGACCTGATTCGGCATGACCTTCAGGCTGATGTCACGCACGGCCTGAACGGCGCCGTAGCTGACGTTGAGCCCTTCGACCTCGAGGATCGGCTGCTTATCTGACTGCGACATCTGCCCCATGCCCTATATACGCCACCTGGACTTCAGGCAGCCGCATCACCTCGTGCGGATCCCCGCTGGCGATAAGATTCCCGAAATGCATAACAAACAGCTGTTCGCAGATCGAGGTGATCATTCTCAGGTTATGCTCGACGACAAGCACGGTCATGCCGTCCGCCACCAGGCTCTGGCTCACCTGCATGAGCTCAGTCCGCTCATCTTCGCGCATGCCCGCGGTGGGCTCGTCAAGCAGCAGCAGTTGCGGCTGCATGGCGATGGCGCGCGCGACCTCGACGCGTCGCTGCATGCCATACGACAACGTGGCTGGATTCCTCTTCGCCAACGCCGAGATGCCCACCCGCTCGAGTGCTTCCTCGGCAAGTTTGCCGGACGCGGCCGACTCCCGCCGAGCCGCCCGGCGGCCGAGCCACCAGTCGAGGTTACGTTTACGCCCGCCGACAACATCAGCGCCCAACTGGACATTCTCAAGAACGTTCAGCTGGCTCAGCAGCCGGATGGACTGGAATGTGCGCGCTATACCGATCGACGCGACGGCAGTATTGGGAATACGAGTATAGTCCCGGCCGTTGAAGATCAGCCGGCCGGCGGATGTGGGCACAAGCCTGGAAAGCGCGTTCAGGCAGGTAGTCTTGCCTGACCCATTCGGCCCTACCAGCCCGTACATTCTTCCTGGCTCAAGGACGAGGCTGACATCCACCACCGCCTTAACGCCGCCGAACGTTACCGACATTCCCTTGGTTTCAAGCAAGGTCGGTGAAACCGCTTCATCAGCCGCGGTCATGTCGCCATCTGCCTTCCGGTCGGTATCTGCTCCCGGCCGGCTATCTGCCTTCGGCGAAGACTCGAGACTCCCAGGCGAGCCGCACCAAGCAGGCCATCGGGGAAGAACAGCATTACGGCCACGAGAATCAGGCCGAAGAACAGGTTCTGATACAGCCCGATGAACCCGAGCCACTGCGGGAGCCAGGTGACGAGGTAAGCGCCGATGATGGCGCCAAGCCACGAGTCCCGGCCACCGATGATCGCCATCGCCAGGACCAGCGTGATCAGGCCGAAGCCGATGCCCGAAGGGCTGACCGCCCGGAAGAGCATTCCGTTAAGACTGCCCGCGAGTCCGCCCAGGGCAGCGGAGATGGCGAAGGAGAGATAACGCTCCCTGCTGACCCGTATGCCCATTGAGCGGGCAAGATCCTCGTCACTGCGCAGCGCCAGGGAGACACGGCCCATCCAGCCGCGCTCGATCTGGCTGACCACGTAGATCACCACCACGACGATCAACACGAGCGCCCCCGTGCTAATGGACACAGGGATACCGTACAGCCCAAGCGAGCCGCCGGTAAAGCTGCCGCCGTTGCTGAGCAAGATGGGGATGACCAGGTCGAAGGCCAGCGTCGCCATGGCGAGATACAGCCCGCGCAGGCGCGCGAGCGGCCGACCGAAGGCGTACCCCACGAGCCCGGAAACAAGCGTGACCAGAACGAGGATCGCAAGCGAGGGCCAGCCGTCCTTGCTCAAGATCGCGCCTGCATAGGCACCGAGGGTATAGAAACCGATCGACGCGAGTGACACCACGCCACTGCGCAGCACGACCTGGATGCTAATAGCGAGAATCATGTACACAAGCGTCTGCTGGAACAAGACCTCGTTCTGCGTGAAGTATCCCATAAGGACCGCTGCCATCTCCGTTGTGCGAACAACCCCGTGGGCCGAACGAGGAGCACGATAATAATGAGCGCAAACGAGATCGCGTCCTGGTATGACGCCGGACCGTAGATTACGACCAGGGTCTCCGCCAGCGCGAGCACGTAGCCGCCGATTGCGGCTCCGGCAATGCTGCCGACGCCGCCGATTACTATGACGGCGAAGGCCTTGGTTATCAGCGGATCACCCATCTGGAAACTGACGTTCGACAGGTAGATGCCGAGCAGTACGCCGGCCAGGCCTGCCATACCCCCGCTGATCGCCATGGTCACGGAGAACAGCCGGTTGGCATTGACCCCGAGAAGCTCGCAGGTAGCGGGATCAACGGCCGCCGCCCGCATCGCGCGACCGAACCGCGTCCACTTAACGACCGCCGCAAACGCGATGGTCAGCGCGATGGTGACGATCGTCATCAGCACTTGGATGTTCGTGATGTGCAGGACGCTCCCGCCGGTACTGAGCGTCCGCACGCCGTACACCGACGACGGGATGAACTCGGAGTTGCCGGAGGTGGCATTCTGCACAATCGTTTCGGCCACCGCCGCGAGTCCGATGCTGGCCACGAGCATGGCCAGCTCACTCTCGGCCGGCGTCCCCGCCCTGATACGCAGGCGGCGATACACCAGCAGATCGGCGATTACCGAAGTCAGGGCTACGGCCACCACGACGAGGGGGAGCACTATCAGCAAAGAAACGTGGAAGTGCTCCCCCACCAGGAAGGCGAAGTAGGCCCCGAGCATGAACTGCGCGCCGTGCGCGAGGTTCAGCAGGCCAAGCACGCTCCATGACAGGCTCAGCCCCAGGGAGAACAGGACGTAGACCGACCCCAGCGCCAGGCTGTCCGCGATGACCTGGATCATGCTCGACTCAACTCGCCTCTCCCATTGCCGCTCAGGACCCGGATATCGTCTCGACTGCCGAGCCGGTATAGGTCTGGATGTAACCAGGCTCCACCAGATCCTGGTTGACGAAGACGTTGTGCCCGAGGGCGCCCGTGAACCCAGCCTTAGCCGCCTTCGCCAGCCCTGCCTGCAGGGCCGCGCGGCTAAAGGTGCCGGTTGTGTCCTTCAGCCCGTAGGCGAGCAGGTAAACCGCGTCATAACCCTCGGCCGCGTAGTCAAGCGGAGCCCCCTTGTAGGCGGCCTCGTAGGCCTTGACGAAGGCCGCAGTCGTCGGGCTGGTGCTATTTTGGTCGAAGTCAGTGGCCCAGATAACCCCCTTCGCCTGTTGGCCCGCCGCCTGCAACGTGAACGCCTGGAAAGACGTGCCGCCGAAGATGAGGCCCTTGTAGCCGGCATTGCGCAAGGCGATGATGACCGGGCTTGGCTCGGTGGTAATGCCTTCCACGCCCACCGCGTCTGGGTTCTCAGACGCGACCTTGGTGGCGTACGAGGAGAAGTCGCTTGTTCCCTCCGCCCAGCCGTAGGAGCCCTTGATCGATATGCCGGCGCTCTTGAACAGCGGCGGCAGCGTCGTCTGGGCGATTCCGGCCGTCGTGGGCACGGTCGAGTCGTACAGCATGGTCACGGTCTTGACGTTGTGCGCCGCCAGGTACTTCACCAGATTGGGCTGGTAGTCCGACTGCGGTGCGGTTACGCGGAACACGTACCCGCCCGGCGTGACGACGCCGGGGCCGCCCGCCTGGGTGAAGATCGTGGGGATCTTGGCGCTCTCGACGATCGGCGCCACCGCGACGGCCTCCGTGCTTAGCACCGGGCCGAAGATCGCGTCGACGTTGGTGCTGGCGGCCGCGGACGCCTCAGCCACTGCCTGGGATTGGGTGGTCTGCGTGTCCTTGTAGGTGATCTGGATCTGAGTGTTGCCGAGCATGTGGCTTGAGTTGATGGCCTTCACGGCCAGGTTCATGCCGTCTTGGGTCGAGATACCGACCGGGCCGACCGCGCCGGTCAGATCCTGGATAGAGGTAACGGTGATAGTGCTCGGCAGCGTCGTGCTGCTGGCCACGTTCGCTGAGCCGGTGCTTGACGCACCCGATGTGCTGCCGCTACTGGCCGGGCTGGACGAACTGCAGGCCGCTACGGCCATCGAGCCTGCCGCCAGTATGGCGGCGGCTGACACTGCCCGCTTGTACTGCGACCGTCTGACCGGTCGGATCGAATCGCCTGTCATCTGATGCCACCTCACTTGGGACCAGACCGCGGATTGCCTCGACGGCCTGCTGACTTTTCGTTTCTGATGCGGTTGTGGGTAGCGGCCCGCGGTGCGATCGCGGTACCGGTACGGCGCCTAGTAAGGCGGCGGGTGCCTTGAGGTGATGAGTGAAGGAAGATCTTGATCATCAGGAATCTCCACCCCCGAGTACCGGTAGCTAGCCGTTATCCCGCCAGGCCCGGTTACCTCGTATGTGTGACTAGTGAGACAGCCGGCAGCCATCCGACGGCCTGTGCCGCTGAGTGGATCGGGCGCTCACCATCGCCGGCTCGCCGCCGCCCGGTTCTCACTAATCATATGTATGATCTCAATCATCCTTCACAATAGTCCAAAGCTAGCAGCCGCTAAGTCGGAGCGCAAGGGTCGTCGTCGTCAGCCACGTTGAGCGGCGGAATCGCCATCAGCGCTTGTCACAAGCGCGCACCGGATCGCCGTTGGTCCCTCTCCCATGCGCGTGGGCCGGGCTCGCTTCGGCACCCAACATCGGTGGTTCGTTCATTGGGGAAGCAGAAGCAGCGCGCGGCCACGACGGCGCCCTGGCTCACGGCCGACGTCGAGCCGTCCCGTACGCCGGGACGGGCCATTGCACGATTGCCTGCATGTGGAAGCCCGCCCTAACCGTCACGGACAAGGAGCTGCTTCCGTCCCCGAGGTCGGAACCTGGTCAGGCGGGCAGCGTGGGCAGCGGCGCGACCGCGTTGATGGCCGGGATGATCTCGCGCCCCAGTCGGTTCATCGTCGCGATTGCCTCGTCGGCGCTCATCGACGGCCATTGCGGTCGCATGAGCAGCGGGTCCACCGGCAGAGCGGTCACCAGGCCGATCAGCTTCCCGATTACCTCGTCGGGCGTGCCAAGCACCGCGTGGTCGGCTACCGCGGCCTCAAAGTCATTACGCAGATCGGTATCGGCCATGACGTCCAGGCCGCGGTCGGAGTACGTGATATAGCGCTGCTGCGCGAAGCGCGCGTAACCGTCGACGGCCGCTTCATGGGTGTCGGCGACAAAGACGTTCCGGCGCAGTGGCTGTGGTCCGAACGGCAATCCGCGCTCGGCGAAGCCGTCGCGCACCACCGCGAATCGCTCTCGCACCTGCTCAACGGTTGTCTCTGGGGGAACCGTGAACGCGTCACCGAAGCGGCCTGCGCGCCGGGCGCCTGCGAGGCTGTGACCGCCGATCCAGAGTGGCGGGTGCGGCTTCTGCACTGGTCTGACGTGTGGTCGGACGTGGTTGAGTTTCCAGAAGCGCCCGTCGAAGCTGACGTCGTCCTCGGTCCAGAGCTTTTTCATGATCTCGAGCGACTCGTCCGTCCGCCGGCCGCGCTCAGAGAACGGAACCTCGAAATGCTCGAACTCGTCGGGCCGGTACCCAATGCCCGCCCCGAAGATGAGCCGTCCCTCGGTGACGACATCGAGCGACGCTATCTCCTCAGCGAGCATCACGGGATGGTAGACCGGTGTGATGATGACGCTCGTCACCAGCTTTATCTCCGGGCCGACGTGCGCGGCTAGGCGGGCAAGCAACGGCACGGGCTGCAGGTAAGTGAGATCTCCGTACAGGAAGTGCTGGCCGAACGAGATATAGGTGAAGCCGGAATCCACGGCTCCTTGGACTACTCGCAAGGTGTCCTGAAATTGCTGTTCAGGGCCCACGGCCGCAGGGATGTCGCTCATCAGCAGACCGACCTGAACCATCTGTGCACTCTCCCGTCGCCTGGTGGAACCGATCCGGCACCGCTACCTCGCGCGACCGCGGCCGCACGCTTCAGAAGATGGTGATCGCCCGCTCGGGGCAGCTGTCGGCGCCGAGTCGCGCCACTTCTTCCATGCCTTCCGGCACAACCTCCGAGTCGACGTACGAGTGGCCGTCGTCATCTCGGAGCCGAAAGAGGTCCGGAGCGGTCATATAGCAGACGGCGTGACCTTGACAAAGATCGGGATCGACTCGAACCTTCACGGATGCCCCCTGAGGCAGTTGGGTTAACAGGGTGTCAATTGAGTATAACGATTATCAGCAGACAGACAAGAGGTGTCACTTCACCGAAAGCCTGCCGCCTCTACTGGACCGGGCGGGGCGGGCGCTGAGCTCGGCACGACGAGGCGGTCAGGCCAGTGCGGCAACCGACTCGTAGTCCTTCAGGGACGGGATGAGCTGCTCGCCGAGCATCCCGATATAGGCGACGGACTCATCGGCCGTCATCCCGGGCCAGTTGGCCCGGGTGATGACCGGGTTCACCGGTGCCGAGTCGCCGATCGCGCGCAGTTGAGCGGCGCAGTCATCCGCATCGCCAAGGACCCAATGGGCGGACAGCACACCCGGGATGGACCTCATCAGCTCGTCGGGATCGACGTACGTGTAGTGCCCGCTGTTGAGCATGTTGACGTACCACGGCGACGCCACCCTGACCGCCGTGGCCAGGGCCTCCTCGCGGTTCTTACCGAGCATGATCTCGCGACGCAGCGGCTGCCGTCCCGATCGCGGCCGCCCCGCCTTCTCGCGTGCGTCAAAGAAGCCGCTGACCTGCGCGGGCAGATCTTCGGGAGCTACCTGGGGCGTGATCGGCCAGGCGTCACCAAGCCGCGCCGCGCGCTCAATCCCCGCCGGGCTGCCCGCGCCGACCCAGATTGGCGGGTGTGGGCGCTGGACTGGCCGGATGTGGACCGGGATGTCGTCCAGGGTGAAAAAGCGGCCGTCGTAGCTGACGCGATCCCGTGTCCACATGAGCTTGAGGATCTCGATGGTCTCGTTCAGGCGTGCGCCGCGCTCCCCGAACGGCACGCCCATGACGTCGTACTCGCGCGGGATATAGCCAAGCCCGACTCCGACACTGATCCGGCCGCCGGTTACCACGTCCAGGGTGGCAAGCTCCTCGGCGAGCAGGACCGGGTGATACAGCGGTGCGATCATAATCTGGGTTACCAGCCGGACGTGCTGGTCGAGCTCACCGGCGAGCCGCGCGAGCACTGGCACCGGCTGCAGCCAGCGGGAGCCCTCGAACATGAAGTGCTGGCCCATGAGGATGTAGGTCATGCCGGCCCGCTGCGCCGCCTCGACCTGGCGCAAGATCGAGTCAAAATGGTCCCGCTCGGAGATCGTGGTGGGAAGGTCGCCGAGTATGATGCCGAATTCCATGTCAGCGTCCTACCGCGCGAACCTGATCGGCGGCGAATCCCTCAGCCCACCCGGCCTCGAGCGAGGTGCCGGCGACGACATCATTGACTTTCTCTTTGAACTGCCACCGGCCCTCGCTCTTCACGATGGTGTCGTCGTAGCGACCGTACGCGATCTTGGATTCGCCGTCCCGTCCCAGCATTGCTATGAAGTACGACTCGTGCCGGGCCAGACCGGGTTCCACCACCGTAATCACCTGGTTCAGCACGTGATGCCGCGCGAACTTAGTACTGTCGGTAAAGAAGTTGGCGTAATAGTCATGGATGGCCGCACGCCCTGAGTACGTGCCCGCCGCGTTGCGCATCACGGCATCTTCAGTGAATAGATCCATGAGCTCATCAATCGCATTCATCTTGTCAGTGATGGTGCAGTACTGCGCGACGAATTCACGGACTTCTTCCTTCGCCTCGAGAATAGCGAGCCGAGCCTCAACCTCTGATTGCGTCATCGCGTCTCCTGTCTCCACCATTGTGATCGCGTTTGGCCGGTGATCATCGAACCCGGGGTCGAGAGCCCGCGCCGCTCTGCGGGGCGCCTCGTGGCCGACGGCAACCTTGGCGGCCAGGCGGCCCAGGGTCGCACTTCAACCCTTCCGTATAAACATAGTATTGGTTAGTATAGATTTGGCGTCAAGGCTGGGGTCGGTCCCCGCCTCGGCTTCGCTAGGCGCCACCCGGGCTCACGCGCTCAGACAGGAGGTGTCCGGCACGATATGCAGGGCATACATCACGCCGGGATCGTCGTCTCGCAGCTCGACCGCGCGATCGACTTCTACGTGGGCGTCCTCGGGCTGGCGATGCTGTCTGAACCGGGACCGCCGAATGCGAGCCCGCATCTCGATACCGTCCTTGGCCTGACTGGCGCGTGCCTGCGCGGGGTGCTGCTTCGGGCGGGCAGCAGCGCCATCGAGTTGCACGAGTTCTACGCGCCGCCGTGGGCCGGTCGCGGGCCGGTACCTGCGAACGCCCTCGGCGCCCAGCATGTCGCTTTCCACGCCAACGACCTCGCAGCGGAGAAAGCCGCCATAGAGGCGCGTGGCGGAGTGTTCTTTACCGACATCAACGTCATCGATTCCGGCCCGTTCGCCGGTCTAAGGACGGCGTTCATCCGCGACCCAGACGGTACCAGGATCGAGTTTGTCGAAGTCGCGTACTGGCTGACCGCCGAGCGGGAGGCAGCGATCAAGGAATACCAGGCAACGCGATTGAGCGAAGGTGGCGCTAATGGCTGAAGTTACGTTGAAAGAGCAGGCCGAGAGCCTCGCCACCGCCTACTGCGCGGCGGTCGACGGTCACCACCTCGATCAGGTTCGGGCACTGTTTACCGATGACGGCACGTTCTTTACGCGCGGTACCCTAATGACGCCGGCTGAGCGGGACGCCTTCTTCAACGAGCTGTGGGCAACCACTGCTGACCGCAGCACGCACGTCTGCCGGGACGTCCAGGTGATACGTACCGGCGAGACGGTAACGATTAACGCGCAGCTGACCGCGACATTCATCCTGGCCGACGGCTCGGTTCGGCTGGCGTTCGGGCATTACGACGACTTGGCCGAGATGACCGCGGCGGGGCTGCGCCTGAAGGCCAAGCGGGTCATTCTCGATCGTGTCGAGGTCATCACGCCCGAGCCTGCTACGACACCGGCCTGAGCCGGCCCAGCTTCGTCGGCCTGCGACCATCGGAAGAGATGAGCAATGGGCGGAAAACTCCAGGGGCGGGTCGCGATCGTCACCGGTGCCGGGTCAGGTATCGGCGCAGCGACGGCGGCCCGTTTCGCCGCGGAGGGCGCTGCCGTCGTCTGCGTAGACCTCAACGGCGACGCGGCGGAGCAGACCGCCGCGGAAATCGCGGGTCTTGGCGGCCGGGCGCTCGCGGCGGCGGCCGACGTGACCTCGTCCCCCGCCCTCGATGGCGTAACCGATCTGGCCCTTTCCCGGTTCGGGGCCATCGACGTGTGCTTCGCCAACGCCGGGATCGCCGGCCCCGGCTCAGCCGCCGACGTCGATGACGCGACGTGGGCGGCGGTGATCGACGTGAACCTGACCGGTGTCTGGCGCACGGCTCGCGCCGTGCTGCCCGCGATGCTTGAGCGCGGTCGGGGAAGCATTATTAACCAGGCCAGCGCCGGTGGTCTCGTCGGCGTACCGGGAGTCGCCGCCTACGCCGCGGCCAAGGGCGGGGTTATCGCCCTGACCCGGCAGATGGCGGTCGATTACGGGCCCTGCGGGATCCGGGTGAATGCCATCGCCCCGGGCACGGTGCCGACGCCGCTGCTGCGGGCCTCGAATGCCGCCGGCGGCGGGCTGATGACCTCGGCGCAGGACCAGGAGGGCATCGCCCGCCGGTTCCCGCTCGGCAGGATCGGGACGCCCGAGGACATCGCCGGCGCGGCCGCCTACCTCGCGTGCGACGACTCGGCCTGGATTACGGGTACCGTGCTCGTGGTCGACGGCGGAATGACGGCCTGGTGAGCTGCCGTCCTACTCGTTCGCCGCCATACCGAGACTCGCCCACCCGCCGTCGACCGGCAGGACCGCTCCGGTGATGTAGCTCGAGTGGTCAGAGGCGAGGAAGTGAACGGCGTCGGCTATCTCGTCCG
>Ga0335072_10007057_pt1 | contig 16395 bp, 11 predicted proteins | sample Lox_Sample_21_FD_206725 | JGI IMG/M metagenome (GOLD analysis project Ga0335072, IMG submission 206725) | Soil microbial communities from Loxahatchee National Wildlife Refuge, Florida, United States - Lox_Sample_2.1 | ecosystem: Environmental > Terrestrial > Soil > Wetlands | place: USA...
TCTAGGACACGTATATTTTCCAAAGTCGAGTTGTGCCTCAAAGATAACCTCGCCACTCTTGTAATTCTCGATTCGTCGAAGTCATCTCAAACTGCCTTCGTCTGCATCTCCAATTTGTTCTCCCTCACTCGCAACTGGAACACGAAGAACAGTACTCCATTATAGAGGAGTCTTTGAAGCAGAGTTTTGATTTAGGGTTGGCGAAGATGACACCAATTAGAAGTCCAGGTAAATCAACTGTAAAATGAAGCTGGTCAGTAGGCTCCTGTAGACACTTGGACCTGAAACACTTTGCGCACTCTACAGTACAGTATGTGTGATTAATGGAAACTAGGGGAAATACAATGCAACGCTGAACGGGGAGGCTGCCTTTGCTAGGGATGATATGACAGCGTCCCAGGGCTAAGAATCCCAAGAGGCTCAAGACCACGGATTTGAGGTAGGGTCAACGCCAACGCCGACCCTCGAGCGTGCTGTTCAGTTTAGGCCTGGGCCGATCATGGGCCCCTCGCCTAGGTTGGAATTCTGTGCTATCATCGCTGTCTGAATGCGAATATCAGTCACCAACGCCGACTTCTTTGTTCGAAGAAGCGAAGCACACCATGATAGCATACGCTAAATCTCTGCATAACGCATGTTAAATCTATGGGTATCTACCGTATTACACAATCATTACGATAGACGCTATTGAAATGCACCTCTTCTCCTACTATGCCGCTGAGTCGATCCAATCGCCCGGCTCGAGGACAGAGACAACCCATCATCCAATGCCAAACTTCCAAGAGTGAAACCAGGGCTTTGGCTAGGGCATCTTTCTTTTCGTCTCGGAGTCTTCCAACCAGATGTGGTCACCGTGCTCGCTGTGGAGACTTCCGTTGATGTGGAATCGATCGAATTAGACCGAAACCGAGGCGAAAACGCAGAGATATCACCAGACGATTGAGATTGCTGGCTCGGGGAGTGATGCATAAATTGCTGAGCTTCTGGCTCACTGGTATGTCTTGAGAAAGCTTGGTTAGGCCTTTCTGCCTGTGGTGAGATACCTGGCAGAGCTCTCGAATCTGGCCCTGAGGGTAAGTTCAGTCTCGCATCCCCATTGCATGCAAAGCAAAGGAAGAATTCTTGCCAACACAAAATGCTCAAGATACCAGCGACAGCCAAATCGCACTTTTCAACATCCATGAGCCCACCATAAACCTTGTTCGAGCCAAAAAACAACAAAGCGCAAAATTCCACAAGGAAACCTGTGATCTCACTGAACCGCCTTTGTGCGGCTGGCCTGGAGATGTCAAGAACTGCGTCCACCACTGGTATCATTGCAGTGATGGATGTGATCACAAGTCTAACAAGGGGCCAAGAGACGGACAGATAGCTCATGAAGATCCATGCCAGAAGACTGACGAGGGAGATGGCAGCCGAAATGCCATGGATGATTCTTGTTGATATCGTCCACAAGCTACCCCCACGATGTGGTGGAGTAAGGGCAGGTTCATTTCGATACCGCATTGACTGTGGTGTTGAATGCTCACGAACCTCCGTCGGATCCCTGTTCAAGGAGAATACGCTGTTGAACATGCCCTCTAGTCCCGTGTCGGCTTCTCTATCGGATGGTGGGAAGAATTTCGGTTGCGCAAGTCTAAGAGTCTCTGTCGAACTTCGCTGAGTCCTTGATACATTGTCGGGTGCTTTATCGAAGAAGCCTGGTGGAACGCCAATCGCTTGCCTAGGCTGTGATAAGGATTGAGGCTTGGGGTGGAGTAGACGATTGGTTGGTAATGCTGGAAGTGTGCCATAGAAGGGTGACAGTTGGGTGACGGGCTTCTGTTGAATATTTCTAGGTTTGACTTGCAAATTTGAGGTCGGCTCCCACTCCATTGCATTTGGATCTTCTTCCGGTGGCGTTGGAGGCCGCCAGGTATCATAAGATGGTCTGATACTGGAAGCAAGGTTGTTGACTGGAAATGCCTGAGACGTGCTGGGTTCCAGCTGCGATGAAGGTGGTGAAAAGAGCTGAGTAGATGACTGTTCCGGCGGTACATATTGTCCTTTGGACAGCAAAGGAGCTGGGCTAGCCTGCCAGTTCACGAGAGGCGTGGTGTCAACCCCAACAATGCCAAATAGTGAAAAGGTTGCGAGAATGAGCTCGAGAACGAGAAACAAATTGTGCGCCGCGCTCTGATGAAGTTGTGAGATTCCACTCGTTGCTGGGTCCCGAAGCCAGATCCAAGATCCAAGTCTGAGTAATAATGAGATGACTTGGATGTTGTAGTATGTATGTAGGCCAGTCAAACGGCCATCCTTACCATCAAGCTTATGATGCCATCGCGGATTCCACCAAATGCACATTACACCGACAACAATAGCCAAGCCAGTCGCCGGTGCAAACAACTCAGCACAAGCAGTAGATGGCTGTTGCCGTTTGAGAAACCGGCCAAGGCAGCTTCTATACGAAACCGCGTCCGTATTTGCATGGCCATATGATAAGGCGCTCATCGCATGCCAACACAATTGCCCCACAATACTGGAACTGAAGCCTAAACCCCCTCCTCTTACGATAAGACTTCTCCAGCCCCATCGATTTGCAGTTTGACGTGCCCTAGATCGGTCCATCATTCGACGCAGGTGATCTGACTTGGCATGGTATCCAGCTTGAAGTATTCGCTGTCGGACTGACGGCTCACATTTAAGGCAGACTTGGGGGTATCTGTCTTCAAGGTTCCGTCTGTAGATTGGCAGCGAAGCTTCATATTGAGGATAGGCTGGGTCTTCAGGAGCCGGCAAGTAGTTCGACAGTGCTTCCGTGAGCAACCGTTGGTTCTTTATGCAGGTCGAGCAGAAAACTACTTCCTCGAAGGGCTGTGTGTCGGTTGGAGCAACAGCGCGGGCATACTGTCGAGGAGACACAGTTTCGTTGGGAGGCACATCTGTTATCTCGCCATTCTGTAACATGAATAGTTAGTGTAAATTCTACCTTTGCTTACGCGGAAATGGGAAACGTACTTCGTCAAGGAAATTTACGGCATCGCAAAACTCGCATTTGAATCTGCGACTATCCTTTTGTTTGTTCTTCGACCGCTGACCACAGTAGTGGCAGACAAGCCTCGGTCGGAGGAGAGGAGGCATTGCATGTCTGCTCAATAAAGTAGCAGTGGCAGCAAGCTCAGACAAGGACTGGCGCAGACTGTTATTGTCGAGACGGGAAGGGGAGCGGGTAGACGTGGCAGATCTCCGGTGCCCGATCTCTTTCGAGAAGAGAATTCATGATTCCGCAAAAAAACACTATGTTCTAGAACGCTCGCACCTGCCAGGCAATAGACCTTCTCTTTAGCGGTCAAACGTTCTGCGGTTGTGAAGGAATGTGTCATGTCACACAACACATGAAGCTTCGCATATCATATCGCGCTATCTCGACAGCTTGACCTCCAGATGACCTTCTACCGGTGATATATAGCTGATCTACCAAGAGCTCTTGCACTCTCATCCTCCGCCCTGTATAAAACGTCGAAGATATAAGTGTCTCACCCAATATGGCTCAAGATCTCGAAGCCAGTCCCCTAGGTCCTAAAGCAGTTTCCGACCCCGAAGCCTCCCTCTTTACGCTACGAAACATCGTCCTGCTTTTGCTTCTATTAACGGCCTTCATCCTCGTAAACCTCATCTTCTACCGTGTCGCCAGTGTCCTCAACCGCGAGAAACCAGCTTCAACCTCCATCCGTCCCAAACCCTCACCACAAAACCCTACACACCTACTGGTCGTCCTTGGTAGCGGCGGCCACACAGCGGAGATGCTAACAATTCTGCGTCAATTACCCTTACTTTCTCAAAAATACACACACCGAACATACGTTGTTAGCTCAGGAGACAGTTTCTCCGCGCAGAAGGCAGACGAATTCGAGAAGCAACTCGATACCACGGAAGCTAAAGATGGAGCATATGATATCGTGATAGTCCGACGAGCTCGAAGAGTCCACCAGACACTACTTACAACGCCATGGTCTACCATACAGTGCCTCTGGGACTGCTTAAAGGTGCTCCAGGGCACACATCCAAAGCAGCACCAGCGTCATGGCTATCCGGACCTTATATTGACGAACGGACCCGGAACCGGGGTATGTGTTGTCCTTGCTGCAATTATCCTCCTCTGTCTGGGGCTCAGCGGACCACAAAAACCGAGACCCGGAACTACAAGTACAGAAGAGAGCCCGTATTACAACAGCGGCCAGATGAGGACGATATATATCGAATCGTGGGCACGGGTGAAAACACTGAGCTTAAGCGGAACAATCCTTCTTCCTCTAGCAGATCGATTTCTTGTGCAATGGCCGAAAGCGGTAAACGCAGGAAGCAGGGCGGAATATGTAGGCACACTTGTCACTTGAAACGCGATGATATGTTGACCACAACTACGCCATTGCCGGGGTAGACAGCGTTCCCGATGGCTCCTTTTTTTTTCACTTACACATAGCGCCCTTGATCAAACTTCTCCCTATCCCAGAACTTCGCCTTGATCACATTTCCACCAAACACTCTTCCCTCCAACGCATTCACCGCCCTGAGCGCACTCAGCTGAGTGACGAACTGAACAAAGACAACTGCTCCATCCGTTGCTTGCCGTTCCCCACCATCACGATCGATATACACCCTTTCAACACTTCCATACTTCTCTGCACACTCCTCTCCAATCTCCTGCATGATGCCGCCTCCCTCTCTACTCAACTCGAAATCAAGATCCAAACCCCTCAACATCCCTTCTAGCTTCACCACCTCGGACATAGCTCCAAACTTGCCCTCTTCTTCCTCTTGCTTGACCCTGCTCTTCTGTCCACCTAGAATCTTGCCTGTGCCTGCTGGTGTAACGTAACCGCCGCCTTCAGCATCAGATTTCTTCTTTCGCTTATCGACTTTTGCGTATAGTGGGTTGACAATCCCCGTGCCTTGCGCACCAAGCCCAGAGCCTTTTGTCCATCCGTATTTTGAGAGCAAGCGTTCAGCAAAGCCTGCTTGGCCTGGGCGGTTGGAACGTTGTTGGTCTTTATCGGAAGCTACATCTGCAAGAGTATCATCTTCAGCAAGCTTAGCAGCGAGTTCAGCTTCAGAAGCAGGAATCTCCGGTGGTGCTGAGGGGAGGTTGTAGCGGACTGGTGCCCTAGCGATTTGGACGGCAGACGCGAGTGCAGGTGCGGAAGGTGGTGAAGGAGGTTGTTGAAACTGTAGTTGCTGACGTTGGCTCAGACGCATTCGACGAGCATAGGCTTCATCACCTGTCGCGTCGTTTGGTATGTCTGCCAATGGAGGTGGGGGAGGAGTGTCTGGATTGATGTTTGACGGGGGCTCGAAAGACATCGAGGGAGGCGGGGCGAATTGCTCTGTTAGTAGAGTTGTCAGTATTCCAGATAAAGAGTAAAATGTTGAGGGCTTTGGCAAGGTCAAGGAGCTCGAAACATACTATTCATCGGTCTCCGCTCACTCCTATCGCTGTCGTAGTCGCTGCTATCTCTCCTCTTGAGTCGATGAGCATATAGCACATCTTTCCAATCTCTAACTTCTCTGATTTTCTCATCGCTGTTCTTGTATTCTTCATAATTGTTTGGTCGAGTTGGATCGTAGATGTCATCCCAATTTTGCGATATCTCTTCAGCATCCCGATTCTTTTTCCGCTTCTTACGGCCTCCACGTTGCCGCTTCTCGTTGTAGAAGTTGTTGATATCATCATCATCAGCTGTCCAATCTGCCAGCGTAGATTTAACTGGTTGTAGAGCTTGCGCAGTAGATACCGGAGGTTCTGGAATGTGGATAGCATCTTCTGCAGGCGGAGGTGGAGGTGGAGCAATCGTGCCAGGTATGGCTGTAGGAGGAGCGAACTTGCTCGCTATAGCTTTTGCTTTGGCCTTTTGAGCCGCAATTTGGGGTCTTCTTGTGGGTTGGAATTGCAAGGAGGCTGTTGTACCACAAGAGGAAGATCCAATCCACACGTGAGCAAATCCATATCGCAAACGAGTAGGTCTTACAGAGGGGCAAATCTTTATGTACCGGCCAATGCTTGTTGCTTCTTAGCAGTATCGTCGTGCTCAGAGGAAGCTTCCGACGGCTGCTTGTAGGTGACGGGTGCGCCTGAGATGGTGCCCGGGGTAGAAGATGAGGGCCCAAGCAGATGGGCATAGAGCGACAGGCCGCTCTTCGCCGGTGTGGAGTCCGGCGCCATTACGGTTGTGATCAAGATGATCAGTGTAGATTATTGAGAAGTTTGATTAGTGCGAGATTTGTGATTCAGACGAGCCTTCGAGAAATCGCGTTTCCGAGCTGTGAGGGTTGACCAATCAGCATGATCTCCCATTTTACAGCAAGTTGCAAAAGAAAAGCCCCGCGATGTCTGAGTTTGTTGACGCCGGCTGAATGATCAAGCGGAATATTGAACTTATCCTAGCACAGAAGCAGGCGGTATCAAAAGGAGTCTGTCTTCGATTCTAGGCCGCAGCAGCGGGTTGCTCAATCGTTGAGCCTTAGACAATCTCCGAGGCAGAGCATACGAGAAAAGTCGCGATCACGTCATGAGAACTTTGCTCGGTTATCTCTCCAATCCCTTTCTTTTCCTTTCGTCCACTGCCACCGTGCCCAATTCACTCGTTTCTTGTTCTTAACTCTTAGCCTTCCTTCCAGTTGAGTTACTATGTCTACTCTGTCCACCTCTTTCTCCGCGAAGTCAGACGCGACAGCGATCATTATCCCCTCCAAGCCAGATGCGCTCACCATATCGTATAAGAAACTCGCGGCCGATATCTCATCCTTTCAGAACCAGCTAGCAGATATAGGGATATCACATGGGGCGGCGGTCTCAATTGCCCTGCCAAACTCATACGCCTTCATCGTCTCGTTTCTCGCAACTTCCTACCAACGTGCGATCGCGGCGCCTCTGAACAGCGCATACAAACAGGATGAATTTGAGTTTTACATCGATGATCTATCCTCTTCGCTCGCTCTCGTACCCAAGGGCGCCTTCGAAAAAGATGGACCAGCTGTTCGAGCTGCACGAAAATACAAAGCTGCGATTGCGGAGTGCTACTGGGATGGGCGAGCAGTGGTCCTTGATGTGAAGGACCGGGGCAAGCTGAAAAACAAGAAGCCAGAACCGGTCTTACAAGCCGACCCTGATGATGTCGCGCTGGTTTTGCACACAAGTGGGACAACAGGGCGACCGAAAGCAGTTCCGCTATCCCACCGCAATTTAACCAGGACGATGAAGAACATAGTAGCGACCTACGAGCTGACACCCATGGACAGAACAATGCTAGTAATGCCTCTGTTCCATGTCCATGGTCTCCTTGCTGGATTCCTCGCACCACTACTGGCTGGCGGATCAGCCATTGTCCCTCAAGCATTTTCTGCCAAACAGTTCTGGGTTGACTTCACCATACACAAGGCCAACTGGTACACTGCCGTACCTACAATTCACCAGATACTACTCAAGAACCCACCTCCAAACCCGAAACCCGATATCCGCTTCATCCGTTCTTGCTCTTCGCCACTAAGTCCCAAAACTTTCCACGAACTCGAAAAGGCATTCAATGCACCCGTTCTAGAGGCGTACGCCATGACGGAAGCCGCTCACCAGATGACGTCAAACCCGCTTCCGCACATTGGTAAACGTCAGCCTGGCAGTGTTGGCTTTGGTCAGGGAGTTGAGGTGAAAATCCTTGATGAGGATGGGAATGAAGTGCCTCAAGGCTCAGAAGCCGAAATATGCATTCGTGGTGAGAACGTCACAAAAGGATATCTGAACAACCCGAAAGCGAACAAAGAGTCTTTTACCAAGGACAGATTCTTTCGAACAGGGGACCAGGGCAAGAAAGATAAGGATGGCTATGTCATTATCACGGGCCGAATAAAAGAGCTGATCAACAGAGGTGGCGAGAAGATAAGTCCCATTGAGCTGGACAATGTGATTGCAACCCATCCTGCAGTGGCGGAAGCTGTCAGCTTCGCAATTCCTTCTGAGATGTATGGACAGGAGGTCGGTGTTGCTGTGGTTGCTAAAGATGGTAAGAATGTAACTGAGAAGGACATTGTGGGCTATGTTGCGAATAAGATGGCGGAGTTTAAGGTGCCCAAGAGAGTAAGTCGTCCACTTGGAGACAAGATCTTGGAATATATAGCTAACAAATGATGCAGGTCTGGATATTAAAGGAGATACCCAAAACAGCTACTGGCAAAATCCAGCGGCGGAAAGTGGCAGACTCGATGCTTGCGAAGGATGAGCCTAAGGCCAAGCTGTAGGCTTTCTACTTCTATCAAATGTACATATGAAAAAGAGATCACACCGATCGAGTCCAAGTAAATCCTCTACCACACCTTCATTCTAGATTGTTGCCATATGCCTTTGCTTATCGTTGACTGAGTTCGCAGGTCATTCGTAGTCAACTGTCAACATATCATGGATTATGAGAATTTTGATCAACGAAGCTTCTGATGATGGACTTGGACAAAGGAATCCGAACGGGTGTGGAGGCATTTGGATTCAATGTTTGGTGTACATGCATTTGACAACGTGGTAAGTACGTACCTATCCAGCTTCTGTAGGCATGCCCAAGGCAAAAGCAAAAGCCCATCACATGCCAACGTAGAATATGAGACTTTCAACATTTCCTTTCCCGATCAGTCATCATGGCAATGAGTGGGCCACGAATTATTAACAGGTAGCCTATCTCGGTTCGCCATAGAGTGAAAGAGATGCAGGTTATCACTCTCAGCATGCCTCGAACTCGTACTAATTGTTGCGCCTCCGGGACGGGTTTTACCCGGGAGGTGAACGGTGTAGCGCGTCGAAGATGGCCTATGAGGGAGGATCTCATGTTTGGGAACTCGGTGAATTGGAATCGATGAAACTGTCTGCTGCTCTGCGTCATTCTTGTCCACCTGTCACCCACATGGCATTCCCAACCCTGTAGGATCCCCGATGCCAAGCATCCCGGCAACATTAAGCCTAGCCGACGTCGCCGCCCAACAATGCATTAAGCTGCCTTACGGTGATTTAGTGTTCCAAAAACGGTGCCTCAACCTCAGCTTTGCCGGAAAGAATAAGCGACTAGTTGTGATTGTACCGCCTCTTTGCAACGTGAAACGTATATCTTCCACCGGTATCGCGTTCATGCAATAATGTTCTCAGAATTTTCGAACTGCACTTTCTCCTCTCTTGCTCTCTCTCCCTCTCGTCGTTGGCTTCATTCTAGTCATCACTATCTACATCAATCTAACTCTTCGATACGTAAGAGAAGAAGCATTCGAGTCTCCGTGCTTCCTGAACGCGCAGACACCGGTAACAGAAACTTTTCAGGGTTCCGAACAAACAGCTATGTGAGTCGTTCAAAACCAACTAAATCCAGACAGAAACTCAAGTGTCGTATCTAACATGTTGAGCATCTACCCAATAGCATACGATCGACTACAACGAGAACACTAACCAGGGTTACTAGACTCAGGCTAGTGACAACAAAAACATGTCCACCTCTTCCAGAACCCAAGACGGCAAGCGAAAAAAGCTATTTCACCGTTTCTACGAACCACTAGTGCTCCTATATGTTCTCGATCGCACCCAAGGTGACCATATTTCGCGTCAAGACCCTGAAAGACTGCCTTCTGGAGAGGTTTCATTGGAAGAACTCCAAAGGCGCTTGCTTGACTCTTTGTCGTATGTTTGTGATTTTGACAAAGGCGGCGATACTATAACCGCCATAGCTGCGGCATCAGGACCGTTAACCTATTTTGTCGCAAGCAACAACAATTCTGTGGAGGATGTGGTTCCGTTCCTTCACTCTCTCCTTGCGCAACTTAAAGAACTCTATGATTTCGACCCCCAGCGACTGAGCGAAGCAGAGAGCAGCATTCTCGAATACTGCGTCAATTTTAGTGAAAAGAGGATGAAAAAGTATTGGAGACTCTTAAGAGAATCATTGGCAAAGTGTCGAAAAGAATTGCTGGAAGCTTCGGTTGCACATGGCAAGTGGTTTTTCTGTTGAAACTTTTGGTCGAGTCTATTAGAAGTCGTGCTGATTCATTTCCTTCAGAACTAGACCTGGTCGAGGCAAAGCTAACAGCGGCAAGCGAGAACTTCCCTAATCTTTGCATGTGCTGCGATAGCATTAGAAGATCATCCGACATGAATCACATTAAGGAAAGAGCTACTGTGAACGAACAGCATGGAAATAACCAAAGTCCATTTGCAAAAGTCAGGCATTTTATTGGCCGTCTAGCATTCCACGTCAAAACTGCGAGAATCCTCGTCTCTGCTGCGCAGAAGCTCCCGGCGCTCTTTGTGGACCCCGAGGTAGAAGTGGTCAGCTGCCAATCAATCTCGATCCTGCCACCAGGACTCCGAAAGAAGACTACTCTCAAAGATATTGCGCATCGGATGATCAGTAATAACGAGCCTCTGTTGCTCGAAATTCAAACCCACCTTCAAGTATTGGATCAAAAATTGGATATTGAGCGCATTGTTCGTGAAGAGTATGCCAACAAGAACTTCAAGCCTCGTGTTCATGCCGAGCTCATCCTACTTGAGCACTTTTACCGAAACCGCAACAGTCTTGACTTTGTGGGAAATGACCCATACATCAGCTGCAGCAAACCCGCATGTTATTGCTGCAGTCTATATATTCGTTCGCATCCGGGCCACTTCATTGAGCCTGCTACCCACCAAAAGATATATCTCAATTGGATGCCTCCGACAAGTAGCTGGGAAGTCCGAGACTTGGATTCTGAAGTCGTCAATCACGAGCGTGACATGCTTAACAAAATGGCCGAATTGATCAGAGTCAAAACGATCAATCAAATCAAGACTCACACGAAACGACGGCAAAAGCATTACGATTCTGTAACTGGCGATACATTCTCGGCCATTGGTCTAGGGGAGAGACTGCGATCACCACAAGATCATGACCTGTATTCTATAGCAGACGATCCTGGTAAGTCCATAATTGTCTCTTGATTGCCTGATACTGACAAAGCGAAGAGGCGGAATATGAGAATGAGAATGAAGGTAGTGATACGACATTAAGACTCGCTGGCCTTTATTCAGAAATCTCACTTGATAGTACCGAATCTCGGAACGAGTCGGATGATGAAGGAGGAGTCTCATTGCTGGACTAGGGTTTGGAATTACGAAGGTCTCAGCTAGCAATCCACAATATTTCATGTTCCAAACGTAATCAAACATTGCCAGAGCGTCAGACAGCCAGAGCGTTGGACAGTCAGTCAGATCCGTGTGATAGATTGTCAGACGGAGGAAGATGATGCTGAATTGCTTGTCCTATCTATTCTACATGGATAGCGAGTTGATACTCATAGACACAGGCAGACCTTACCACCTTGTGTGTTCTAGAGGATTCCATCGTCATCACCGCCTTCTTACCTACCTGGCTGACATAGATTGCATCGAAAGGGCTGTTGTTCCCATCAGCATTAGAGATCAGTGTATGGCATCGAGCTATGCTTGGAGGATTCCAGAAGTTCGGTCGGATCAGGAACCTAGGAAACCATTAAACGACATTGATCAGTCTTCAACACTGTTGCCGAACACCCCATTGACGATCTAGAGCATGGGCCAGATATATGAGTATTCGGAAACGACTATTGTCGCTCTCTATAGCGCTGATGATATAGCCAGCTCTTGATCTCTATGCTCCCCTCGATTCGATCTCTGATTCTCGAAACAAGATAGGCTACGCGAGAGTGGTCCAAAAGTAGCCATTTCAACGCCTCAATCAATGATACTTACGCATGTCGAGACGGATCTCCAATCTGGAGCTGGACTAGCATGTCAGGCGAAATCTTCAACGATGGCTACGGAGAGCAGTCTTAGATTGGCGGCTACCTAAGAGCATCCAAGAATACCTGTCTGTAAATGTAGCCGCAATTGAAATTTGGATTCATTCGTTAGCAGATGATCTGAAACCGATACAATCCGTGTTGGCAAGCCTGAGTTCTAGCACAGCCTCGGAAATCTCACCTCAAATAGTCTTCGAGGGTGATGTGGTGCAGCGCTTTCAACACGCCGGCCGCGCCGGCCTGACAGGCCTGCGCTAAATCGTCGCTTACTCATCCCGCTCATACGAAGGAGCCAAGATATGGACGACGATATCAGCCCCTTATAACTCCCTACCTTTCAGGTTTAGGGCACTCTATAATAGGTATAGCGCGGCCTGTCAGGCCTGCCAGGCCGGCTGAAGGGTCTAGGCCTGGCACGCCGGCCTACCAGGCCAGGCTTTTCGGCCGGCGTGCTGAGAGCGCTGATGTGGTGAGAATCAAGGCTCACAGCTTTAATGGGTACTAGCCCAAAATCCACGTCTTATTGACCGAACTTCGTTGATGAGGAATCCGAAGACAATACTTGAGCCAAAATGTTGTGGTGTCTTGTTTGATTTACCCATGAAGGAGAAATTGACCTTATTGCTCAACGGGAGCCGCTTGAAATCATGGATGCACTCATCTTGACCGAGTGGATGAGTCCCAACGCGAATCAAAGACGAGGTTGGTAATGACGCCTGGTTTTCCTTCTAGAAAGCGGGCATGACCATGCAATTTTGCTTCCTTATCCCCCGCCACCACCTTCTACAGTTCCTGCAAGACTAGAGGACTCTACGATGATGAAGAGGACCCCGGAGGGAGACCGTAGATTTCGTTTGCGCTGCACACAGGCAGCCTGAGCAAGAAAGGAAGAATGTAGGACCACTGTTCAGTGCCGAATGAGGCGGTATTACAGCTGTATCTATGGTCCCAAGGAATACAATGGAGCGGCATATCCAGACAGACGTATGGCTTTCTTGTAGTGCTTTTCCCACACATGGTACCCTACGCCATGTTTGGGATGCTGCATGGTGGGGCTGATAAGGTGCCCTCGAATAGTTCCGGTGCCTGGCTACTCGGAAGGAATGTAATGCAAAAGACACTGCAAGCATTCCGCGGATTACACAAAAATTGACGCTCGAATGAGGGGCTCCGAGGAACAAGACAAGTGCTTATGGTTTTTGATCGTCGATCGTGCCCTGAAATCTGGGGCTAGGCAAAAGCTTGGTTGAAGACTTATCGAGTTAGGCGTGCTTTGACTGAGCACACTAGGCTTTCCCAGCCCCCCGATTGCAAGGCCCTAACTTTACATGCGCCAATGTCCTAGCCTGTACAGGAACAGATCAGATGCTCCAACTACCCGAATCGTTCCTCAGGTATTGGTTGTATTAGACTTTCGCCCGGTTCCTACCTGACGGGCACTTGCAATTGGATATGAACACCCCAGTGTACAGCATGCGGAGCTGGTCGCTGGTTTTACTGGCCCAAGCTCGGGGGGTTTGGTCTGACACGTCATCCACCCTTCAGCTTCCAAACTCTCGGTCACCTCTCTCTTTGTTACCCCACTGACCGCAATCTTATCACTTGGAGCATCGCAGTCAATCTACCTCCTTTACCAATCCATTTCCCCAAGCTCTACAGCCCGTCATCGATAAATCATGTCTCCCTCCAACCAAACCAACGAGATGCAGCTTCGGGCGCAGCTCCAAGAGCCCATGCCAGCGCATCTTTCACGTTCCTCTCAGGAGATCGTCTCGGAGCAGCCGGTAAGCTTCATCTACGAAAGCATCAAAGTCATTCATATACTAACCACCCACCTTTTACCGTTCCCAGACCTCTTCCAAGCATAGCATGGATGCCCAACGCCAGACCATGACAACTGAACCAAAGCTCTCGTTGAGAGGTGGAGGAGTCATCGGCGACTGGTAAGTTGAAGTCATCAGTACATCCAAGTGTCGTCGCGCTGTTCCAGTCAATGATCGACCGTTACTAACTCCAAGTTCTTATTCTAGCGTCGACGCAATTGTCTGCTTCGAGTGCTGCAAGGGATGCTGCGATTGCTGCTGCTAAAGGATGGCCCGACGTGTTCATCGAGTCGCAGAGTGAAGGGTTCGGCACAGAGGTATTTCAGAGGGTGGGAGTTAAGCTACGGTCGACACCGTCAAGTAATAGCAACACGGCAGGCTGGGTTTTCTTAGACATAATACCCATCAATCGATCCTTTTCAAATTCTACTGCACTCTGTTCCATTTGGAACGACTTGGTACACCATCTAATCTAATCTCTGAGAAGTGTTGCTGCCGATGAGCTGAAAATCATGTTAGCCTACTGGGAATCAGCCCATTTGATAACCACCTGCTGTAAAAGATTACACTGTAGTGTAAATGACCTAGCCTAATAAGTAACGGGTCGACCCATAGACTATCTGAGGGTCAAGGACGAGGTCGTCGATGAGGTCGCCGACGAGCATTCTAAAGCTGGAGGAAGCTTATTTAGGGGGAGAGTGACCTCGATGATGTGAACAGCGGACAACTTCTCTAACGCCCCTAAAGCCACCTCTAGAGGTAACCTTTGGGCGTACGTTTAGGCTTCCTTTAGGCGCCGTGAAATTTATCGGCGGCATGTTGCTTGGGTAAATAGCCCGTAAGCCAAGCGGCCCAGCTTAGCTGCAAGCGGCCGACCTATTGACCGCACACTTTTTGGGGAGCACTGGCGATCATCTCAATACTTTCCTACAATTTCCTTGCAGCCACATCGAACAAGATTATTGCGGAACCTTTCGGGGGCACCCCATTCAACTCCACCTTCATGCCACACAACGCCCCAAGTATGCCGACTGGCTTGTTCAAGCCCAAGGTCCCACACAAAATAAGCCGGAACGACCGTATTTTTGCTTCCATTTCCTTATGATCTTCGCTCCATATCAAAAAGGGACCTTCTAAACAGCGGATATGACTGCGCAATCCACTTCCTTGCTCCCACAACCAAGGAAGAATGATTTGAACTACCTGCCTTCGAGCCTGAAGTTACTGACACTAACCTGACAGACTACAGTTGCGAGCTCCTTCTCCAGTACGGTCTACCCCGCAAGTACCCCCTCCTGCAAAGCCTACCGCACAGGTCAACCTATTCTCCGCGGTTTACTACACCCTAGATTGTGGCTAGACGGACCAGTGATTAAGATTGGCAAATGGATCTATCTACGGGCAGGAACTGGCTCTGGTGTTTTCACCGAAAGGAAACGGTTTCACAGGCGCTATCCTACAATTATTGGAGCTCGAGATACCTTTGGTCCTGGGGCGCAGTCAAGACTTGACAACACCTTCCTCCAATCCACCAATACCATACCACAAGCTGCACAGCGCAATGAGGCCCTAGCTTGGCTCCTAATTGGTATACCTGATGCTGTCTAAGAGGACTTGGATGAAGAAAGAGACTCACGAGCTGGCTGATTTAGCAGGGCTGGCCTCCGCAGATATCGCCCGCAGAGATCTTGAAGCAGAAGAAAAAGCAGAAAGGGCGTAAACCGCAACAGCTTTGAGGTCTGCGAAAGCGAAGGCAGGAAAAGCTGCTTCACCTACTCCGCCGATGAATCCTACACGCCCTACCTCAGAGAAGAGGACGGGGAGGTAGACAGTGATCTTCCGCCCTCTACAGCACCCCCAGGGCGTTTCCATCCACTTCATTACTCGTGATGATATCTACCCTCGCTTACGGAGCCCGAATGACCGTCCAATCCTTTCTATTCAAGTATGACAAAGTCCCATTCTCTTCCCACCGCTATCCATATCGCCCTTCTACGACACATGCACCTGTTCTAGATGCCTGATCCCCATTCATAGTTTTGCGTTGAACCTGGAGTAAGAGTACGTGTACCTCAGCTCCGCTGGGGGCATTGATGGAAAGCCGAGTTCTTAGCGCTCGTATCGTTGGTGGGCTTCTTCGGAATGAGCATGAGTATCTCCGTATATTTCGCGCATTTTGCCTTAGAGAAGCTGAACCAAGAATCCTTTCAAGCCAAGGGCTGCCAGAGTTGTTTCCCACCCCTTCCTCCGCCATGGCCTCTAGGTCTTTCGCCCACACTTGCGGGTTATGTTCACCTTAATAGACGCTTCTCAGCTACTTCCTCAGGCCCACCAAGCCACACACTGCCATCACCGCACTGCGTACACTATATTCGACAGTGAAGACGTCCTGCAGGACCCCGGCAAACCAGCCTATGAATGCAAGGCTTGTGCTGTCCTTCGAATTACCTCTGGACGGTCACTAGAACCGCGCGTGAAGAACTGGGACGTGATGTAGGGCATGCTGCATGGAGTCGTGATTGACGAATGCGGTTTCTGTGGAAGGCCCAAATGTCTGAGAAGTTCGGCAAAGATCTTCTTACCGCTGCACTCCCTCATGGGCTTCTGAACGAAATTGCCCTTGCGCGCGGGAAGCAGGCCGTAGCCCCAGAGGACTTGGACGTTCGGAGGCTGGGGATGAAGTGTGGTTGGTGTTGGACGACGATGCTCATGAGTCAGTTGCTATCAGAGAATGTCGTCAGGGAGCCTATGACAG
>Ga0335072_10007059_pt1 | contig 16393 bp, 17 predicted proteins | sample Lox_Sample_21_FD_206725 | JGI IMG/M metagenome (GOLD analysis project Ga0335072, IMG submission 206725) | Soil microbial communities from Loxahatchee National Wildlife Refuge, Florida, United States - Lox_Sample_2.1 | ecosystem: Environmental > Terrestrial > Soil > Wetlands | place: USA...
CGAAACAGCGGACCGGGCAGTTGCGGGACCACATTGTGCAGGTAGCGGTCGCGATGCTGGCCGCCGACGGGGTCGGCGGGTTCACCACCCGCAAGGTCGCAGAGCAGGCCCGGACGTCGCCGCCTGCCGTCTACGAGCTCTTCGGCGACAAGGCCGGCCTGGTCCGGGAGGTTTTCTTCGAGGGCTTCCGGCTCCTCGGCAACCGCTTCGGGAGGCTGCGGGAGTCAGATGATCCGCACGCTGACCTGCTCCGTACAGTCCAGGTATTCCGGATCTTCGTCCGGGACAACCCGGTGCTGGCACAGGTCATGTTCTCCAGGCCGTTCGCCGACTTCGATCCCGGCCCGGCCGAGTTGGAGGCCGGAGCGGTCACCCGGGAGTTCATCGTGCACCAGGTCCGGCGCTGCATCGACGCCGAGATCATCGACGGCGACCAGGCCGACATCGCGCACGGGCTCCTCGCCCTGGCCCAGGGGCTGGCTATGCAGGAGGCCGCCGGGTGGCTCGGCTCTTCCCGGGCGTCGGTGAACCGCCGGTGGGATGTGGCTGTACACGCCCTGCTCGCCGGCCTGCGCCGGGCAAGCCCAGCCCAGTGACCAAGTCCAGCCCGGTGACAGTGCGCTGGCCGCGGTGCACCTGGCGCTGGCGGGCTTCGGCGTCGCTGAGGCCAGCAGTTTTCACTGGGTTGACCCTGACGCTGGCTATCTGGCCCTCCGGCCATGGCTGCGCCCGGCCATCTCCGCGGCGCTGGACGACCTGGCGGCTGCACGCCCGGATCAGATGACCTGGGGTCTGCTGCATGCCGACCCTGCCCCGGAGGCGTTCCGCCTGGACCCGTCCACCGGCAGGTGCGGGGTTACCGACTGGAGCTACGCGCTCCACGGGCCGCTGCTCTACGACCTGGCATCGGCGGTTATGTACGCCGGCGGGCTTGGGCGTGCAGCCACGCTCGTGAGTGCGCACCTGGACGAGGGCATCCTGCGAGCTGACGAAGCCGCGCGCGGTCTGGCGCCGATGCTGAAGTTCCGCTGGGCGGTCCAGGCCAACTACTTCGCCTGGCGCATCGCCGAGAACAACCTGACCGGCATCAGCGGACCGCAAGACAACGAGCGAGGACTAGAGGACGCCCGGCTAGCGCTTTCCGCCCTCGTCCTTCGATGATCGTACGAGCAACCGGCGGGTCATCGCCGCGCTGCGCTACCTGGAGTCCTGACCCTGCGGGCCGTCAGCGCTGGGCCATCCGGTGGCATCGAAGACAGCGACTGGGTCGAGGTAGTCCCGCCAGTGGGTCACTTTGCGGTCCTTGACAGTGATGATCGAGACGAAGCGGTTGTTGTATGGCCGGCCTGTGTGCACTGCTTCACCGTGCACCTCGTACTCGAGCACGACCACCGACGCTTCCGGGTCGCGGTAGACGCGGAGGTTGTCAGCGGTGTGCATGGTCATGAAGTCGCTGTAACCGCTGTACAGGTCGATGACACTCTGCCGGCCGTCAACGCGCCTGGGATAGCCCGGCACGGAGATGACGTACTCGAAGACCACGTCGTCAGCCAGGAGGTCGAAGTAGTCCTCTCCGTCAACGAGGCCTGTCAGCCCTTCGGAGATGACGCGGAAGAAAGGGCTGTCGGCTCCGAACGGAGCGCTGTCACTGGTGTACTTGGTCACTTGTCCTCCGGGGTGGCCCAGGCTGCGGCGTTGCTGAGTGAACGGCTCGCTACCGCCGCCCGGATACAGAGTGCGGTGCGCTGCTGATGCGTTACGCATCCAGGCAGCAGGTTAGTTCCTGGGCGAGTAGTGATGAGCATTCGTCATCACCAGGCCAGGGACGCTGCGCCAGGGCCACGACAGCGAAGAAGAACCGGCCAAGCTGCGCGACTGGAAGCCCTCTAACCCGCTGTTCGGGCTGCCCAACGTCGTCATCACGCCGCATGCCGCCTGCTACTCAGAAGAGTCGATCACAGTGGTACGCGACTTCGCCGCCCACGAAGTAGTCCGCGTGCTGACCGGCAAACCGCCACTATCGCCGGTAACCGCCGACCAGCTCGCCGCCAGAGGCTAGAGCGCGGCAGCCCCCGCCCCGGGAACAGTGACAGGGAAGTTCTGATCGAAGACGTTGTCCGGGTCGTAACGGGCCTTGAGCTCCTGGAGCCGGGTCAGGGTCTTGTCAGGGAACGCGTCGTCCAGTCGCTCCGGGCGCGTGTCGGTCTCGAAGCTGAGGTACAGGCCATCCAGGGCCGGGCGCAGCTGGTCCCAGTACCGGCGGAAGCGGCCAGGGTTCGCGCCTACCGCGGACACGTTGAAGTTCTGGTGGCGGTGGGCGTAGGCGGTGGCCTGCGGGTCCAGGTCGTTGACCGCGCCGCCGACCGCGCGGATCGCGACGAGGAAGGCCGCACCGCTGCCCAGCCCTGCTGCGACGCCCTCCGCCAGTTCCGGGGTCAGGTGCACGGCGAAGCCGTTGCTGACCAGCGGGTCGGCCTGGCCGCCGAAGTGCGGGGCGTCCCGCGGTGCCACCACCGCGGCATAGGGGAGAAGCTGCGCCTGCTGCCCGAGCACGGGACCGGCCGACAGCAGCGGCGTGAGCGCATTGACGGCCGCGTCGGTATCGTCATCGGCCCACACCGTCGTGGCCTGCGCAACGGGAGGGGAGCCTGGCCGGCCCGCGGACACGTACAGGAAACTGGTCAGCTCCCGCGGCGCGGCCGCTACGAGCTTGCCCCAGCGCTCCAGCAGCCCGGCGGGCTTCGCGGCGTCGTAGATCATCTGTGCGACGACAACGTCGCCGAGCGGGTACGCGGCTAGCTCGAACGCGGTAACGATGCCGACGTTGGCGCCAGCGCCGCGGAGCGCCCAGAACAGGTCCGGGTGCTCACTGGCGTTCGCGCGCACGATTTGGCTGTCGGCCAGCACCACGTCGGCGGCGGTGACGTGATCGATTGTGAGGCCGAACTTGCGGCTGCCGAACCCGATGCCGCCGGCCGTGGCCAGCCCGCCGACGCCGACATCGCCGAAGTCGCCGCTGCTCATCGCGAGGCCGTACGGTGCCAGGGCCTGCGCCACGTGGCCCCAGGTCGCGCCTGGCCCGACCCGCACCCTGGTGCCGGTCACGTCGATGCCGTTGAGTTTGCCCAGGTCGATGACAATCCCGCCGTCGTTGGTAGACCGGCCGCTGATGCCGTGGCCGCCGGACCGGATCGCGAGCGGGACCTGCTGCTGCCGGGCGAACGCCAGGGCCTCAGCGACCTCTGTCGCGGTGCCGGGCCGCAGCACGAGTCCGGGAGCGCCCGAACGCAGGTAGGTGGAGCGCACTGCGGGGTAGGTCCGGTCGCCGGGTTCGATCGCCGTCGCTCTCAGCGCGGCCGGCAGCGCGTCGTAGGCGATGCCGTCACGCCGGAGCGCCAGGGCTTTTGGGCCGCGCACCACCTGCCCTGATGGCGTGCCCGCTGCCTGCCGCTCGCGGGCCACGGCTTCCCGCAGGGCGGGCGCGACCTCCTCGCCGAAGGACTGGATCGCCCCGGGGTCGTCGCTGCTCAGGATGAATATGGAAACGCCGTCGCGGCTGGCCAGTGGCAGCAGGTCCGCGACCGTCGCCTTGTCGGCTGTGATGTTAAGCAGGCGGCGGACTTCGCGGGGATCCCGGCCGGCCGCGACAGCAGCGTTGTCGATGATCGCGTTGCCGCGCTGCAGGTCGCCCGGCTTGAGGTAAGGGAGGCTGGGTAGCCAGCCGTCGGCCTTCTGTCCGGTTAGCCGCAGCATGTGCGGGCCGAGGACGCCGAGCCAGATGGCAACGTCGTGGGCGGGCTCGGGACCTCGCTTGGCGCCGCGGATCCGGTAGTGCGCACCGTCGGTGAAGATGCCGCCCCGCTCATCAGCCGCCCAGGTGGCCCGGATGATGTCGATCGCCTCGCTCAGGCTGGCCACCGCCTCAGCCGGCGAGCGCCTCGGCCCGCCCATCGCCTCGATAGCGTCCCAGAATGCTCCGGCCCCGAGTCCTAGCTCGAACCGGCCGCCGGACAGCAAGTCCAGGCTGGCGGCCTGGCGTGCAAGCAGTACCGGTGGCCGCAGCGGCAGGTTGATCACGTTGCCGGATATCTTGATGCGCTCCGTGCTTGCCGCGACGTAGGACAGCAGGGTCCAGGTATCCAGGAACGCTGTCTGATACGGGTGGTCCTGGAAGGTCACCAGATCCAGGCCCGCCTGCTCGGAGAGCCTGGCGAGGGCGACCGGCGCCTGCGGCTCCGCGTTCTGCGGGGTAATGAAGGTGCCGAACAGCAGATCGTGTCCGTAGTCAGCCACGACTACCCTCCTTGCTTATAAACTATTCTGGCACTAGTAACTTCTCGAAACGAAGTCGATATTCCGTCAGGAGCGCATAGTCCGTCAGGGAGGTGCCGTGGCTTCGGATGGTGTTCCCGCGGATGAGTGCCAGCCAGCGGCCGAGCACCTCGCCCGGGCGTTCGGTTTCCTGGGCAAGCGCTGGAACGCGGTACTACTCGGCCACCTGTCCCACGGGCCAGCCGGCTTCCGCGACCTGTCGCGGGGCATCGGCGGGATCAGTGACTCGGTCCTGTCGGAGCGGCTTGGCGACCTGGCAGCTGGCGGCCTGATCATGCGCACAGTCGCTGGCGGTCCGCCGGTAACTGTTACTTACCAGCTGACCGAACGCGGCCGGGCGCTCATGCCCGCTCTCGACCAGATAGCGCGGTGGGCGCGCGATAACTTGCCGCCGGACAAGTGCTGAGCCAGGCCATCGGTGCGACCTACGTCGCCAGGCGGGTGCTGAAAGAGCCGTGGTGCCGCTCGCGAAAGGTCTGTAACATATGGCACAAAACCGAGCTGAATGAGCGACGCAGTTACGAACGTCAGCTACGGCCAGCGGAGTTCGAGTTCCCGACCGCAGCACAGAAGGACGGCAGCGATGGAGATTTTCGAGGCAGCGCCGCCGGAAGGGGGACCGAGCCTGGCTCTGCACGGCGGGGCCGGCGGGCGGCTGGAGGAGCTGACCGTCGCGGGTCGCGCGCCCTACGAGCAAGGACTGGATGCTGCCTATCGCGCCGGATGGCAGGTGCTCGCAGCAGGCGGCGACGCCTTGGACGCTGTGTGCGCGAGCGTTGAAGTACTCGAGAACGATCCGCTGTTTAACGCGGGCTGTGGCGCAGCTCTCACCGCGACGGGGCGCGCTGAGCTCGACGCGTCGGTGATGACAGGATCCGGGCTTGCGGGTGCGGTTGCCGCCGCCAAGTACGCCAGGAACCCGGTCCGGCTAGCCCGTGCTGTGATGGAGCACACCGAGCACGTGCTCATCGTGGACCCGGATGTCGAGTTCCTTGAGCGTTACGGACTTGACGTGGTCGAGCCCGGCTACTTCATCACGCAAGCGCGCCAGCAGCAGCTGGACCGGGTGATAAACGGCCGTGCCGTCGCCGCCCGGCACGGAACGGTCGGCGCGGTGGCACGGGACGCTGCCGGTCGAGTCGCAGCGGCTACCTCGACGGGCGGGATGGCCGGCCAGGCCGACGGGCGGGTGGGAGACACCCCCATCGTCGGCGCTGGCGTCTACGCCCGCGACAATGTGGCCGCGATCTCGTGTACCGGTCATGGTGAGGCCTTCATCCGCGGCGTCGTGGCGTACGACGTCGCCGCGCGGATCCGCTACACCGGCGCGAATCTCGCCGGGGCGGTCCGGGCAACCTTTGAGCAGGAACTCGCCCAGCGCGGCTCCACCGGGGGGCTCGTCGCAGTCGGGGGCGACGGCCGCGTCGTGGTGGCACACAACTCGCCGGCAATGTTCTCTGCACGCGGCACCGGGCCTGAGCCGGCGCTTACAACATGACGGCGCTTACGACATGACGGCGCATTCGACATGACGGCGCATTCGACATGACGGACGCTCAGGCCGAAGAACTGCCGCTACGGGACGAGATCTTTCAGCGGATGGACGGGCTCACGCCTGCCGAGAGGAAGGTGGCGCGCACCCTGCTCGCCCGCTATCCGGCCGCGGGACTGCAGAGCACGGCCGCGCTCGCAGCGGCTGCCGGGACTAGCAAGCCCACCGTGCTGCGCTTGCTGACCAGGCTCGGGTTTGGCAGCTATCCCGACTTCCAGGAACGGCTGCGCGCAGAGATCACCCGGTCCATGAGCGCGAGCCCGCTGAGCCGTGCCCAGGCCCGCCGGGCGGCGCCGCCTGACGACAGCGTCTTCCTCCGCGCGGTCGAACAGCGTGCGCGGCTCGTCACGCGGCTGCAAGATACGGTGCCACCGGGCGAGATCGATCGGGCCATTTCATTGCTCGCCAGCCGCCCGAGGCACGTCGTCATCTCCGGTGGATACTTCTCGCGGTTGATCGCCCGCATGCTGGCAATGCAGCTGGATCAGCTGATCCCGAATGTGGACTACGCCGACGAACCCCTCGGCGCCGACGTCGGTAAGTACCTGCGCGCCGGGCGCGACTCGGTCGCGATCGTCTATGACCTGCGCCGACACGAACTGGCCTCCAATGAGGTCGTCTCGATGGCGAAGGCGACCGGTGCCAGCGTCATCCTGATCACCGACGAGTCGCTCTCCCCGTCGGCGGACGAAGCGGACATCGTGCTGCCGATCGCTGTCGACGGGATCCCGTTCGATTCCTTCGCGGCTCTGCTCGTGCTCACCGAGAGCCTTGTTGACGCGGTGTTCCACCGGGCCGGCGAAACAGCACTTGAGCGCATGGCTGACTGGGAGCGATCAGTGCACATCTACCGGGCCTTCCGGGCCAGCGCACCCGAATCGGAGGACAGGACATGACCGGCACCGGCACCGCGGCCGCGGCCGCGGCTGATCTCGCGCGGTTTGGCGAGGCGTACTTCGCAACCCAGCACAGCTACGATCCGTACAACGCGACTCTGCTCGGCGTAGCTGAATTCGACGGGCTGTCCTTCGACCCGAGCCGGGAGGCGAGCCTGCGCACCGCGCACGAGCTGGCAGCTATCGGCCGCCAGGTTCGCGAGCTGGACACCGCTGGCCTTACTGACGCCCAGCGCGTCGACCACGGGGTACTCACCGCGCTCGTCGAAGGAGCCCGCGCCGACGCCGAGCACTCGCTCTGGGCCGCCAACGCGTCGGCGAAGAGCTACGTCAGCCGGCAGGGCCTGATCTTCCAAGCAGTGCCCGCCATGACCGTCACCGGCCGTGCGGCCGCGGCACGCTACCTCAGCAGGATGTCGAAGATCGGGGCAACTCTCGACGCGCTCGGTCAGCGGTACCTCGCCGAGGCAGCGGATGGGCGAACCCCCACCGCCGTCGGCGTCGATCACGCCATCCGCCAGCTGGAGGGCTATCTGGCCCTGCCGGTATCAGACGATGCCCTGCTGGGGCCTGCGGGCGAGGCCGAACCTACTGTCCGCGAGGCCGCAACCGCCCATGTCACGCAGACCATCAGGCCGGCCATGCAGCGGCTCGCCGAACTGCTGCGCCGCGAACTGGCGCCGCTCGCCCGCCCGGACGAGCGGGTCGGCATCCGCGAGGTCCCTGGCGGTGAAGCCGGCTACCTGGCAGCTGTCGCGAGGCACACCACCACGACGCTCTCGCCCGAGGAGATCCACGCTATCGGCCTTGCGGAACTCGACGAGCTTGCCGGATTGTGGTCGCAGATCGGTCAGGAAACTCTCGGCGAGCGCGACTTCGCGGCCATCGCCGCGCGGATGCGCGATGACCCGGCGCTGCGCTTCCGTACCCGGGAGGAAATCATCGCGGTTGCCCGGGACGCCGTCGACCGTGCCGAGGCGACGCGTGACACCTATTTCGAGCACTACGACATTCCCGCCTGCGACATCGAGGAGATCAACCCGATCGATGCGGACAACTCCGCGATGGCGTACTACCGGCCGCCGGCCGTCGATGGCAGCCGCCCCGGCGCGTACTGCCTGCTGACGACCGATCCGGGCGAGCGCTACCGCTATGAATACCAGGCGCTGACGTTCCACGAATCGGTGCCGGGGCACCACCTGCAGCTGGCGACCGCCCAGACGCTCGACATCCCGCGGTACCGGCGCCACATCGACGCCGAGTTGTGTGCCTTCAACGAAGGCTGGGGCCTGTACGCAGAGCGCCTCGCGGACGAGATCGGCCTGTACAGCAGCGGAGTCGAGCGGCTCGGGATGCTGTCATTCGCTGCGCTGCGAGCGTGCCGGCTGGTCGTGGATACCGGCATGCATCACCTGGGGTGGTCGCGTCAGCAGGCGATCGACTTCATGTACGAGAACACCGCCAGCACGCGCGCCAACGTGCGCAACGAGGTCGACCGCTACATCGCCTGGCCCGGCCAGGCGCTCGCCTACGTGACCGGCAAGCGCGAGATCGTGCGCCTGCGCGAGCGGGCAGAACACGCGCTCGGGCCGCGATTCGACCTGCGCCGGTTCCACCACGCGGTGCTGCGCAACGGAGCCATCCCCCTGACGGTGCTCGATGACGAGATCACGCGCTGGACCACAGCGCAGGCATCAACTCCGGAGGCATGAGCATGAGAGTGACCATCAACGGCTGTGAGCTGAATGTCGAAGTGATGGGACCGCAGGACGGTCCGGTGCTGATCGCGCATCACGGCGGGGGAGGGATCGGTTCCCTGACCGAGCCGAAGACCACCTTCGGCCCGCTGTCCGACCGGTTCCGGGTCGTCGTTTTCGACGCGCGCGGTTGCGGGCACAGCGAGGGCGTCCCGCCGTACTCTCACGCCCAGTGGGCCGCCGACGTTGACGGGTTGCGCGAGTGGATCGGCGCCGACCAGATCGTCATCGCTGGCGGCTCCTACGGCGGATTCATCGCCCTGGAGTACGCGGTTGCGTACCCGCAGCACGTTCAGGCGATCGTGCTGCGCGACACCTCGGCAGACGCGAGCAACCTGAAGCTCGCCTTTGAGAACGCCCGGAACCAGGACCGGGTCGAGATCAACTGGGACAACTTCAACCGCTACTGGTCGGGCCAGATCCGCGACGACGAGGACCTCAAGGCGCGCTGGGCGGAGATCATCCCGCTGTACGACTACGAATACGACCCTGTCCGTTCGGCGGCACGGGTCGAGTCCGGTGTCTACCGCCACGAGGCCCACAACTGGTGCTTCCAGCACAACCAGCCGAACTATGACCTGAAGCCGCAGCTGCCCTCGATCACCGTGCCGGCCCTCGTCACAGTCGGGCGGCTCGACTGGGTCACGCCGGTGAGCGCCGCGGAGACCATCGCGTCCCTGATACCGAATGCGAAGCTGGTGGTGTTCGAGAAGTCCGGCCACTCGCCGCAGATCGAGGAGCGCGAGGTGTTCTTGTCCACCGTGCGCGAGTTCCTCGACAGCGCCGTTCCCGCACGTAACGAGACCAGGTAACGCGTCTCATGGACATCACCATCATCGGCTCCGGTGCCATCGGCGGCACTCTCGGCGCTCACATGATCCGCGCTGGCCACGACATCACACTGTGCGACGCCGACGAGGCACATGTCGCCGCCATCCGCGAACGCGGCCTGATCATCGAAGGCCCGGTCAACGAGTTCACTGTGGCGGCGCACGCGATTACCCCCGGCGAACTGCCCGACCGCATCCGGCACGCGCTCGTTGCTGTGAAGAGCCCGCATACCCGCGCCGCCGCAGAGTTGCTTGAGCACCGGCTCGCCCCGGACGGCTATGTGCTGACCGTGCAGAACGGCCTCACCGCCGACACCCTCGTGGCGGCGGTCGGCCGCGACCGGGTCATCTCGGCGTTCGTCAACTTCGGCGCCGACGTCATGGCCCCGGGGCGCATCATGCAGGGCAACATCGGAACCTTCCGCGTTGGCGAACTCGACGGCGGCCGGATCACCCAGCGCGTGCTGGACCTCGTCGATGCGCTGCCATACGCGAAACCGACTGAGAACGTGCTTGGCTTCCTGTGGGGCAAGGAAGCCTACGGCGCCATGCTGTGGGCCGGCGCTGTTTCCGACCTGACCATCGCCGAGCACCTCGAAGACCCTCGCTACCGGCCAGTCATGATCGCCATCGCGAGGGAAGTCCTCGAACAGGCGCCGGTCAAGGTAGAGAGCTTTGATGGCTTCGACCCTGACGACCTTGAGGGGTCTCTTGACCGCCTGGCCGAGTTCAACCGCAAGAGCGCTAAGCAGTACAGCGGCATCTACCGCGATCTGGTGGTGCGCAAGCGCAAGACCGAGATCGACGAAATGCTGCGCGACATCAACGGCCCCATTTTCGGCAAGGTTGCCGGGATTATCCACGACATAGAAGAGGGCAGGCGGGTCAACGAGCGCGCGAACCTCGATGAGCTAGCGGAGTTTGTCGCTGCGCTACCGGCCAGCTGAGCGCCGGGTCTACCAGTCGCGGGGCGCGCCCTCGGCAATCGCCGCGGCGCGCTGGTAGTCGCCGCGCCGGACCGCATCCTTCAGCGCGTCGCTGTTCCGGCGGGTGTAGCACGTCAGTTCCGGCATTGCTGCAATGTGGGCGCGGATGACGTGCGCAGCAGAGGCCCGGCTCATCATGAACGTGATGTGCATGATCTCGGCCAGCGCTCCCCGCGGGCCTGGCAGCGGACCGGCGATTAGCAGTTCCTGCCGCCGGGCCTGAGGATTCTCGAAACGCAGGCTGGCCGTTCCGCCGTACGGGTCGCGCCCGGCGAAATATATGCCTGCCACTCTCGACTGGATCGCCGCGCCGTGACACATCCCGCACGGCTCCAGAGTCGTCAGCAGGTACGACTGCTGCCAGTGGCGCGCCGAGGGCAGCTGGGCTAGTGCGTTCACCTCCGCATGCGCGATGCTAGTCCCGGCCAGCTGCCCTGCCGGACCGCTCAGCTCGTACCGGCGGCCGCGTCCGGCGGCAACGACCTCGCCGGCGTCATTGACGACAACCGCACCAACCGGTGTTGTCTGCGCTGTGAGCCCTTCCCACGCCAGTTGCAACGCCGTGTCCCACGCCTCGGCCAGCATGTCATCGGTTAACGCCAGACCGCCAGTATCCGGAGAAGGCGCAGTTGTCATGACCGGCACTCTACGGCGAGACCGGCTGCGTCCAGCACACCCTGATAGACACCGGTGGTCAGCAACTCGCTGGGTATCCATTCCCATGACGTCGGTCCGGCGAGCCGACTCAGCATAACGATCCGGACCACCAGCGCGTCGCATTCGATCGACCAGTACCCGCCCGGTGCGCGGCGGATTGCCGATGCCAAGTCGGACCACAGCGCTACGAGTTCCTCGGTAGCGGCTGCGAGCACATCAGCGGGCGGCGCCTCGTCGGCCGCGCTGACCGCCCGCAGCCACGGCTGCGGGCGGTCAGTACGCTCAGCGCTGGGCGACAATCGTCTCGTCCAGTGCGTATTCGCTGATCCCGTCATCTTCGATTTCCTCGTCGAAGGCAACCTTCTGGGCCACGAATTCAGGCACGGCCGCTGCGGCCCGCGTGCCGTGGCCATGTGCGGACATGGGACCCCACGTCGGATGCCTGAGCACCATCCACAGCGGGATGCCAGCCCAGCATCCGAAGAAGATGACAGCTAATGCCAGATTTGGCCAGAGCCAGCTCATGTCTTGTCCCCCCTCTGATCGTTCCTGCGCACGTACATCTGCCGCGATGCAGGACGCAGCCGCGGCGCAACAAAATGTGCGGGGAGGAGGGGAGCGCATCATCTACTGCATGATGAGTGCAACATCGACATAATGCCTCAGCGAAAGGTGAATGTCTATATGCATGTTCGCGCGGCCCAGGTATGCGTTGCTCATGGCCGACTGTTGCGTGCCATAATGCGCCCTATGACAGAGATAGCATCGCTTGTATTGTTCGCTACTAATGCCCAGAACACTGCCGACTTCTACCGTGCGATCGGCCTTGACCTGGCAGCGGAGTCGCACGAGGAGGGACCGGAGCACCTGGCTGTCGAGTTGGGTGCTGTGCACTTTGCGATCTACGAGGCAGCCACCCCCGGTCGCGCACCTGAACGGCACTCCAGCGGCGATACATTTCCTGGCTTCTATGTCGAATCCCTCGACGACGCGGCCAGAGCGTTGCGCAATCTGGGCGCTCCGTTTATCCGGGAGCACGAGCTAATGCCATGGGGTTGCCGAATCGTCAGTCAAGATCCGGACGGCCGGGCTGTGGAAGTGAACCAGAAAGAACACTGCCTTACAAGCTGACATCAAGACAGTGACCTGGATGACAGTCTCAGCACTTGCGCAGCTGCGACTCGGCCAGCGTCACGTCAGGCGTGCCGTCGGCCACCGCGTGCAGGCCCGTGACACTGCCGCGGCGCGGGTGGATTTGCAGCGCCACGACGCCGCCCGCGAGCACGATGATCCCTGCCGCGATGAGGAACGACAGCCGGTACCCGGCCGACAGAGATCCGGTCTGCGCGGTCCTGGCGGCGGCCGCGGTTGCCAGCACCGCGAGACCTAGGGCGGCGCCGGTCTGCTGGCTGGTTGTGAACAGCGCGCCTGCCAGGCCCTGGTCCTGCTGCCGGACGCCGCTGGTGATCGCAACCGATGCCGTCGGCAGCGCCAGGCCGATGCCGAGCGAGGTCAGGATGAGGCCGGGCAGGACCACCGTTGCGTACGTCGTAGTCGGCGACACCGCAGACAAGCACAGCTGGCCGCCAGCGAGGCAGGCCAGGCCGGCCAGCAGAACCTGCCAGGCCGGCCGGACCGCCAGTAGCCTGCGAGTGCCGAGCGTGGACATGGCCACCACCGTCAGCGTCGATGGCACGAGCGCCGCTCCGGTCAGCAGGGGACTGAAGTGCAGGACACTCTGCAGGAACAGCGAGACGAAATAGACGTAACCGGCTAGGACCGCGCCGATCATCACCATCGCGGCGACCGCTGCCCGGCGGGCTGGCGAGGCAAAGATAGCTAGCGGCAGCATCGGCGCCTGCACGGTGAGCTCTGTCCGGAGGAACGCCAGCGCCAGCACGACTGCGGCAATCAGCGCCACCACCGTCACCGGCCCGTCGAATCCGTGCTGCTGACCGTAGCTGAGGGCGAAGATAAGGCTGGCTACAGCGGCCGTGATCAGCAGCGCGCCGCGGTAGTCGAGGCGGGCTCCGCCGACGGGCGCACCCGCGGGCAGCCGCCGGACGAACGCCAGCATGATCAGGATCAGCGGCGGGTTGACCAGGAAGACCGCGCGCCAGCCGAAGTACTGGGTGAGTAGTCCGCCCGCGATGATTCCCGCGGTAGCGCCCGCCGCCGTGGTCGCCTGCCAGATCGATAGCGCGCGGGTCCGCGCCGGTCCTTCCGGGTTCGTCGTGGTGAGCAGCGACAGCGCTGCGGGCGATACCAGCGCGCCGGCCGCGCCCTGTACGAGCCGGGACACGATCAGCATGACTGGCCACTGCGCCAGGCCGCAGGCCAGCGAGGCAAGCGCGAAAGCGATCAGGCCGATCACCAGCAGCCTGCGTCGGCCGAGCAGATCGGCTAGGCGCCCGCCCGCCAGCAGCAGGGACCCGAACGTTAGCGCGTACCCGGTGACTATCCATTGCAGCAGCGCCGCGGCCATGTGCAGATCGCCCTGGATCGTGGCCAGTGCGACATTCACGATGCTGAAGTCGAGCTGGAGGACGAACTGGGCAGCGCAGATGAGAATCATGCCCTGGCCAGAACCGGCTGGCTGGGCGGCCGTGGCCGTGCCGTCCTCAACGCGCATGCCTGGCACCTGCGCCGCTCCTATCCGTCTCGCATCGCCAGCGCCAGCAGCCGCGATGGGATAGCACAGACTATCGGGGACCGGGGATCTGCCCCTGTGGATCTCGGGCCGGCCGGTTGCGTCCGTGGCTGGCCGAGTACCTGGGCGGCCGCTGAGGACGGCGCCGCGTTCTGAGCCGGCTCGCCCGGTGCTGGCTATCGGTCAGAGCTTGAGGCGTTCCCGCGCCTGCTCGTACATGTCGTCCGGCAGCGGACCCTTCTCCGCCATTGCCACGTTGCCGCGCAGGTGGTCGATATTCGAAGTGCCGACGATGGTGGTCGACATTGCCGGGTGGCTGAGCGTGAAGCGCAGCATGAACTCCATCGGGCTCATGCCGTCAAGAAGGTCATCGATGCCGGACGACTGCCAGCGCTGCTGGCCCACGCCCTCGGGAAGGCCTAGCGGCCCGGAGCGCCAGTTCTTATCCTGCGACGCCGCGCCGCGCGCCACGCCGCCGCGGATCAGCGTGCCCGCGCCTGCTTCTGCAGCTGTCGTGATGAGGTTCTCGTGCTCGCGCTGCACCGCCGAGTAGGGGATCTGGAAGACGTCGAACACGCCCATGGCGATGTGATCGGGCAGGCTCGGCAGGATCCCGGACATCCCGATAAAGCGCACCTTGCCTTCGTCGCGGAGCGCCTGCAGCGTTTCCACCACGCCGTTCTCCTCGAGCTGGGCTTTGCTGGGGGACATGTGCACCTGGACGAGGTCGAGCCGGTCGGTGCCGAGCCGGCGCAGGCTGCGCTCGACGCCTGCGCGCACGTTGGCCGGGCTGTAGTCGTGCTGATACGGCCCGACCGCCTCCGGTGGCGGGTTCAGCGGGCAGCCGCACTTGGACGCCAGGAAGTACTCGTCGCGGCGGTGGCTGATGTGCCTGCCGATGAGTTCTTCGCTGGCGCCGTAGTCGATTGAGGTGTCAATGAGGTTGATCCCTGCATCGAGAACCGCGTTGAGCAGCCTGCTTGCTTCGTCGCCGGAGAGAGCGGGTGCCCGCGGCAGACCGCGCAGCTCCATGGCCCCGTAACTGAGGGTCGTGACGTCCGTTCCGGTGCGCCCGAGCGGGCGCGTGCTGATAGCCATGGCAGCACGGTATCGGTAGGCGCTCGACGCGTACGGCCCGGTCAAGGACAGGCTCGGCAGGCAGGGGACTGCCGGGCGGCATCCCCTTGCCCGGCTCATATACCATGCGGGGGTATAGTATTTGCCTGGACAGGAGCCAGGCGCCGGGTGCCCGGCGGGTCTGGAGGACGCGGTGCACGGATACAGCCAGGACAAGGATGACTACCTGACCCGGCTGCGGCGGATCGAGGGTCAGGTGCGGGGCCTGCAGCGGATGGTCGAGGACGACAAGTACTGCATCGACATCCTCACCCAGGTCTCCGCAGTAACCAGGGCGCTGCAGTCGGTCGCCCTGGGCCTGCTGGATCAGCACCTGGGCCACTGCGTGGCGCAAGCGGCCGCTGAGGGCGGGGATACCGCGGCCGCCAAAGTCCGTGAGGCCTCCGACGCGATCGCGCGACTGGTCCGCTCCTGACAAACCGGACGTAAGGACCTGGAAGGAATCGGAGTGACAGCGACCACCTATGCGGTGACCGGGATGACCTGCGAGCACTGCGTGCGCGCGGTTACTGAGGAGCTGACCCGGCTGGGCGGCGTCAGCGACGTGACGGTCGAACTCGTCCCCGGCGGGCAGTCCGCGGTCACCGTCACCAGTGACGCGCCCCTGCCGGCGGACGCGGTCAGTTCCGCGCTGGACGAAGCCGGCGACTACGGGCTGGTCGCACCCGACCGCCACTGATCCGCAGGACCCGGCCGCCGTCACCGGCGGCGGCAGGCGGTCCGAGCCCGCGAGGAGGCGAACGTGAGGCAGGGGAGTTCGCCGGGGAGCACTGTCACCGGTGATCATCCGTCCGCTGGCGGTAGCGTGCGCAGCGTTGAGCTGACGATCGGCGGGATGACCTGCGCCTCGTGTGCGGCGCGGATCGAGAAGAGGCTGAACCGGCTGGCCGGGGTCACCGCGACCGTGAACTTCGCCCTGGCGAAGGCACGGGCGATCGTCCCGGCCGGCGTCACGCCTGCGGACCTGGTCAGGGTCGTGGAGCAGGCCGGTTATACCGCGGCGATGCCCGCGACCGGGGAGGCTGAGCCGGCCGCGGGACCGGCTGCCGGGTCCGGCCACCAGGCCGGCGAGGCTGCCTCGCTGTGGCAGCGGCTCTGGGTGTCCGCGGCGCTGACGGTCCCGGTTCTGGTGCTGGCGTTCGCGCCGGCACTGCAGTTCCGCGGCTGCCAGTGGCTGCTGCTCGCGCTGGCCACGCCCGTCTGGGCGTGGGGAGCGTGGCCGTTTCACCAGGCCGCCTTGGCCAATGCCCGGCACGGAGCGGCGACGATGGACACCCTGATCTCGGTCGGGACCACCGCCGCGTACCTGTGGTCGGTGTACGCGCTGTTCTTCGGCTCGGCGGGCGCGCCGGGAGCCCGCAGCGGGTTCGCGCTGCTCGCGCGCGACGCGACGGCGAACTCGACCTACCTTGACGTGGCCGCTGGGGTCACGGTCCTGGTCCTGGCCGGCCGTTATCTGGAGGCCCGGGCCAGGCGGCAGTCGGGAGCAGCGCTGGCCGCGCTGTTGTCGATGGGGGCCAGGGACGTAGCGGTGCTACGGGATGGCGCCGAGGTCCGGGTGCCGGTCGACCAGCTTGCTGCCGGTGACCGGTTCGT
>Ga0335072_10007060_pt1 | contig 16392 bp, 14 predicted proteins | sample Lox_Sample_21_FD_206725 | JGI IMG/M metagenome (GOLD analysis project Ga0335072, IMG submission 206725) | Soil microbial communities from Loxahatchee National Wildlife Refuge, Florida, United States - Lox_Sample_2.1 | ecosystem: Environmental > Terrestrial > Soil > Wetlands | place: USA...
TGGAATTTCGTCCTCGAACGGATCGTGCCTATTCTGCTGACGAGCTGGTGCTTTTGGTTTCCATGCATGGGATTGATTTATTCCATGCCCGCCGTGCTGCAGCCCGCGCTCTTCATCTTCGGCACCGCCATCTGGGGACTGCTTATGCCCGCCGTGGCGCGGCAAGAGCGGGAAGATTTTGCCGCGCCCGCACCCACCCTTCTCACGACGGAAGTTTTGCCGGAACCAGCGGAATAGTTTGCCAAAAACTGGCGTGATTCGCAAAACTGCCGGATGAATTTCTCCCGCTACTGGCAGGCACGCCAGAAAAAAGTCGATGCAGCATTGGACCGTTTCCTTCCATCCGCCAACATCCGTCCCAAAACCATCCACCAAGCGATGCGCTACAGCATTTTCGCCGGCGGAAAACGGCTGCGTCCGATCATCTGCCTGGCCGCCGCCGAAGTGCTGCGCGGCGATATCGATGTCGCCCTGCCTCTGGCTTGCGCCGTCGAGTGCATCCACACCTATTCGCTGATCCACGACGATCTGCCCTGCATGGACAACGACGATTTCCGCCGCGGAAAGCCGACTTCGCATAAAGTTTACGGCGAAGGCATCGCCGTTCTGGCGGGCGACGCGCTCTTGACCATCGCTTTCGAGATCGCAGCCCGGTGCAAAGCGCCGCCGCGCTATTCGCACGCCGTGATTATAGGAGAAGTCGCCGCCGCCGCCGGCAGCCGGGCGCTAGTCGCCGGCCAAGTGGCCGATCTCGAGGGTGAAGGCAAAAAAATTACGCCGGCCGAGTTGCGCTACATTCATGAAAACAAGACGGCGGCGCTGATCGCCAGTTCAATCCGGCTCGGCGCCATGTCGGCCAATGCCACGCCCAAACAATTAGAGAAACTGACCGAGTTCGGCCAAAATCTCGGCCTCGCGTTTCAGGTCATCGACGACATTCTCGATGTGACGCAGACCACAGAAAAGCTGGGCAAAAGCGCCGGCAAGGATCTCAAAGCGCAAAAGGCGACCTATCCCGCGCTGCTCGGAATCGAAAAGGCCAAAGTAGAGGCGGACCGCCTCACCGGCAAAGCCCGCGCCGCATTAAAGCCCTTCAGCAACGACGCCGCGCCGCTGGAGGCCATTGCCGATTTTCTCCTCAAGCGGGAAAATTGAACTTCCACCGCGCTGCCGCGCCTGGACTCAAATAATCCCGCCTTTTTCCAATTCATCGAGCCGACGTTGATTTTTTTCATCGATAACTTCTGCGATGTTCGGGAGTTCAAGGAGCACTTCCAGGCAAAGCGAGATCTCGGCGTCTTGGAAGCCGGTCGTTTCCATGGCCGGTTTGCCGAGGGATACGTAAACCCAGGAAAATTGTTCGCCGTTGAGAACGCGAAATTGGAGATGTTGCTCCCACATAATTTCGTTTGGCTTCCGCACCTCGAGGGTACCCTCCATGTGGGGGGCAACCTGCTCGACTTTCTCAAAACGTTCCAGCCACGAGGCGACACATTCGGAGACCGCCTCCCGGTCGAATGTCTTCTCGAAAACCGCGACATAGCCTTTCTGAAGCATGCCGGAATTTACCCAAGCTCCAGCGGACAGGCTAGTTTCATTGCGCCCAGTCATTTAATCCGTCTAAAGGATGAAATTTTCCAAGAATTACCCTTGCCGCACCGGAGGCGATGACTATGGTAAACGCATGGTTCATGGACGCGATCTCTCTTACAATTCCAAGGTTGAAGGCAACATCGTAATGACCACGCTGGACGCCTCCATCAATTGGATGCGGAAAAACTCACTTTGGCCGATGCCCATGGGCCTTGCTTGTTGCGCCATTGAACTCATGGCCGCTTCCTGTGCCCGGTTCGACATCGCCCGCTTCGGCGCCGAAGTGATGCGCTTCTCTCCGCGCCAGAGCGATCTCCTGATCGTGGCCGGCACGGTCACCTACAAAATGGCTCTCTCCGCCAAGCGCATTTACGATCAGATGCCCGACCCGAAATGGGTCATCGCCATGGGCGCCTGCGCCTCCTCCGGCGGCATGTACCGCAGCTACGCCGTGCTGCAAGGCATCGATCATCTTTTGCCGGTTGATGTTTATATCTCCGGCTGCCCGCCCCGGCCCGAAGCGCTGCTCGAGGGCCTGATGCGTCTGCAAAACAAAATTATGGGGGAGAAATCCCTTACCGCCCAGAAGCAGTTGCCGGAAGTGCCCGTCGGCACGATGGGCTAAAACCGAGGGGCGTGACGAACGTGAAAGTGCTCCAACGCCTCGATCAGGTTTGCCAGTGGGTGGCGCGCCGGTTTGCGGCGGTAAAATGGGTCAACTGGCACGATTACCGCTCTTTGTTCCCGCGAGATTTCATCAACACCGCCGGCCAAAGCGCCTCCGTTCATCCCTTCCTCATTTCATCATCCATTTAAACATGCCCTCCCAAGACGCCATCTCCTCCCTGCAAAAGAAATTTCCCGGTAAGGTCGGAAAAGGAAAAGAATTTCGCGGCGAGTGGAGCGTCGATGTCGATCGCGACATCATTCGCGCGGTGGCGAAATATCTCAAAACGGAATTGGGATTCAACTTTCTGGTCGATATTTCGAGTATCGACTATTTCGGCGAGGAGCCACGCTATGAGGTAGTTTACGAATTCTGCGGCCTCGGCGGAACCAACAATCAGCAGCATTTGCGGATCAAGGCCAAGGTTAGCGAAGATACCCCGGCCATCGATTCACTGGTGCCGGTGTTTCAGGGCGCCGACTGGCACGAACGCGAAGTCTACGACATGATGGGCATCCGGTTCACAGACCATCCCGATCTGCGCCGCATCCTGATGTGGGAGGGATATCCCTATTATCCACTGCGGAAAGATTTTCCGCTGGAGGGCAAGCCGAGCGACATGCCCGGAGAAGCCTTCACCCATCGCGCGCCACTGGAGGGCGGCCCTTTCGTCGCCGCGCCGGAAGTCAAGCATTCCGAAATCGGCGAAGCCCTCACCACCATCAACGAGCCGCGCGCCAAACCGGCGGAGCACTGAAAATTCTATGCCTGAGACGATCATCGAAACGCCAGACAATGTGATGCGCGCCGCGCAGGAGGCCGAATTGGCCCACGCGGACAAGGGGCACCTGGGGGATCGGCTGATCCTGAACATGGGGCCTTCGCACCCGAGCACCCATGGGGTCTTGCGCATCCTGCTTGAGCTCGACGGCGAAATCGTCATACGGGCCGTGCCGGACATTGGCTATCTTCATCGCGGCGATGAAAAGATCGCCGAGAACATGACCTATAATCAGTTCGTGCCTTACACAGATCGGCTCGATTATCTCGCTCCGCTGGCCAATAATGTCGCCTATGCGCTCGCGGTGGAAAAGTTGATGGGCTGGACCCTCCCGCCGCGCGGCCAGGTTATCCGGGTTATTTGCTGCGAGCTGGCGCGCATTTCGGCCCATCTCCTCGGCATGGGCGCTCTCGCCATGGACACCGGGGCGATGACCTTCTTCCTCTATGCCTTCACGGAACGCGAGAAAATCTACAACCTGATCGAGCTCCTCACCGGTGCGCGCTTCACCACCAGCTACACCCGCGTCGGCGGGCAAACCCGCGACCTGCCTCCCGGTTTTGTTGAGCAGGCCAAAGCTTTCGTCGAGCAGTTCAAGGGCAAGATCGACGAGTTCGACCAATTGCTGACCCGCAACAAGATTTTCGTCGACCGCAATAAGGGCCTCGGCATCATTTCCAAAGAAGACGCCATCGATTTCGGCTTGACCGGCCCGAACCTGCGCGGCTCCGGCGTCTACTATGATGTCCGGAAGGACCGACCCTACCTGACTTACCCCGAGTACAATTTTTCCGTTCCGGTCGGCGCGGTGGGCGACTGCTATGATCGTTACCTCTGCCGCCTCGAAGAACTGCGGCAAAGCACCCACATTCTGGAGCAAGCGCTGGCGAATATTCCAGGCGGACCGATCAATATCGGCGACGGCAAAGGTTTTCTGCCGCACAAGAACACGGTACTGACCAAAATGGAGGAATTGATCCATCAGTTCATTCTCGTTACCGAAGGTATCCAGGCACCGGAAGGCGAAGTCTATTTCGGCGCGGAAAATCCCAAAGGCGAACTCGGCTTCTACATCATGAGCAAGGGCGGCGGAGTGCCGTACCGGCTGAAGATTCGCGCGCCTTCTTTCGTTAACCTCAGCATCCTGAGCAAGCTGCTGCCGGGTCACATGATGAGCGACGTGGTGGCGATTTTGGGCAGCCTCGATTTTGTCATGGGAGAATGCGACCGATGAAAAGGACTTTCCTGGCCGCCATTTTGATCGCCACCCTCGGCCTCAATGCCTGCTCGAAACTGACCGAGGCCAATCTGGAAAAAATCCACAACGGCATGACGACCGATGAAGTCAAGACGATCCTGGGCGACCCAACCAGCGTGCAATCTTCCGGCGTTCTCGGCATCACCGGCACCGCCTATACCTATCACACCAGCAATTCCGACGTGAAAATCACTTTTCTCAATGACAAGGTCATCAGCACGGAGGGCGATTTCAAATGAACCGCTCCTTCGCCTTCGCGGCCTTTGGCGTCACCGCCCTCCTTTTCCTGACCGCCTGTTCCTCGGCCGTAACACCGGAAAAAATCTCCCAAATCAAACCGGCGATGAAACCGGATGAAGTCAAGGCGATTCTGGGCCAGCCGGCCAGCATCGAACATGCCGAGACCACCGGGCTGACCGGTGATCTCTATCATTATCCCGCCCAAAACGGGGAGGGTCGCGTCGTTTTCCTGAATGATGCCGTTTTCAAGGCCGAGTTTGTTCCCGCCGGAGCCAAATCATGAGCGCCACCAATATCAACCGCGTCGTCAATCCCGCCACGCAAACCATCCCGCCGGAAAAAGTTTACCCCGGCGCCGGTGACAGCCATCACGCGCCTCCCACGCTACCCAAGGGCTTCGAAACGCAGGCCGATGAATTGATCACCCATTACCCGGTCTCGAAACGGAGCGCCTCTCTGCCGCTGCTTCATCTCTGGCAGGAGACCTTTGGCTACATCTCCCCAGCGGGCATCGATTGGATCGCTGCCAAGCTCGGATTGCAGCCAATCAATATCCTCGAGCTTGTCACTTTCTACCCGATGTTCCGGCAACACCCGGCGGGCAAAATCCAAATTAAAGTTTGCCGCACGCTCTCCTGCGCGATGGCGGGCAGCTATGAGCTTTGCGATTACTTCCGGAAAAAATGCAAGGCCGGCGAACCGGACGGACACGGACTTGCCATCAGCCCCGACGGCAAATATTCGGTCGAATTTGTCGAGTGCATCGCCTCCTGCGGCACCGCGCCTGTCATCATGATCAACGATGATTTCCATGAAAACGTGAGCAAAAGCCGAGCCGATGAATTGTTTCTTAAATACAGCTGAGTTTAATTCCATTAATTCCGTCTAAAACCCCATCAAACCATGCCTGTCGCCGAACGCCGCATCATCTTCGCGAACATCGACCAACCGGGATACACCATCGACATCGATTGCTATCTCAGGCACGGCGGTTACAAGGAACTGAGAAAGGCCCTCACCATGCGAGGCCCTGATATCGTCCATGAAGTGAAGCTCTCGGGACTGCGCGGTCGCGGCGGCGCCGGATTTTCCTGCGGAACAAAGTGGGGTTTCATCGACCCCACCAAAAACACCAAGCCGGTTTACCTCATCTGCAACGCCGACGAATCGGAACCGGGCACGTTCAAGGACAAGCAAATCATTTACAAAGATCCGCACCAGCTTCTCGAGGGGATGATCATCGCCAGTTACGCCAACAACGTTCATCTCGCCTACATCTACATCCGCGGCGAGTTCACTCTCGGCGCGAAAATCCTCGAAAAAGCGATTCAGGAAGCGAAAGCGAAAAATTTTCTCGGCAAGTCGATCTGCGGCACCAACTACGACCTTGAGATTTACATTCATCGCGGCGCGGGCGCCTACATCTGCGGTGAGGAAACCGGCCTCATCGAATCGCTCGAAGGCAAACGCGCCTACCCGCGCATTAAGCCACCCTATTTCCCCGCCGTACTCGGGCTTTACATGTGCCCCACCATCGTCAACAACGTTGAAACGCTCTGCAACATCAAACACATCGTGGCGATGGGCGGCGCGGCCTACGCCAAGATGGGCAGGCCGAACAACACTGGAACGCGCCTCCTCTGCGTCAGTGGCGACGTGGAGAAGCCGGGTTACTTCGAGTTTGAAGTGGGAGCGCTGACGCTCGGCGAGCTGATCAACGATATTTGCGGCGGCGTTAAGGGCGGCCGCAAGCTCAAGGCGGTGATTCCCGGCGGCTCATCGGCCAAAGTGCTCAAGGCGGGCGAGCGCTACAAGATCAAAACAAAAAAGCCGGACGGCTCCATGGAGGAAAAGGAAATCGGCCTGGAAGACATCCCGCTCGACTTCGACACCATGGCCGCAGCGGGATCGATGGCTGGAAGCGGTGGAGTCATCGTTATGGATGAGAGCCGCGACATGGTCGAGTGCCTGGCCAATATCGCCACCTTCTATGCGCACGAATCGTGCGGCCAATGCACTCCATGCCGCGAAGGTTCGCTCTGGATGAAAAAAATTTCCGACCGTCTCGCCCATGGCCGCGGCCACGCCGGCGACGTCAAACTGCTCGAGAATGTGGCCGATAACATTGCGGGCCGGACGATCTGCGCTTTTGGCGAGGCCTGCGCCTGGCCGGTGCAAAGTTTCGTGATCAAGTTCCGCGACGAATTCGAGACGCGCGCCCTCGGCCAAAATTCACCGTCACCATCTAAACCTAACTCTCAGAACGCCACTTGCCCTCCCGCCACTTCCCGCTAGCATAAAAACCGACAATCTAACCTCAACCAACTCAGAAAGGATCCATGAAGTCATTCATCAAAATCTTCGCCTTGATCTTCGCCGTGAGCTTGTCCGCTGCGCTGCTGACGGCCTGCGATAGTAATTCAAACCCGCCTCCGCCACCACCGCCGCCGCCGGCGCCAGAACCGGTCCATCCGAATTCCTAAACTGAGTTGATCCCTTGCGCCGGACCCCATGGCCCGGCGCAAGGATATCCTTCTGGCCCTTTCGAACCCCAAACCAAAATCATCCACACCGCCGCGTGAATAATCCGTTCAATCACGACTTAACGCCCGCCGACGCCCCGCAGATTAATGTGCAGATCGACGGTGTTTGGATGAAATTTCCCAAGGGGCTCAACGCGGTCGAAGCCGCGCGGCAGGCCGGAAAATTTGTTCCCCATTATTGTTATCATCCCAAGCTCTCCATCTCGGGCAATTGCCGGATGTGTCTCATCGAAATGGGCATGCCGAAACTCGATGCCGAACGCAAACCCGTCCTGGCCGCCGACGGCAAACCCGAAATTGCCTGGATACCGCGCCCGCAAATCGGGTGCGCCACCCTCGTTTCCGAGGGAATGGGCCTCCGCACCGAGTCGCCCCTGGTGGACGAGTGCCGCAGGGGCGTGATGGAATTTCTTTTGATTAATCATCCCCTCGACTGCCCGATTTGCGACCAGGCGGGCGAGTGCAAGTTGCAGGAATACTCGGTTCAGTACGGCAACGAAGGAAGCCGTTTCACTGACGACAAAGTGAAGAAACCGAAGCGGGTCGATATCGGCGAGCGAATCGTTCTCGATGATGAGCGCTGTATCATGTGCTCGCGCTGCATCCGTTTCTCGCGCGAGATGGTGCATGACGACGTGCTCGGCTTTATCGACCGTGGGAGTCATACCACGCTGGCCGTTCATCCGGGCAAGCGGCTCGACAACAATTATTCGCTCAACACGGTCGATATCTGCCCGGTTGGAGCGCTCACCTCCAAAGATTTCCGGTTCCAGATGCGTGTCTGGTTCCTTAAAGAAACCAAAAGCATTTGCACGGGCTGCGCCACCGGCTGCAATACCCTGATCGGCAGCCGGGAAAATATAGTCTATCGCCAGACCCCGCGCGTCAACGAAGCGGTTAATTCCCATTGGATGTGCGACCAGGGCCGGCTTGGCTTCCATTATATCCACGACGAAAAACGGCTCACCCAACCGATGGCCGCAGTCGGGCAGGGCAAAGTTCTTACGCCATGGGAGACGATCATACCGCGACTGGCCACCCGGTTGCGTGAATTCGAGCCGGAGCAAATCGCCATCATCGCTTCGGGCCGATTGACCAACGAAGAGGCCTTCCTCCTCGGCCAGATTCGGCAGGCGCTTGGCGGCGAATCGGTCCTGGCCGATATCGTGCCGCGAACCGGAGAAGCCGACGGCATTCTCCGCAGCACCGATCTAAACCCCAACAGCCACGGCGTCGCGCTTTTCGGCCTCTCCAACGGCGGCAAAACCCTTTCGCAAATCCGGCAGAGAATCGAGAGCGGCCACATCAAGGCGCTTTTCATCACGCACGAAAATGTATTCGGTGACGCGGGCTGGCCCACCGGTTCTCTCGCCAATCTGAAATTGCTCGCGGTTCAATCCATTTTGCCCTGCCCGGCATGTGAGCTGGCCGATTTCGTTTTGCCCGGCGCGAGTTTCGCCGAAAAACGAGGATCGATGATTAACGGCGCCGGCCGTCTCCAACGCTTGAACAAAGCGATCTCGCCGCCCGGACTCTCCCTCGATGACTGGCAAATCCTGCTTCAACTCAAAGCTGCGCTTGGCGGCGGCAATGGCCTCTACACCATCGAGGAAGTTTTCAAGGCCATGGCCGCGGCCCAGCCCATTTTCACCGGATTGAGCTTGAGCAAAATTGGCGATTTGGGCATCGAACTTAAACTCCAGGCTCCCGCGCCGGCGGCGGCCCGCCCCCAGCCCTCCCCTCATCCGACGGTGTGATCCTCATGGGTGCTGAACTTTTCTCCCACATGACGACTACGCCTCTCCTCTTCGCCGACCTGCCTGCCAGTATCCCCGGATGGGTGCCGGACGTTTTTGCTTCAGTGATCAAGATCGCGGTGGTGATCAACGTCGTGCTCGGCCTTGTTTCCTACGCCGTCCTGGCGGAGCGCTGGATCAGCGCCGCCATTCAGGACCGGCTCGGACCGAACCGGGTCGGAATACCGCTCGGCGGCGTCCAAATTGGCAAGTTCATGATTCCCAAATGGACCTGGTGGGGCCTCGGCCAGCCATTGCCCGATGCGCTTAAATTCATGCTTAAGGAGCAGTTCACTCCCGCCAATGTCAATAAATTCTACTACTGGCTTGCTCCCGCCCTGGCCATGGTGCCGGCGCTGCTGACCATCTGCGTGATCCCGGTCGCCAGCACCCACCCGGTTATGCTGCCCTGGGGTTATGAATTGAAATCGCCGGGCGTAATCGCCGATGTCGGTGTTGGAGTTCTGTTGGTCTTTTCCATCGCCTCGCTCAGTGTCTACGGCATCGTGCTGGCGGGCTGGGCCTCGAACTCAAAGTACCCGTTCCTCGGCGGCATCCGCTCCAGTGCGCAAATGATTTCTTACGAGGTGGCGATGGGGCTCTCCGTCATTCCGGTCTTTCTCGTCACGGGCAACTTGCGTCTCTCGGAAGTTATCAATTACCAGGTAAACAACGGCTGGCTGGCGCTCCCGTTCCTGGCCTGGAAGCTGCCTTGGCACAATTTGGGCAGCTATCTTCTTTGGATACCGATGCTCATCTCGTTCCTCATTTTCCTCATCTCGGCCTTTGCCGAAACAAACCGGCTGCCCTTCGATTTGCCCGAGAGCGAAACCGAGCTGGTGGGCGGTTATCACACCGAATATTCGGCGATGAAGTTCGCCCTCTTTTTCCTCGGCGAGTACGCCGCGATGATCGTCGCCTGCTCCCTGATGGTGACGCTCTTCTTCGGCGGCTGGAGCCTGCCTCTGCCCTTTTACATGGCATGGCAGGATCAATGGTGGAGCATTCCGATTTACGCCATCGTCTTCCTGGTGAAGCTCTCCCTTTTCATTGGCTTCTTTATCTGGGTGCGTTGGACGCTGCCCCGGTTCCGCTACGATCAGTTGATGGGTCTCGGCTGGAAATGCATTCTCCCCATCGCCCTCGGCAACATTATGCTGACCGGCCTTCTCTTGGCGTTTGTGGGGTCGGCTTCGTAGATCCGCGACGGACTTCATTCACGGCCACGGCCTGGCGGGCTTCTTTCATCGCTCGGCCGGCAGGAATCCCTTTTTCAAGGCCGGACTTTATTTCCTCTACCCGCCGCTCGATTTCGCATTCCGCTTCGCCGGTCTTTTTCCCTTGCCGATGATCCGCCGACGCGATGACGAAACAAAACTCGCCGCGCGGTTCGTGTTTTTTGAAATGTTCCAGCAGTTCGGCGGCGGTGCCACGCCGGTATTCCTCGAATTTCTTCGTCAGCTCCCGCGCCAGGCAAAGCCGCGCTTGCGGAATTTCCGCCACCGCGTCCTCGAGCAACCGGACCACCCGGTAAGGCGATTCGAAGTAGACGCTGGTGCAATCTCGCGCGGCGGCGGCAAGCAATTCCTTGCGCCGCTGGCCGCTTTTGACCGGGAGAAAACCTCCGAAATAAAAGGGAACCATGGGAAATCCCGAACCGGCCAAGGCCAGCAACGGAGCGGATGGCCCCGGCACAATTTCGACCGGTACACCGGCCTCAACGGCGGCGCGGATCAGCCGTTCGCCCGGATCGCTCAACCCCGGCAATCCGGCATCCGAGACCAGAGCGATGCTTTGACCTTCTTCGAATCGCCGAAGAAATTCCGCCGTTCGCTTCGCCTCACTGAATTGATGATAGCTGATCATCGGCTTGCGAATGCCGAAATGAGCCAATAAATGGCCGGTATGGCGCGTGTCCTCGGCAGCGATGAAACCGGCCTCGCCCAGGACGCGCACCGCCCGGGGCGCCATGTCCTCGAGATTCCCGATGGGAGTCGCCACAACGAAAAGTTTTCCGGGCATGTGGTAAAAACTCTTCCAAAATGTGCCTTGGAGGGAAATACCGGATTTTTACGTCGACTTTCACCTCTGAAAACGATCTTGGCTTTTGACCGATCGGAAAATGCGGTCGGAATCCTGCGGGAACATCTCACGCGCTACCGGCTGGGTTTTAGGGTGTTTGATGAGCGGAAAGATTATCGATATTCCGATTGAGCAAGGTGATAAGGTCTTCCTTCCAAGCCATACGCTCATCCACACCGGTTAAGAGGTGGGCGTTCTCAGGCTCGGCTTTCGTGTCATCCCCGTAGACCTGCCGGCATAATCCGGCCCAACGAAGAGAATAGCGTGGTTTCGGCCAAAATGAACTCAGTATCTTTTGAGCCGTCTTCAAATCACCTCCATGAATGAAGGCCTCCACTCGAAGCATTTCCAAATCCTGATAGTTCATGTTCAAAACCGCCGGGTGCCATTTTTGGGCTATGTCGTCCGCTTGTTGATATTGTCCCAAACGCAGCAAAAGCAGAATACGAAGCCCGATTGAAGAATTATCCATTTTATTGCCGATCTGCTTGAGCGATTCCATAATCGGGTCGTCAGACACTTCGCCAAGCCAGTCCTGGATATAAACAATTTGGGGATCGGCCATCCATCTTACATCGGATACCTCCTGCAGCAGTTTGAGTGAATCGAGGTCGGGCCGAAGTTTCAAACCACGGATGACTCTTTCGCTTGAGACGCCGGCGGGGCCGGTGGCCTTGCGCTGCTCCTCACTCTCCCATTTGAAAAATAATTTTCGATCTGCATCCACAGCTTGATTATCCTTTCGAAGATAGAGCTGAGAATCCGCTTCAATGTGAGTCAAACACCAATCGGGATTTCCATTGAGAATGGAGGCCCAATAAATATTGGACCCGTCGATGTCTATCGCATTAATATTTAATTTGGACAGAACCAAGCGAAACGTTTTTGGAGAAAAGAGCGTGTAATAGAAAAGTTGGTTCATCCGGTCGCTGTAGCGATGAGTTCCGGAATCGATCAGGGGATGGATTCCGTTAATTCCGGGCATTTGTGCCCACGAACCTGCCGCAACGTTCGAGAGCAGATTATAGCTTTGGGCTGGATGTTCCCTTAACCAACGGCAGGAGGAGTCGGTTGGGATTTGCGTCTTCGGGTAAACGTATTGGCTATAATTCCGAATCGTGCTCACCTTGTCATGAACAAGCGACCAGATCATCCAGAATAGGCCCATGGTTAAACCGAAATAAAAACCAAACCTGGCCAGAGCAAAAAAGAGGGGGAAAAACGGGAATATAAACGGCTCTCGAGGGTGCATCAAGCCATCCCAGGTAATAATGAGAAGGCTTAATCCGATGAATAGCGTGTAGCGGATACTGGCAAACGACAAATAGAGCAGCAGAAATAGCATGGCAATCATCCAATAGTATTTGCGTTCACGGACCCGCATAATCAGGGCTAGAATGGCAGCGCCGGCCCAGGTTAAAGGCAACAAGCCCGCGCCAGATGTCACCGGCCACATTTCCAACGATGTGGCCTGCCCCCAAATGAAAGCGTGTAATCGAAATGGTTGGTCGAGGCGAAAAAGGCCAAAAGGATTCAACACGCAGCCGGTCAGAGCCGCCATTGCCGGCCTTATCCAAAGAAAATCAAAAAAAAGGCTTTTACCTTGGGATAGAAACATCTGACCGTACCAGAGTCCCAGCATGGCCAGCCCGAGCAAAAAACTGCCTTGGGCATTGGCCCACAGACAAAAGACAAGCCCGAAGGCCATCGTCTGCATGGCGTTCCACGATCGGCCCGGCCAGCGCATCAGCATAATGCCGGCCAGAATATAGCAAGTCTCGGCAATCAGCTCCGGCCGGGCCGCCAGCCGCATATTGACAAGAAATTGCGCGAGCGCAAAGAGGCAGACATCCATCAAAACAAAGCGGTTTTTTGACCATAGAAAGGCCATCAGGCAGGGCAAATAAATAAGGAAGCAAAGCAGTCCAAAAAAGAAACAAAGCCCAATCCAGCCTATCGTGCGATCGACACCCGCTATTAAAACTTCATAGAGTATATATTCATTCTCAAAATGAGGGGAAACTTCGCCATAGGCATGTAAAACCGATTTTGCAGGATAGCCATGATTGAGGATAAATTCACCCTCGGCGAACTGCCATGGAAAATCAAAGGAATTGATGATATTGCAGCAAGTAAGAAAGACTTCTATAACGATAAGCGGGGCAATAATCGTTTTTAATCGCTCTACAATGCGAAACGAGATTGCCATTAGCTCTTGATTTTTAGCCTCCGGCCAGAGACGGTCCATACTCCTAATTTATTGAGCTAATTTCTCGGAGAACCTCTAAGGCACCGTCACCGATTTGGCCAGATTACGCGGCTTATCGACATCGCGCCCGAGCAGGACAGCCGTGTGATAGGCAAAAAGCTGGAGCGGCACGACGCTGAGGATGGGTGCGGTATATTCAGGCGCGGCAGGAATGTAAAAGATATCATCGGCGTGCTGCAAGATGTCCTCGTCGCCATCGGTGGCGACGGCTATGACGCGCCCCTTGCGGGCTTTGACTTGTTGGATGTTGTTGACGTTTTTGTCGTAAACGCCGTCGCGCAGGCAAAGAAAAACGCTCGGCGTTTGCTCGTCGACTAGCGCGATCACGCCATGCTTGAGTTCCGCGGTGGGATAGCCTTCGGCGTGACGATAGGTGATTTCCTTCATCTTGAGCGCGCCTTCCAGCGCGATGCCGAATTGCGTCTGGCGTCCAAAATAGAGCATCGATTCGGCCTGGAGATATTTTTCCGCGATGCGCCGGATATGATCGCTGAGTTTAAGCACCTCGGTGATCTGGTCCGGCAGCGCCTCCAGCGCGGCGATGATTTCGCGTCCTTGCGAAGCGGAAAGAAACCGCATCCGGCCCAGCAGCAGGCCGAGCAGGACAAAAATCACGACTTGCGAAGTGAAAGATTTGGTCGCCGCCACGCTCACTTCCGGCCCGGCGTACATATAGACGCCGCCATCGGTTTCGCGCGCCAGGGTGCTGGCCACGTTGTTGCAAATACCCAGCACGCGATGGCCGCGGCGGCGCGCCTCGCGCAGCGCGCCGAGCGTATCTTCGGTTTCGCCGCTCTGGCTCACGGTCAAAACCAGGGTGCGGCGGTCCAGCGGGGAATTGCGCAGGCGGAATTCACTGGCCCAATCGACCTCGACCGGCACATGAGCCAGCGATTCAATGATGTACTCGCCCACCATGCCAGCGTAGAGCGCGGTCCCGCAACCGGTGATGAGAATGCGGTCGACTTCGCGCAGTTCCTGCGGAGAAAGATTCAACCCGCCGAGCTGCACCGTGCTCTCCTCCACGTTGAGCCGTCCGCGCATGGCGTTCATCACCGAAGTGGGCTGCTCGAAAATTTCCTTGAGCATGTAGTGGGGAAAATCGCCCAGGTCCGCATCGGAAGCTTGAAACTCGATCTGGCTGATCTCGAGACCGCCTTTGTTCTGGCTCAGCGATTTGAGCCGGTAACCGTGACGGTCGATGGTAACCACGTCGAAATCGCGCAAATGCGCCACCGTTTGGGTATGAGCTGCGATGGCGGCGATATCGCTGGCAAGAAAATGTTCGTGCTGTCCAATGCCCAGGACCAAGGGGCTGCCACGCCTCGCACCGACCATGACGTCCGGTTGATCCTGGTGCACCGCGACAAGACCATAGGTGCCGGTCACTTCCCGCAGCGCGCTCATCACCGCCACCTCGAGTCGGTTTTCCATCTCGGCATCGAGGCCATCGAAGTGGAAGCCGATCAAAAACGCCAGGACCTCGGTGTCCGTCTCGGTGCGAAACTGGAAGCCCTTGCCGGCCAATTTCTTTTTCAAAGCGCCGTAATTCTCAATCACGCCATTGTGGACGATGGCCAGCTTGCCCGAGGCGTCGATATGCGGATGCGCATTGGTATCGGTCGCCTTTCCATGCGTGGCCCAACGGGTGTGGCTGATTCCGAGTGTGCCGTGGAGCGGACGGCCACTGAGAACACGTTCGAGTTGTTCGATGCGTCCGACTTTCTTCACTACCTCAAGGCCCTTGCCGTTGAGCACAGCGATGCCGCTTGAGTCATAACCGCGGTATTCAAGCCGGCGCAGACCCTCCAGCAAAAGCGGTTGGGCTTCCTTGTCTCCGAGATAGGCTACAATTCCGCACATAAATAAGCGAATCCCTTAGTGCCATGCCGGGCGTGCACCGTCAATAAAAGGAAAACAAAAGAATAGGAAAGTCGCGTGTATAAGTTCCAATGTTGGCAATCGGCGATTCTTTGATTAGGTTATCTGTGATTATGGAACTGCCGCCCGGCCCTTCCCGCGTTCATGCCCGCGATGTTATCTCGGTTATTCTCGGCGGGGGCGCCGGGACCCGGTTGTTTCCTCTAACGAAGGACCGTTCCAAGCCCGCTGTGCCTCTGGCGGGCAAGTATCGCATCGTTGATATCCCGATCAGCAACTGCCTCAACTCGGGCCTTAAGCGCATTTTTCTGCTGACGCAATTCAACAGCTCCTCTTTACACCGCCACGTCCAGCAAAGTTACAAGTTCGACGATTTCTCCAATGGTTTTGTCGAGATCATGGCCGCCCAGCAGACCCCCAGTAGCGACGCCTGGTACCAGGGCACGGCTGACGCGGTACGCCAAAATCTTAGTCATTTTGCCAACTCGGTGCACAAATACGTTCTCATTCTCTCCGGCGATCAGCTTTACCGAATGAACTTCCGCCAGGTGCTCGAGCAGCATATCGCGACAGGCGCCGACGTCACGGTGGCAACCATCCCCGTCAACCGCGCCGCCGCCGGTTCCTTCGGCATCATGCAAATCGACGATGAAGAGCGGATTACGCGCTTTGAAGAAAAACCCAAAGAGGCTTCCCTCCTCGACGCCCTTCGCATCGATCCCCCGTTGATGTCGCGGCTGGACCTGCCCGGTCATGAAGACCTCTACCTCGCCTCCATGGGCATTTATGTTTTCAACCGGGACGTGCTCCACCGGGCGCTCAGCGGCAAGCATGTCGATTTCGGCAAGCATGTCATTCCCGCGTTAATCCAATCGGGACGGGTTTTTGCCTACGTCTATCAGGGCTACTGGGAGGATATCGGAACGATCAAAGCCTTCTATGAAGCGAATCTCGACCTGAGCAGTGACCTGCCTCAATTCAACTTTTTCGATCCACGGGCGCCGATCTACACCCATGCGCGCCATCTGCCCGCCAGCAAGATCGTGCGCGGCGAGATTTCCCAGACCATTATCGCCGAAGGCTGCGTCATCGTGAATGCCCGCATTGAGAAGTCTATCATCGGTATCCGCAGCCGCATCGACACGGGGACCGTCATCAAAGATTCCATTCTGCTGGGTCTCGATGATTTCGAAACAACCGATGAAGTCCTGGCCGCGCAAGTCCGCGGCCTTCCCGCCTTTGGCGTCGGCAAAAATTCCCATATCGAGAAAACGATCGTTGA
>Ga0335072_10007063_pt1 | contig 16388 bp, 9 predicted proteins | sample Lox_Sample_21_FD_206725 | JGI IMG/M metagenome (GOLD analysis project Ga0335072, IMG submission 206725) | Soil microbial communities from Loxahatchee National Wildlife Refuge, Florida, United States - Lox_Sample_2.1 | ecosystem: Environmental > Terrestrial > Soil > Wetlands | place: USA: Florida...
AAACCATATTGAAAGATGCCGGGCTCGGAGATCCGCCCATCCAAATCGGCGAAATACTCGAGCATCTGAAACTGAACCGGCAATTCTACAGCCTTGATGATCCCAATCTCCTCCGGCGATTCGCCCATCGCTTACAAATAGGCAAAAGGAAGATCGTTAATATCGTCAGGGAGAAGATCAGGCTTGCCGCCGTGTGGCTGCCAGACGAGAAGCGTATCCTCGTCGACGAATCTCAGCCAAAACAAAAGCAACTCTGGGCGTCATTTCATGACACAGTACACACGGTCTTGCCCTGGCACCGGGACTTTTTTCTGGGTGATACTGCGCAAAGCCTCGAACACGAATACCAGGACATGCTCGAATCGGAGGCGAACTACGGCGCTTCCGGATTAATGTTCGGGGGAAAGGTTTTTACGGCCCAGGCTCTCGATACGACTCCCTGCTGGGAGTCGATCGAAGGTCTGATCAAGGTCCATCAGAAGTCGTATGTAACGACATTCCGGCGCTATGTGGAGCACGGTCACGACCGGGCGCTCGCCGGCCTGGTGAGCACACCCTGGTGGATGGAAAAACCAGAAGACCAAATCACACGTTGCCGCCATTTTATCCGGTCCCCTCGCTTCAAGAAAGAGTTCCCTCAAGTCTGTGCGGATCAGTTACTCCAGCTCGTGAACCGGAAAACGCGGCCCCGGAAGTGGGGGATTTCAGGGGAATTCACGACCGCTCTCGAAAGTGTCCGCGGCGAATCGCGAGAGTTTTTGGGCGAAGCATTCTTCAGTCGGCACTACTTGCTGACTCTGCTTGTCGATATTAAGAAATAGCGAAATGGTGCAGCCGCACACGACAAGACCGGAAGGTAAATGCCTGAGGTCTGGGTGATCACTTGCGCGGCGGGGCTCGATTCCAATGCATCGCGCCGGGCGGGTATGCGGGAACCGCAGCCAGATCCGTGCGCCTGCCGATTAAGAAGAAATCATTGAAGTCATTGCATTTTTCCCTTGCAAATCCTGGCGCGCGGATGGACACTTCATCGCGTACCCACAATTCCAAACTAAAGGAGCCGAGCCATGTCTCTGGAGATTCGCGCCTATTCCAACTGCGATGACATCTTCATCGTCTGGCGTTCCGATGCACTCATCCCGGACTGCATCGGCTTTGAACTGCGATGCATTGAAGATGGAAAGACAACGATTGTGAACAACCGCGTTTCCTTCTCCAGCGGCCAACCCGATCCGCAACATCCTGAATCTTCCGCCACCTCTCCCCTGCGCCGCTTTACCTGGACCGATCACGGGCGTGCCAATGGATCCGTCGTTGCCTACCAGGTCGTTCCCGTCGTCGCTCCTGGGGCAGCTGCTCCTGCGCCGCGGGAGGACCTCGCCAGCCCCGTGTCAAACGCCGTCACGATCACGGGCGCCGCCGGCGACGGATTTGAGTGCTTCTTCAACCGCGGCATGATCCTCTCTCAGTTTATGGCGCACTATCTCAAGGGCAACTTCAGCGATGCTGCGCTAAAGAAGTTTAAGGCCGATCTGAATGCCGATCCGGACAAGGAGAACAACATTCGCACCTTTCTGGGCGGTCCTCTTCGGGGTCAAATCGTGCAGCTCCTTAAAACCGCTGAGAGCACCCGCGGTCACGTCTTTATGTCGGTTTTTGAACTCTCCGACAATCTCCTTATAGAACTCCTCACCAAGCTGGGAAAGAGGGCTCACATCATCCTCTCGAACGGCGCGCACAAGTCAAAAACCGATGATGAAAACAGCGCCGCTCGTGCCACGCTGGCCCCTGTCTGCGATGTCAGCGATCGCATGCTCCCAGCGGGCTATCTCGCGCACAACAAGTTTGCAGTCTTCACCGACTCGAACCAAGAGCCGCTCAAAGTCCTGACCGGCAGCACCAACTGGAGCCCCACCGGCCTTTGCACGCAAATGAACAACGGCATCGTGTTCAACGACTCCGGGATCGCGCAGATTTTCCTGGATCAATGGCAGCGCATCCGGCAGGAGGGAAGTAACACCACACCTGCCGCTTTAAAGGCGGAGAACAACAAAATGAAGCCCGCCCCAGCCAAGCAGGTGGATGTCTGGTTTACCCCGACCACAAATGCCCCTGAAATGCAGGCAGTCTGCGACCTGATCGCGAAAGCCAAAGAAGGCGTGCTCTTCCTCATGTTTCAGCCCGGCGCCTCACCCATAGAGGACGCCATTCTCAAACTCAAGACCGACAACTCCAACCTGTTCGTCAAGGGCGTCATCTCAACCATGGCCCCCAGCGACGAAACCAAAGCCTCGGTCACTCTTGTCGGCAGAAATGGACAACCTATACCGCCACTCGAAATCGTTCAACCGGCAGGAATCTCCAGCGTTGGCGACTGGGCGGCAGAGGTTTCGCGCAAGGCCTTTCTCTCGAGCATCGGATTCGCGATCGTTCACTCGAAGGTAGTCGTCATCGACCCCAATGGCTCCAACCCCGTCGTCATCACCGGTTCCCGCAACTTTTCGAAGACTGCTAGCGCCAAGAATGACGAAAACCTGGTCATCATCGAAAACAATTCGGCGCTGGCTCGCGCTTATGCGGTCAACATCCAGTCGGTCTATGACAGCTACGAATTTCGCGCGCTCGCGACGCTCATGCATTCTGAAGGCAAAGACGTCATCAATTCCATGAAAGATCCAAAGTCATGGCAGGGTAACTGGTTCACTGGAGAGAAGTTGCAGGAGCTCAACTTCTGGCTCCCCAACGGCACAGCCACGACGTCCCCTTCAGGCCCAACCACCAAGAAGGCTCCGGTCAAGAAGGCTTCAGGAGCAAAGCAGCCGGCGAAGAGTGCAACGAAGAAAGCATCGGCCGAGAAGACCGCGGCAAAGAAGACCGCTTCAAGCAAGGGCCCTGCAAAAGCGGCAAGGAAAAAGCCATCAACGCGGCCAGATGCGAAGAAAGGAACTGCGAAGAAATCGCTTGCGAAGAAGGCCACTCTCAAAAAGACTGCTCAGAAAAGATCAAAAGTTAAGAAAACAGCGGCTAAGAAAACGGTTGCAAGAAAGGCAACTTCTAACAGAACTGCCGGAAGAAAGAAGACAGCAAAGAAATCCAGCAAGCGCTGACGCTCAGCGCTTGCTCCGTTAAGTCCCGCGCGAGGGAGCGCGGGCCCACTTTCAGACGGTGGGACGGCCGAGGATAACGTTCGCGCCCACGGGATCCCGAGAGGCCGGCCATCAGATTAGCCCGCCCTCTAAACTTCACACGCCAGCCATGGAAGCGACGAGCCACTCAGGACCAGCGTCGATGAAAGTTGGTCGCGTACGAATTCAAGTGGCAGCAGTGACACGTATCAGTCCAGCACGCTCGAGCACACCTCGTATTCTTTCAGACGCGTCCATGATCTTGTTCTGCGGGAATCGAATATGTACCAGACCGTGGATATTTGAAAACTGCTGGCATCCTTCTTCGAGGAGGATGATTGCGCGGGGAAATCCAAGCCTGCCCTGGAAGAGGCCAAGTTCATGAATTACATTCTCGCGTGCATGCTGGGTGCCGTCTTTGCGTTCGTCTTCACCGGTCATGACGAGAAAGGCAAAAGTCGCATGGTTGAGCATTTGATCGAGGCGCTCCGTTATAGTGAGTCCGGCCGCGGACTCGCGATCAAATTCATCGACTTTGAGTCCCAGCCGGTCGACCAGGAGATCCTTCAGCGCTTTCCAGGCTTCGGAGCGTCCATGGCCGATAAAGATGCGGTCCGGTAGATTTTTGAGCGGCTCAAGCGCGCGAATATGGCCTTGGTTCTTCAGAAGCCGCAGGGTATCGAAGACTCGCGAGGAAGATACACCGAGGCGCTCGGCGATTTGTTCGGGGTCGATGGGTCCGTTTGCTCCGTCGATTTCGTCAAGCACTTTGCGTCGAATGTCTTGCTGCGTTAATTCCATGTCTAACCTCATGTGATGGGCGATGAAGTCGGGGTGTCCAGCAGATACTGCCTGATTTTGTCGATTGGGCCAATATGCGGCGAGCCGCCGCGGTTGCTTCGCTGATTGAGTCCACTCTCTGGGTCAGAATCTCACTCTGCATTGATTTGAAGAGTACCGCTTGACCCCAATCGCGGCAAGTCTATGGTGACTCAGAATCGGATTTGAGCGATTTCGGATTCGCGCTTGGCAACTGAGCGGAAGAGTTGGCATTCCTTTTGAGTTCTTCCTCATGAATTCCGGAAGTTGATGCAAGTCCAAATGAGCGTCTCTCTGTTGGCATAACTTGGAGATTAAGGACTTCTCTGGCCTTTGCCGCGTTGACTGCCTCCTTGATTCCGTGCTGCGGAGAACTCTCATCATGGCTACTCAGACGAGCTTTTGTCACCTCAATCAGATTGTCAATTCTTTCTACTTCTCCCGGCGTCTCGCTGCGAACTGCAGCGATTCGCTGCTGCTCCAATTCGTCCAGAGATGACAACAAGATCATCCACTCTTTCTCCCTTATCGCTCTGCCGGTATTGATTTCGCCAATGAGGGAACTGTCGATGTCTTTTTGGATTTCGTCTTCGACACTGGTCGGTTCCCGTGTAAAAACAACAATCTTGACGCTCACGCCTAGTGCTTCAGGCACGTCCTGCATTCCAACCGTCCGATTAAGTCCATCCCGAATCTCATGATCAGGGAGTTGCATTAAAGAATGCCTGCCTTCGGGATAGAGCCTCTGTTTGATTAAGTCAGTGACGAGCTCCTTAACTTTATCCGGACTTGGGCGTTGGATCTGGAATTGCTCCCAATGCTCCTTCATTACTGTTTCGACTCGATAAACTGCGGAAAACTCAAGATGATTGCGTTTATCGAGTATCGAGATCGGCCAGTAATCCTTTTGCAGTTCGTGGAAAAGCTTCGCCAGTTCTGTTAGTTGCTGAATGCAATCCACGCGTAACTCCGTCGCCCCGTACTCCTTTATCATTTCCTGTTTGACAGCGTCCTTCAATTCCTCCAAAACGGACAGACTGTTCATCTCATCGCTGCCTTCAAAGTGGGTGTAGTATTGTTCGGGCGACATCTTGCGAAGCTTTTGCCGAATGACTTCACGTACAGTGTTCCGGATGATCCTTTTGATGTCTGCGTCCCGCCTGAACAGTTCACGGATCTTGCTTTCGTCGGCAATTCGGGCGAAGACCTCGATGTCGAGAGCCGCAGGATATCCCGATACCTTAGTGTCAAACTCCTCGCCTCTGATCTCGATCGTGAAACCCCGGCGCAGCTCATCAAATTGCAAATTCGTACGAATTGAAATTGCGGAGATCCGGAATCCGATCAGGGCGGCCTCTTTTCGGACCAACTCTTCCGTTTCGCTTAGTTTCCGGTCAAAATATTGAAAACCGCTCTGGTTCTGGGGAACCCGACCCGATCCGAGAAAGAGATCGATGTAAGGAACATCGAGCAGTCCCTTAAGAATCGACTGGCGCATTGTCGCTTCTGCCCATTCCCGCAGATCGGGTGATTTACGCTCGATGTATGCTCCAAGGCTCTCCAGGTCCAGTTGCAATTCGCATCTGGCAGCGACCGGATGCGGATATTGCTGAAGATTTGGAAAGACGATTTCATCGAGAGTGATACGCTGCGTTGTAGCAACAATCGGTTCGATGGATGGAACCAATTCGAGGCTCCAATGACCGACAGTCCGTCCGTGCTGGTTGGCTAAGTCCTCAACCTGTTTGCGTAGCCTATCTCTTACCCCGGCAAATTCGTAGGTGGCTTGCTGCACGGTCACTGTCTTCAGAAATCCCGTTGCACTCTCGATGATGGAATTGCAAAGCAGGTCAAGGGAATTGCAGAAGATGTAGGGCCAGACGCCAGGTTTCGCGTCCAGATCCACACCCAATCTCGCTTTGAATAGTTTCGAAGAGTCGTCCAAATGAAAGCTCAACTCCTGGTCGAGTCTTTTCGTCTTCTCGAGAGGCTTTCCGCCAGTGCTCGGAATGAGGGAAACGTGAAGGCTCAGCCCAACGGAGTCCTCGATCCGGTTGTTAATGCGCGATTCGAGTGCGGTACTGAATTTGTCATATTGCGCGATGAATGTGTCTGGACCGCCAATTGATGAGATAAACTCGCCCATCACATCTCGGATGCTCTGCTCAAGTTTGGATAGCGGATTGTCACCGCCGAGAGCGTCGACGATCTTGATTGCCACTTTCTCCGGAAGCCCGCTCGCCGCCATGGCACTGTACTTTAGCAAAAGGTTCAACGACCAGCTGTGATGATGTGATCTGACGGGGACAGCCATTTCGCCGCGAACCGAAGCGCGGCCTGTTTTATTGTGGCTCACGAGATAGTAGTTGTATCGGCCAAAGCCAACTTTCACGGGAACGAGGTTTTGGTAGGTCTCGTCCACAGGTTCCCTGCGGTCGACTTTTCGAATCACTGCACGAAGAGCATCGATCTCAGACACGTTCCATTCCTCCCGTTGCGGAAACTACCGCTGCGCCCGATTGACGTACGCGGGCGGTGAAATTTGTCAGGCCGGCACGGATAAATCGCCACCGCTCCTTTAGCTGCCTTGCAAGGAGGATGCTGGCCCGATCACTTGTGAACAAACCAAAACTCACCACCTCGGTGCAGGCTCCAAGCGCCTGAGTCACAGCCGAACAGTGCGCAAGGATTCGGCGCCTGTAATTCCGATCCCGAGAGGAAACGGCGGCGGCCAACTGGTCCAGAGATTGTGGGTCGCGGGTAATTCCCGGGTCACTCGACAGCGTGATGGCGCTGTCGATCACAACCAGTGGCTTCAGGCCGTCGTCAAGGGAAATCGGGCTGTTTTCATCATGAATGCGCTCGAAAAGTGCCTCGTGGTACACCATCGTCCACGTTGCCTGGACCCAGGAGCAGAGGTTGTGGTGCTCGGTAAAAAAGTCTTCAGGTAAGGGCCTGGGCAGTATCCACAGAAACTCAAGCAGCGATTGGAGAATACTGGTTTCCGGGGCCGAATGAATTGTCGGGTTCTTCGCCGGCTCGACAAGCCACTCACTCAGGGTCCTGGCCCTGAGTTGGTCCGCAGCGAGAGCCGAGGCAATGGGATGACTTGCCAACCCAGTTGACGATGTCATCGCCCACTCGGAAAGATCTTCGAGCAATCGGTTCGCGAAAGCCGCAGATGGTGCGCCATCGTTATCTCGCCAAACGTACACATTGCTCAGCACAAGGGCGGCTTTCGCTCCACCTAAAGATCCCCAAGAATATAAGAGGCGATAGGCGGCATCTTTAGCATCCGGATCGGCTTCATCCATCACCCGCCTGATCAAACCAATCCGCCTCTCGGAAAACTCTGACTGGCCCAATCGTGCCAGCAGTTGCAAGACTTCCTTATAACAGCCAGTTTCAAGAAGTGTCTTCAGGGCTTGATCAACCGCGTCTGCAGACTGGTCCTCGATTAGCAGGGCAAACAACGCTGCAATTCGAGTGAGGGCCAGATGCCGCGTGGATTCCGACCAGTTCAACAAGATGTTTTTGATCCGTTCGCGCGCGAAAGCTCGTGAATGGTCGGGGTCGCTTTCAAACGAGATGAGCAACGAAAGAAGAAATTCATCGCCGAAGGAATCGAAACCCCCTCGTATTCGCTTTCTTGTCAACTCCATCGCGGCACGGCTGACGACCTCGGAGGGATCAAAAAGTAGCCCCGAGGCATCGACCGTTTTGCTCAGCTCGTCGAAGATGAACACGCAGCGAGATTCAAAGATGAGTTCGAACGCGTTTCGAGCTTCTGAATCTTCAAATTGGATTGTGGGAGGCTTCGTAGAAAGGATTTGCAGTTGGCAGGTCTTGAGAATACGCTGCCTGGAGTCCGCCCAGATCTGCCGAAGTGGCTTCTGCTGGGGGGCCTTGTCTGTGGAGGATTCCAGTTCGATGGTGCGATTGCTTAACAACGCCAGCAGCACACGCTGAAAATCGTTGACCGGGAGCTTCTTGAAAAAAGTGGCAACGAAGATGACTGCGTTCTCGACGGGTGTTTCATCTCGTATAAGCTCTCCGGATTGCAGGACTGAGTGTGCCCGAAACGCTGCCTGCGGGTTATCTTCGTCGACGTAACGTTCACGGTCAACGACTTGCTGCTCCAGATTCCCTCTCTCAACATGATCGCGAAAGAGCTCATGGAACGCTTCTTCATCGAGACCCCAGAGCCCCTTTTCATATTGTCTCCTCATCCGCGATTCCAGATTATCCGCGCTCGCTGGAAACTTGTGGTGTAACCACGGCTTGAGAAAATCCAGCTTAATAAGGCAGGACGATGCAATACGCGCTCCAGCGAGCCCGATGTAATAAGGGGTAGTGACAACGAGAATCTGGCGGGAATCTCCCAGGTCGCTGCCACGGACGGACAATTCCTGAGGCGTTTCCGGTAGGCTTCGCAGGAGGTCGTCCGAGGAATGCGAATCAGCAAACGCAATGATTAGAGTCTTCCCTCCGCTTCCCACATTCGGATGCAACAGCTCTCTGAGCGTGCAGCTCTTTTCGCCTTTTGCGATGTTTCCGGTGGTAAGTTCAAGCTTCTCCCAATCATCGAATTCAGGCTCGCTCGCGATAGCATGTGCAGCAGAAAAGAGGGTTTCGGCATCACAGCAAACCATTGCTGCCAATCGCCAATGCCTGAGTAGACGAGACACTTGCTCAATGACGAGCTTGTCAAGCAACAGCGGACACTCTCTTGGAGGGGTAAGCGGTCGCGTGGGGTCAACGAACCGGCCGCCCGCAGCCAATTGCACCCTGTAGAGTGTTTTTTGCGCCCCATTCACGTCGGAGTGTTTGGATAGTTCCTCAATGTCAGATGGCTTAAGCGGGCCGGGCTGCCTGGAAGGATCGGTTCTGGGCTTTTTACTCGGTTCAGTCTTCAGGCTCACTTTCAGTTGTGTTTGTGGCTCGGATGCGCCACTCTCGTTGGAATCGCGGGCTTGAGCGGACCGCTCCCGAACTTGACCATCTGCGTTCCTGGTGGCGTCGGCCGCGAGCACAGGTCCTTCAGGCATCGAAGGGGGCAAAGCTGGTGGCGACACTTCCGGGACAACTCCGCTTGCCATCAAAGCCGGGCCCTCGTTGGGAGTCTCTGTTCTCGTTTCGTCTGTCAATCGACGCTCCTTTGGTCGGAACGAAAAGTCAGTGATCACGCATTGTTCTGGTCGATGAACTTCAGCACCAAATGAGTCAATCCAAGGTTGGTGATCAGCCAAATCAAGGGGAGCATGTAGTCCGCAATCGAGACGTGATCGCGCCCCTGATACTCGAAGGGCTCGGCGTTGCCGGCGCAATTCACTCTAATATTCCGGCAGGTCTTCGGTTCGCCAGTCTCGCGGATGATTTGGGCGAGCGTATGCTTACTCAATCCGGCTAAAATGACTGCAGCAAAAAAGAACTCGGCAACGATCTTCTCAAGTGCGTATTCAATTTCACCCGGCTGTGCCGCGCTGATATATTTCGAGCAAATCTGGACCTTCTCCGGCGAAGTCGAAGCGTAAGCTCTGAACACGTCCTGAAGGTGCACGCGTAGAGGGGGGCCACCATGGAAGGCCGCTTCGAGCGCGGTGCCGCTCCAATCTTCGCGCCACGCTGCGCTTTTTGTTCCTGGAAATGGAATCTCTCCAAACCCGTACGTGGCGATCCGAAAGCTATCAAAACGGCCGGAAGCTATGTCCTTACGTTCGAGGTGAGACCGTAGCCATACCCTAAGGGGCAAGAGAGAAGCGAGCTGACCGACCGAGGGGAAAAACTCCGCCCTTGGGAATAAATCAAGCATCAGTTTGATCTGCCAGCCCTCGGTTGCCGAGTTCCATAGTGCCGTAGAGTTTTCAACCAGCAGTTGGTAGCGTCCAGACAGCCGGGCCGTGCTGATTGCGAGACTCAATTGATCGGGAGGAGTCTGCGAGAGCGTCGATTTACTCTCGAATGCACCTCGAGCCAGGCATCCGCAGATATCAACCGCCCAAAGCGCTCCACTGGTTGGCGGCTCAAGTTGAGCGATCCAATCCCAGATCGTGGCTGCCGCTTGAGGAAGTAACGGAAGTCGCACTGGATCTTGCACGACCAGCCAATTCTCGATCAGCCGCTGAATCAATAATGCCGATGGTCGGAACGGCTGCCTGAGTCTGAGACAATCGGCAACTTCACTCCTGCGGAAGTGTGCCAGACGGAAACCGAGCAAGGCATTTGCAACCGGCTCGGGCCAGAGGGAGGTCAGGGGCTCCCAGGCTCGAGGGTCTTCGAGTATGTAACACTCCAGATCGATAAACGAATGAAGCGCCAATTCGCTCAGTGCCGGCACGAGGCGATCCGGAAGGGCTGGGATTTCTTTAACCAGAGCCGAAATTTGGACTCCTTCAATGATTCCACCCGAAGCCAGTTTCAGCGCCGGGTTGGAGAAACATTTCGAAGGGAATTGCCGGCATCGTTCCAGCAAAATCTCGCGATCGATTCGACGCGCGCGAAATTGGTCCCAGATCGTCTCGAGCAGAGCACAGATTCTCGGAGTCATATCCGGCCAGATTTCGTCAGGAGAGATGAATTCGCTCGGCGCAACCCGGCGTCCTGAGACAATATCCAAGAGGAGTTCCAGCGAGCGATTCGCGTATCTGTCCGGTTCGCAAAACTGCCGCAACTGCTCGAGACCCATCTGGGCAATCTCTGAATCCTCCGCAAACGCGAAGGCCAGATCAATCAGATTCTCTTGAACCCATGAGGAATAGACTTCGCTTACGGTGTGCTCGCACATCAATGCGAAATGACATTCGATCTGGTCTAGTGATTGAGGAAACAATTCCCGGATTCCCCGCACAATCTCTTCCGGAAACTCATCGGTTTCATGCGTGCGCGTGGCTGCAAGGAAAGCGTTGAGGAAGAGTTCTTTCTTTTTATTTATGACCGCCTCGAACAGGTGCCAACGGTTAATCTCCGACTGCGAAGTGGCGTCCTCGGCTCGAAAACCTGAACCTCCGGCGACGATGAATGCGATGGCAATCTGTTCGGCCCGTCTCCGCATACCGTGATTCTTTGCGGCGCGGCGAATATAGGGCTCGACCTCCTCTCTCTGACTCAGTTTCCCGGCCAGGCTAGGAATCAGAGGAGTCAATTCAGGGACACCATGCTCGACCCAGTCGTGCAGTCGCAGGACTGCAGCCTCTTCGAGGAGCGCGACCCCCGGTTGCCTGAAGCGAGCGACGAGATTCTTGTCACGGAACGCAGGAAGAGTAGGCAGTTCCCCGGCGGGCGATCCGTGCGTCGGTTCTGACTCTAACCAGTCACCTAAAAGCCTGTTTCCTTCACCTTCATGAGAGCGAAAAATGGATGCAGCGTACATTTCCCCGATTGCGAGCACCGACCGTGGCGCGGAGGGCGCGTACCACTGGCCCGAGGCAAAAACGCCAGCACCTTCAAATTCGTACGGGGACGAAAAAACTGCCAGCTCAGCCGCAACCGATCCGGAAACATTCCATCCCGCACTCAACAATGGCCGCAGGGAAGGCGGCAGGATTTGCCAAAGCGCATCGACGAGGCGGAAGAACTCGCTTTCCCCAACCCGGAGGTGCACCTGTATTCCGGAGATTAAATATGAGATTGCCCTCCTCAAGAACGGTTCCGGGGCAAGATCTTCGGGAATGCGGTTGTGTACCGTCGCATGGATTGGGTTCAGACGGGCGGCCATCTCTTGTGTCAGTCCAGTAAGGGGCTGCATTGTCTTGAACATTGTGAAAGGCGGTGTCGAAGCGGTCGGATCTACCAGATACCGGGCCAGGCTGTAATTCCTCCGGCGCCCAAGCGGACTTGACGCTTCCGGTCTCACTCCGCAGCGAAAGAAAATAGGTAGAATCCGATCTCCAGCAACAACTGGTCGAATCCCGGACCCGTAGGGAACCTGGTCAAACAGGTGGTGTGCCTCTTCTTCGAGCTGGCTTTTCGAAACACCCAATTCGTCGGGCTGGCAGACTTTGGCGAGCGTCTGCGGAAAGCCAGGGGAAGTTCCAAGCACGGCATGCTCTGCTCCAGCGACGATAGAGCCATCCGGTGTCGAACAAAGCTTTCCCCATTCCAGCGTTTCCAGACACACGGTTCTCTCCGCGCTCGAAAGCGAAGGCTCTAAAGTGCGAACATCCGAAAGCATCGGCCTCCTTCCCCCCAAAAAGATCAGGCTGGCTTGTTCGAGTCCGGATTACTCGAATTGCCGGCTCGTCTGGAAAGTTCGATGACTTTATCTCTACGATGCGAAACTCCCATCGAGAACACTGCGGCTTCAAACGCCATGGCCTCAGGGTGGCCTTGCCTGCTTTGCCAGGCGCTTGAATAGTAGTAGGACAGTTGCGCAGGCATAATGAGCTTGAACAGCATCGACATCAACGGGATAATGATGGCCACCCCAAAGACGGATAGGTACGCGCGCCATGCGTTGCGGGTCTCGGAGGCTTGACTTTCCCGTGCTGCCTCTGAATGGTCATCGCCCTCGTCATACATGCCGTATTGCTTCTTGAGATCGAGGACCATCGATTCGCTCGCGCCAGGCCATCGTGGCGGCCTTCCTTCGAGAACGTCGTCCAGTACCCGGAACTTATCCAGAAAGTCGTAGTCTACGAATCTGAACTGATACCCGGTGTCCGGGTCTGCGCCTGCTTCAGGATAATTCTTTCCTGGCTCGGCCCCGCGAAGCTTGTTGACCCAGATTGTTAGCTTCTCTTCATCTTCTTTGGCGTTCTTCTTTCTCAGATCGTCGTCGAAGGCAGACTTGAATGCGGGAATATCATTCGTCGTTTGTTCAATCGACATCTTGAGGACGTCCACCATGCCTTGCTGTTCCCGTACTCTTGAAGCGCTCTGATTCAACTTCTGGGCTGCGGCGTAGATCTCCTTATTTAAGGCCGAGAAACCCCCAGGGTTCGAAGCCGAAGTGAATCCGGAACTGGTCAGTCTGTGTCGCGCTTCCTGCAGTCGAACTGAGGCTGACTGCATTGCCTCCTGGCGGTTTGCCAGCTCGACCTCGGCTTCAGCGAGTCGATCTTTCTTGGTCGCGAGTTCCCGCTCGGCTTCTCCGAGGCGTTGCTCGTCATGAGAGGCTAACATCTCGGAGGCGCCTAACTTGCTTTGCGCTTCTCTGGCGTCTGTGAGCTTGCGATAGTGACTCACGATGTCCTCGCGGACCAGTTCTTCGTTAATTCTGCGTACGATGCGCTGCCCGAAGGTGAGTAGTTCCACCGGCTGGGCGGTAATCCAGGCAGCGCAAACGATAATGCACAAGCGAACGGCAGTGGGTATGATCAATCGCTTCCAGCCATATCCCTTCGTGTCGGCAATCATGAAACCTCGTTCATAGAGAAGCAGGGCCAGGGCCGGCAAGATTCCGAGAAATGCGAACGGAATTCCGAGGAAATGGAATCCCAATGAACCGAAGTTGAAGATAAAGTAGAAAAGAAGCCCCCAAGCCCCTGAGTCAAAGAGGAAAATGGTTGTAAGGATGAGTGCGGCGGCGTTCATGTCAGCTCGCGCCGCATAGGAAAGCGTCGACGCTCCGTAGACGTCAAGGCCCAGAACGTGAGGCAGCCAGAAGAGCGTTCCAAATCTCGCATTCGAAGTTCTGGGGGCTGCGATGACCAAGACTGGCGCGACCGCCTCGATCCCATCGATTGCTTCATCCGGGGCCGATATGGGACCGGTGTGAACGCTATTCCCCCGGAATTCGCCGCCCGGTATGTAGGAATCCGCAACGGAATCCGTTGTCTGGCCTGCGCCGGGAATGGGATCGGCATTAGGCATTTAAAGGCACCCTCACGTTCACGTAGTCTGCGGATCGGCCCGCCCCGATCTTGGGAACCGGACAGAGTGGATGACGAATCTCGTCGGCAACCAGGAATAAGATTGCTTCACGGACGCCGAAGGGTTCCCAGTTTTGAAATCTCCATACACTCTCTTCAACGTCGTCCTCAGCGAAAGTGCGGCGAGATTTTGCAACCCCACCGCCGAATCGGCTCTCAAGTCCCCATGCACTGCAGATTCCGACGGCGAAAGTTGCGCTGCCATCGAGTCCGGACTGGAGCATGTCGATCAGCCTGCCAAAGCTATGTCGGGTCTGCTGCAGGGGGTGGATCATGCGCGCAAGTTTAGCCGGGGACAGATAGGACGCCGACCCGGAATGCATTACTTCAAGAATGGGATTGACTTTTGTGGAGTGCGCTCGACGAAACTGTCTGTAGTCGCGAACTGCTTCAGCAAACTTATTGACGACACCATCTATCTTTGTGACCAGTAGCAGAACGCGCCGGTAGGGAAGCCGGGGTGCTCCTGCCTTAAGCCCGTGAATGAGTCGAGGCAGGCCGTGGTAGAGCGTTTCAAGAGCCGGTGCGGATCCATCGACGCACAACACCAGGCTGCTCGCCTGTCTCGCCGTATGAAGCAAATCGTTCCAGGCGCGGGAGCGGGTGTCAGTGGATCCGTGTTCTCTTGGAAACAAATACCCCCCGGGGCCATCTGTCACCACCAGCCGGCAGGAGTATTCCTGTTCCTTTTTGGTAAGGTTGTTTGCAAAAATCCGAAATTCATAGTTAACCACCTCGCGGCTTGCCTGGACTGTCTTGCCGTGGAAAAGAAACTCGCCGGCCAGGCTCATTAAATCAGCAGCCGTCTCACTCTCAGGAACAAAATCAAGTTTGTAGCGGCTGCTCTTCTCGTCGGCTTCCTCCCCTTCAAGTTCATTTTGCAGGCAAGCCTGTTGCATGGCGAGCAGGAGAGTAGTCTTGCCGGAGTTGGCCGGACCGATAATGCAGCACGATCGGTCACTGTTTTCACCAATTGAGGATATGACTTCGTCACTGGCCGCTGCGTCTTGGCCGTCTGAGGTTTCTCGTTGTTCATCCATCTGTCAAACCTCGATCACCGTCAATCCGACCACCGATAAAACGGGTACCCGCGCTCGTCGGGAGGGCGTGGAAAGCTTACTATCGAGTGAAAACGAAGGCCGGTACCGCACGATAAGAACCTAAGGCTCCTGATCGCCGGGTCTCATGGCGCAGGGGTCTGAGGCAGGCCGCGGCATCCGTAAAAATGCTGGGGAACAAAACTGTCTTACTCGGTCAATCTCTTATCCCGGTGACCTCCGGTGGGCTGCAAATGCCTGAGCATGAAAGCTAAAGCGGAAAGTCGATATTCTTGAATGATGACTCAGACATGGCTTTCCTGATCATCATTCAATGGTTCAAGTTGACTTTGCCGGACCGCCCGGAATGTTGATTTGCCAGCAGCATGACTGCTGGTTGCCGGCAGTCTTTCCAGCCGGCAAGATGCCAGTGCTAATCATCCTGAGAGCGTGGGGGAGGCGGGTACCAATCGAAGGAGATCGCAAGATGAGTATTTCACTTCTTGGATTTTTGTCAAGTAACACTCTCTTCCAACACAAGATGAGCCTGAAGCCAGAAGTTGATTCCAACACAAGATGAGCCTGAAGGATTATCTTTTCAATTCTGGGCAGGACGGGTCAGATACCGTATTGATCGAACGTAGATGACTTCGGGATTGGACCCTCCGAATACGAATTCTGTAACCACGTAGACCTTTTTGAGGTCGGCACCCGTGAACTGGTTGAGCGGTATCTCGTAGGTCTTCCACTCGGACGTGAGCGTCTTCGTGACCTTGGTTTCCGTCCCGTTATCCGGTTGATCGATTGATTTAATTCCAATGTCGATCTTCGCACCGTCAGATTCCGCCTTCATTTCAACCGCGAGAGTCTGAAACGCCGAAAGGTCAACAGACGTGTGCCTTGAACTGGGAGGCACAGGTGGTCCGGCCGTGATGAACATGGCGCCCCAACCTTGGTCTTTCGGATAGCTCAATTGAAAACACTCCGGGTTATTTGAATTCGTAACCCAGGTACGTTGTTGTTCTGAAGTATCGATTCCCATGTCGAACCCCGCGCCGAGTCTCGTGCCGGTCAATACCTGCCGCTCCCCCGATTGGCTTAGGAGCAGGAGTGGGAAAGTTCCAGTGACTGTTATCGCGATTGCCCTGAGTACCATGCTGCGAATCATGCTCATCCTTCCTTTCGATTGCCACATTGAATATTCGGTGATTGAGGCCGACGCCGGGATGTCAGTAATTGCACTTCCCCGCATCCGTGAGGTCGTCAAGTGCCCAGGCATTGTGAGTAGATCGATAGACCGCGAATTGGGCCTTGCAGTGGCGAAGCCCGCTGACATCCTGCGACGTAATTTCCACCCTCACGCTACACTCTTTGCTTTTTGGATCGCGACCACAATCGTGCGGTCCTTCCGGTGAGATATCGTTCGCGGCGAGTACAGTCCCTTCGGCTCGATAATATGCGCTCACGTCCCTGCGCACTTGCTCAATGGTCGGACTCATTACTTCACGATCATCCGTTGGTGGGGCCCGATAAGGTGG
>Ga0335072_10007064_pt1 | contig 16387 bp, 11 predicted proteins | sample Lox_Sample_21_FD_206725 | JGI IMG/M metagenome (GOLD analysis project Ga0335072, IMG submission 206725) | Soil microbial communities from Loxahatchee National Wildlife Refuge, Florida, United States - Lox_Sample_2.1 | ecosystem: Environmental > Terrestrial > Soil > Wetlands | place: USA...
CAGCAAAGCCAAAAAAGAAATGTCGGCGAAATATAATATTCCGGTCGGCGAATTAAAGAAGCGCTTGCCGGAATTATTGCATCGCGTCGAGGAATTGCACGAATTTAATCCGATGCTCGGCCATCGCGGCTGCCGGCTCGGCATCACTTATCCGGAAATTACGGAAATGCAGGCGCAGGCGATTTTCGAGGCCGCCGTCCAGGTGCAGAAAAAGGGCGTCAACGTCATCCCCGAAGTGATGATTCCGCTGGCCGGCAGCGTCAAGGAAGTCGAGCATCAGAAGAACATCGTGGTGCGCGTCGCCAATGAAGTTCTGGGCAAGGCCGGAATGAAGGATCTGCATTACCTGGTCGGAACCATGATCGAAATTCCACGCGCCGCCCTCACCGCCGACAAAATCGCCGAGCAGGCCGAATTTTTCAGCTTCGGCACCAACGATCTGACCCAGACCACCATGGGGCTTTCTCGCGACGACTACACCAAATTCTCCAAAGAATACGAGAACCTGAAAATTTTCAAAGCCGATCCGTTCGCCGCCATCGACCAGGAAGGCGTCGGCAAACTGATCCGGATGGCCATCGAGCTCGGCCGCCAGACGCGGCCCGATCTCGACATCGGCATCTGCGGCGAACACGGCGGCGAACCGAGCTCCGTCGAGTTCTGCTATCGCGTCGGAATGAATTACGTTTCCTGTTCGCCCTATCGCGTGCCCATCGCGCGGCTGGCCGCGGCGCAGGCAGCCATCACGTCGTCGAAGGCGGGCGACAAATCCGAAATGACGCGCACCGCGTAATGTCCGGAGCGCTGTGGGGCGGGCTCTTAGCCCACGGCGGATTCGTAATCCTCCTGCGCAGGATGATAAACGCCGGTTAAGAACCCGAGCCCCCCAAATCTTACTGCTAGATTTTTAGCACGTTTCGCGATACCATGACCGCATGTTGCGCGATCTCCGCTACGCCGCCCGCGCGCTGCGCAAAACTCCTTCGTTTACGCTGCCCGCGCTGGCGGCGCTGGCGCTCGGAATCGGCGCCAACTGCGCGATCTTCAGCGTGGTGGACGCGGTTCTGCTGGCCCGGTTGCCCTACGCCGATCCGTCGCGCTTATACGAAATCGGCGGCGTGGAAAATCGCGGCGCGCCCGCCGGAGCCTCGCTCGCCGGCTTCGTGGCCCTGCGCGACCACAATCAATCGTTCTCTCGCGTCTCGGTCGACCGCTTCTGGTCCTCCACCCTCACCGACCGTTTCGGCGACGCCGAACGCCTCTACGGCCGCGCGCTTTCTGCCGATACTCTGCCCCTGCTCGGCGTCCAGCCGCGCCTCGGCCGGATTTTTCGCGGCGACGATTATCGCCCCGGCGCGCCGCACGTCGTCCTGCTTTCTACGCGTCTGTGGAAGCGCCGCTACTCCGCCGACCCGCTCATCATCGGCGCAACGATCGATCTCGATTCCGAGGCTTACACCGTCATCGGCGTGATGCCGGACGAATTTCAATTTCCCTTCGCAGCGTACGACGTCTGGACGCCGTGGATTTTTTCGCCGGCCGAGCTGGCCAATCGCAAGGGCCGCATTGACCCGATCTACGCGCGTCTTCGTCCCGGCGTCACCTTCGCGCAGGCGCAGGCCGAACTGGACGCGTTCGCCCACGCGGCCGCCGCGCAGTTTCCCGACACCGAAAAAGACTGGCAGCCGCGCCTGGTTCCGACCAAGCTCGGCTCGCGCGATCAATACCGCGCGCAGCTGCTCACGCTATCGGCGGCCGTCGGATTCGTGCTGCTCATCGCCTGCCTGAACGTGGCGAATCTGCTGCTGGCGCGCGCGGCCTCGCGGCGCCGCGAAATCGCGGTGCGCATCGCCCTGGGCGCGACGCGCGGCCGGCTGATCCGGCAGCTGCTCACCGAAAGCCTGTTGCTCGCCTTATCCGGCGCGGCGCTGGCGGCCGTCTTCGGATCGTGGTCCGCGCGGGCGCTGTTCGCATCGCTTCCCGTCAGCGCCCTGCGCCAGCGCTTCACCTACGGCGGACTGAACGCCCACGCCTTGCTCTTCACGCTCGCCCTGGCGATTCTCTCCGCGATTGTCTTCGGCCTGGCGCCCGCCATTCAGCTTTCGCGCGCCGATCTTCACCGCGGATTGAAAAACAGCCGCGCGCGTTTTCGCGGCGCGCTGCTCGCTGCTGAGACCGCGCTCTCGCTGCTGCTTCTCGTCGGCGCCGGATTGATGATCCGCAGCCTCGAAAAACTCCTCAGCGTCGATCCCGGCTTTCGCGCCGAAAATGTCCTGACCATTCAGGTTCCTATGCCCAGTTTCCTCACCGCGATCACTTCTTTCGCCTCGCGCAAGGAAGTCGAAAGCCGTCAGGCCGCCGAATACGGCGAGCTGATCGACCGCATCCGCGCGCTTCCCGGCGTGATCGCCGCCGGCGCGAGCACGGTTCTGCCGCTCGGCCCGTTGGAGGTGCATACCTCGGTCGGCTTTGAAGACGACCCGAATCCCGCGCAGGATCACGGCGCGCAGCTTTCCGCCGTCAGTCCCGATTTTTTTCGCGCCATGGGCATCCCGCTGCTCGCCGGCCGCGCCTTCACCGTCGCCGACGCCAACGGCTCGCCCGACGTCGCCATCGTGAACGACGTGATCGCGCGCCGCTACTGGCCGCACGAATCCGCGCTCGGCAAACACGTCAACATGTCGGGCCTGCCCCGCGGACCATGGTATGAAGTGGTCGGCGTGGTCGGCGCCACGCATCGCCGCACGCTCGAAGATGCGCCGCAGCCGGAATTTTACCGCCCTTATCGCCAATACCTCGGGCCCGCGTTTGGCGAAGTACTGGTCGTCCGCACGACCCGCGACCCCGCGCATCTCGCCCCCGCGATTCGCGCGCTGATCCACGCGTCTTATCCCAATCAGCCGATCGGCGACATTAAATTAATGACCGACGTGGTCGCTACGGCGACCTCCGCCCCGCGTCTGTACACCGGCTTGCTTACCTGCTTCGCCGCGTTGGCGATGCTTCTCTCCGCAGCCGGAGTTTACGGCGTGACGTCCTATTCGGCGGCGCAGCGGACGCGCGAATCCGGCATTCGCATCGCGCTCGGAGCCACGCGCGCCAACCTGCTCGCGCTGATGCTGCGGCGCACGATGATCTTCGTCGGCGCCGGCGTCGTGCTCGGAGTTGCCGGAGCGATGGCGCTGACGCGTCTCGTTCGCGCGCAGCTTTATCAGACCGCGCCCGCCGATCCGTTGACGTTCCTCTCGGTTTCCCTGTTGCTGATTGCCGTCGCGGCTCTGGCTGCCTACGTCCCCGCATCGCGAGCCGCGCGAGTCGACCCGATGATCGCGCTGCGCGAAGAATAGCTCGAACACGCAAAACTCAGCGGCTCCGCTTCCCCGCCACCCTCCCGATCGCGTTCACCACCCGCCGGTACGGAATTTTCTCCATCGACTCAAACCCGATCCACTCGCCATCCCGCCAGCTCGACCCCTGCCATCGCATCAGAATCGCCAGATGCTCCGCGTTCGCGGTCCCGTGCCTCTCCACACCAGCCGCCCGCTCCCGCAGCCGCTGATCCAGGGACTGCCCCGCGCCCGCCATTTCCGATAATTCCAATCGCACCGGCTCGGAAAAACTTCCTCCCGTGAGGAACCACAATTCCACCGCATCCGCCTCCGCCGACGGCGTCACCGCGACCCCGCACAACCCGTCCACCACCCCGGCAAGATCGCCCGCCAATCCCTGCACCTCGCCGATCCGCAGCGCGCGCTCATGCAATCGCTCCGCCTCTTCAAATTGCATTTCCGCACTCGCCCGGTCGCGAGCCGCTTCCGTCGATTCCATCAACGACGCCCCTTGCGTCCGCAAAAATTGCTCCACGCGCAAAACTTCGCCGCGATACTCCTCCCTCGTCACCGCCTGCTGGCAAGGCCGCAGACAGCGATTCATCTCGCCATAAATGCACCCCGGATGCTCCGGCGACGGCGCCAGATTTTCCTCGCACCGCCGCATCTGAAACAGCTCCAGCACGCCCGCCTCAAACCGCTCCGCCGCCGCCCGGCTGGCAAACGGACCGTAATGAATTCCCCGCGCCAGTTTCGTCGTGATCATCATTCGCGGAAACGGATTGTCCATGGTCACCCGCACCAGCGCCGGCGGACGCAAGCGCGTAATGCGCGGCCAATCCTCGGGAAAATAGCGCCGCGCCAGCTCCAGGTGAATCATCGTTGACTCCAGTTGCGACCCGGTCAGCCAATATTCGATCCGTTCGACGACACCGCGCAAATTCAGCACTCGCGATATGCGGTCGCGCTCGGAAATCAGCCGTTTCAATCGCCGCCGCAGCAGCGCCGTGCGCGCCAGGTACGGAGCGCCTTCGCTCGCCCACAGCAAAAACACCGCGGGACGATCCGGTATCGAGGCCGGTGTCAAATCGATTTCAGACGCGAGCGCGATGCGCGGATCCCTCATCATTTCGATTGTAATGACCGTTCCCGCTCGCACGCCTCGGCGGCCCGTTCACCGTCCGCGCGGTTACGCTCACCATTTTTCTCTGGCCACGCGCGAGCATTCATGTAATCAAGACAAAGTGCCCCCGCCGATCCGCACGCTCATCGTCGATGACGAGCCCATCGCCCGCCGCGTGTTGCGTGACCAACTGGAAGCCTTCCCCGAGGTCCAGATTGTCGGCGAGGCCGAAAACGGCCGTGAAGCCTGCGAAAAAATCGCCGAGCTTCAGCCCGACCTGGTTCTTTTAGACCTGGAAATGCCGGCCATGAACGGATTCGAGCTGGTCCGCAAGCTCCACGCCAGTCCTCCGCCGGCCATCGTGATTGTCACCGCTTACAATGAGCACGCCATCCGCGCCTTCGAGGCCGGCGCCATCGATTATCTGTTAAAACCGGCCAGCGAAGCGCGTCTCAAGACCGCGCTCGATCGCGTCCGCGCCGCGCTCCCCGCCGAACGCCAGCCGCCGCGCAACCGCAAAATCGTCGGCCGGACGGGCAGCGAATTCGTGCTGCTCGATCTCGATGAAGTGCTCGCGTTTCAGGCCGAAGGCGAGCTGGTCTGGATTCTCACCGCCACCGGACGCGTGCTCGCCACCGAGCCGCTGCGCGCCATCGAGGAACGTTTGCAAGGCCAGCAATTCCAGCGCGTCCATCGCAACGCGATCGTCAACGTGAACCACGTTCGCAAGCTGAGCACGCTGCCCAGCTCACGCTGGCTGATCACATTAAGCAATTCGCTTCAGCTCGTCGCCAGCAAACGCCAGGCCCACAATATCCGCCGCATCCTCCATTGGTAATCCGAACGCTGTGAAAGCCGCCCACACCGTCGTCGCGCGCGCGTGCCGTGTCGATACTCGTATCGGGGCCTCGTCTGCGCTACAGCGATGACGTTACTCCGTCCGCTCGTCCGAGATCCCCGTCCGCTCGCCGCCCGATCCGTTCCGCCCGCAAAATTCCGCTAGGACCTTCGCCGCCTTTCGCCCACACTTGGAAATCATGAAAACTTTCGGGCTGGTTGTTCTGCTCAGCGCGCTCGCTTACGCACAATCGGGAACCGTTCACGGTGTCGTTCTCGATCCCACCAAGGCCGCCATTCCCAACGCCAGCGTCGAAATTCAAAACCCGGTTTCGCACTACGATGAAACCGTCAAAACCGACCCGCAAGGCAACTTCACGTTTCCCAATGTCCCGTTCAACAATTATCACCTGACCGTTGCCGCCACAGGCTTCTCGTCCGCTTCGCAGGACGTCGATGTTCGCAGCGCGATCCCCGTCGAAATGAACTTCTCGCTCAAACTCGGCGCTACATCGACGAACGTCACCGTCGAAGCCGCCGGCGACCTGCTTGAAACCGATCCGGAAATTCACACCGACGTCGATCGAAATCTGTTTAACAAGCTCCCGCTCGAGAGCCAGTCGAGCTCGCTCAGTTCGCTGGTGACCCTCGCCAGTCCGGGCGTCTCGGCGGATTCCAACGGCCTCTTCCACGGCCTCGGCGATCACGCCGAAAATTCCTTCTCGGTCGACGGCCAGCCCATCACCGATCAGCAGAGCAAAGTTTTTTCGAACCAGCTGCCCATCGATGCCGTTCAGTCGATGGAAGTGATCGAGGGCGCGCCGCCCGCGCAATATGGCGATAAGACCAGCCTGGTGATCGTCGCCACCACCCGTTCCGGCCTCGGCATCACTCAGCCGCACGGCGATGTCACCGCCAGTTTCGGCAACTTCGGCACTTACAATGGCGGTTTCAGTCTCTCTTACGGCAACGATAAGTGGGGCAACTTCATCGCCGCCAACGGACTCGACACCCAGCGCTTTCTCGACGGTCCCGAGTTCGATACGCTGCACGACACCGGCAATCAGGCAAACATTTTCGATCGCGTCGATTATAAGCCGAGCCAGAACGACACGCTCAGCCTGAATTTCCAATTCACGCGCTCCTGGTTTCAGGTGCCCAACTCCTATGACATGCAGGACGCGACCGGCTGGGGTGGCTACCCCTGTCAAACCCTCGGTATCTCGGACGCCTGCAATGGTCTCGGCCCCAATGGCCAAGTAGTCGGTTCCACCGATCAGGTCGCCAAAATTCGCACCTTCGATATCGCCCCGAGTTGGGTCCGTCTGGTCAACCCCCACACCGTCCTCAGCGTCAGCGCCTGGGCGCGTCAGGATCAGTTCAACTACTATCCCAGCGCCGACCCGTTCGCCGATTACGTCCCCGATCTCCAGGACGTCACCGAAGGCCAGAATCGCCGTCTGACCGATCTCGGCGGGCAGTTCAGCCTCACCTATAACCACGGTATTCACAATTTCACGTTTGGGACCCAGTGGTATGACGAAATCCTGAGCGAAGCAGATACGTTCGGCGTGGTCAACCCGACCTTCAACGCCGTCTGCCTCAACGCCGACGGCAGTGCCAACACCAACCCGCTGCTCATGGATCCGAATAACTGCGGGGGAACGCTCACGCCCAACCCCAATTACGACCCGTTGCTGGCCTGTTACGACCTGACCCGCACCGGCAACCTGCCCGCCGCCAACGGCTGCCCCACCAACACCGCCAGCCGCTACACCTTTAACGGCCACGCCGACGTCCGCCAGTTCTCGCCCTACGTCGAAGATCTGATTCGCTACAAGAACTGGACCTTCCGGATGGGTCTGCGCGGCGATTATTATTACGGCATCACAAAATACGGCTTGGCGGAGCCACGTTTGGGAACCTCCTACAGGATCAAGCAAACCAACACCGTTCTGTCGTTCTCCTACGCGCGCACGATGGAAACTCCCTTCAACGAAAACCTGGTGCTGTCGAGCCTCGGCTGCAACGACCCGGTGGTGAATGACATCATGGCCGCCATCCAGGGCTACCCCTGTCTCACCGCGCCCTTGACGCCCGGCTCGCGCAACGAATATCACGCCGGACTCCAGCAGGCCTTCGGCCGCTATTTCGTCCTCAGCGGCGAATACATCTGGAAATACACCGACCGCGCCTACGACTTCAGCGTCTTCGCCAACACCCCCATCACCTACCCGATTGAATGGACCAAGTCGAAAATTCCCGGGTTCGCCATTCGCGGCAGCGTTCCGAATTTTCACGGATTCAGCGCGTTCGTTGTCATGTCCCACGTCGCCGCGCGCTTCTTCTCGCCACAAATCAGCGGGATCGGCGCCACGCCTTCCAGTTCCGGCGTCGGCGGCGTTTTTCGTATTGATCATGATGAAGTGTTCAACCAGACCACTCATCTGCAATATCAGATCGGCAGGCGAGGACCGTGGATCGGCTTCAACTGGCGCTATGACAGCGGCTTGGTCGCCGGCGCTACCCCCTGCGTCGCCGACACCGGCACCTGTTTCCAGTCGACCCCGATTTCGGAGGGCGGCAACGCCAATATCCCGGCAGGCGAAGTGGCGCTGGTGAACACTGTCAACGGACTTCCTCTGACGGCCGACCAGGAATATCAGGCTGGCCTCACCTGCGACGGCAAGCCCGCGGCGTCGAGCCCGCTGGGGCCGGCTCTCGCCACCTGCGACGCGGCAGGTTTCGGCTCGACGAAGATCCAGGTGCCGGCGCCCGGAACCGAAAATGACGATCACACTCCCCAACGAATCCAGCCGCGCAACCTGTTCGACGTCGCCATCGGCCACGACAACCTGTTTCACGGCGACCGCTACAAGGTCAGCGCGCAATTTCAGATCATCAACCTGACCAACGCCGACGTTCTCTACAATTTCCTGTCCACCTTCAGCGGCACCCACTACGTTACGCCGCGCGCCTTCACGCGATTCGCCCGCCACTAATCTCGTAGCCGAAGAGATCGTATGCTCCGCTATGAGAGAATCGATTCCACAAGAGCCGGCGTCCTAGGCCCCGTTGGCGAGGTGTGCGAGTCATGGCTGTCCATCTGTACACGACAGGTCCCACGCCGTTGCGGGTTAATAAATGAGCCGTTTGCCGGAACCGCAATCCGGATCGAGGAGCTCCTTTAAATTGAAATCCCCAAATCACCCGAGAAAGCTTGTGGGGCAGCGCCGGGCTCTCAGCCCCGCTGGCGATCCCTCGCAGGCTACGGCACTTTCACCACTAAAACCCTTCGCGGCAGCCGATTCGGATCCACATTCGCCACCCGGGTCACCCGTCTGCCGGACGCCGTAAGCGAAGTCACCTCGACATCGACGCGGCTCTCTTCGGGAAGCCCGAAGTGCGCCGGAATTACGCTCTGCGAGCAGTACCCGCTCCCCGTGTCCACAATGCGCCCGCCCCACACCACCCGTGTGCCCGGACGATAAATCCGCACCTCCGACCCCGCTTTCGTCGCGTGCCCGTCCGAATCCACCACCATCACCTGAATCGATCGCCGGGCCAGCTCCCGCGGCAAAACATTTCGATACAGATAATGCGTCCCGCCCGGATTATTATTGGCGATGGCCAGATCGAGCGCGCCGTCGCCATCGAAATCGGCCCATTGAATCCCGTGCGTCGCCCCGTGCGCCGGCGTCGCCGCCGCGTGGAACCGCGTCCCGTCGTTGTGATACAGATAATCGTGCTCGTTTAACGGCTTATCGACATACGAGGACACGTACAAATCCACGCGCCCGTCGTTATCGTAATCGCCCCAGTTCGATGGCGTCGCCCGTTCGCCGCCGGCCACGCCCAACTCTTCCGCCACGCTGCGGAAACTCCCGTCCCCCTGGTTGTGAAACAGGAAATTCTTCCCATAGCCGGCGACAAACAAATCGAGCAGCCCGTCGTTGTCGTAATCGGCCACGCTCGGACCGTTGCTTCCGGAGTTCGCCGGCCGTCCGAACGCATCCATGCCCAACTGGTGCGCCACGTCCACGAATTTTCCGCCGTCATTGCGATAAAACCCGTTCAGCGTCCCATCCTGATTCGCCGTAAAAACGTCCAGCCGCCCGTCCTGGTTGTAATCGAACCACACCGCGCCCACCGTTTTCCGCGGATCGTCCACTCCCAAATCCTTCGCCACGTCCACGAACCGGTTGCCCTCGTTATGAAACAGCACATTCGGCGCATCGCGGAAGGCGACGAACAAATCCACACGTCCGTCGTTATCGAAATCGATCCAGGAAACCTGCCGCGTTTCGCCTTTTACGGCCACGCCCACATCCCCGGCCACATCGACAAATTTCCCGCGATCATTTCGATACAGCTTGTTCGCCGCGCCCGATTTGCGCGTAAAGCCGACGTACAAATCCAGATGGCCGTCGGAGTTGAAATCGCCCCAGGCCGCCGCGCGCGTATCGGTGAGATCGTTCACCTTCAGATCCGCGCCGGCTTCGACGAATTTTCCGCGATCGTTGCGATACAGCCGGTTCGGCAACCCGGCCTTGAATCCGACGAACAAATCGAGATCGCCATCGCCGTCGAAATCGCCCCAGCAATTCGGCTGCGCTCCCGGCGCCGCGAACAATTCCGGCTGCACCGGCTCAAATCGCGGCCCCGCCGCGCCCCGAGCCCAAGCCCCCGCGGCCAGTCCCCAAAGAAAATCCCTGCGAATCATCGTTCTCATTTGATGGCACGGTTGGCTCTCCGAAGAGCACTCTCTGGTAGCATAATTCATTTGACCGACGCATCCGAGTCCAAAGGTCTTCTCCGCTCGATGCGCCGCGCCGATCTGACCGCCGTCGTCATCAATGCCGTCATCGGCGCGGGAATTTTCGGACTCCCGTCAAAAATTTTCGCGCTCGACGGCCCCTACAGCCTGCTCGCATTCGTAGTCTGCGCCGTCTGCGTCTTTCTGATCGTCCTCAATTTCGCCGAAGCCTCCAGCCGCTTCGCCGACACCGGCGGACCCTACCTGTTCGCCCGCGAAAGCTTCGGTCCGCTCACCGGATTCCTCGTCGGATGGTTGGTCTGGCTCGCGCGCCTCACCGCGTTTTCAGCCAATTGCAGCCTGCTTCCGGAATATCTCGGATTCTTTTTTCCCGCCCTCGCGCACGGCTGGCCGCGTGCGATTCTGGTCACGCTGCTGATCGCCGCGCTCACCGCCATCAACGTGCGCGGCGTGCGGATCGTCGCCGATGCCGGCAACACCTTCGCAGCCTTAAAACTGATCCCGCTCATCCTGTTCGTTGTCGCCGGGTTTTTTTTCGTCGACTGGCATAGGTTCAGCGGACCCGCGCCGGCCTACGGCGCGTTCTCGCAATCCGTTCTGCTGCTCAGCTACGCTTTCACCGGATTCGAAATTGCCGTCATTCCCGCCGGCGAATCGCGCAACCCGCAACGCGATCTGCCCTTCGCCTTGCTCACGGGAATGACCCTCGTCGTCGCGCTGTATATCGGCATTCAGACCGTGTGCATCGGAACGCTCCCGGGACTGGCATCCACCGGGCGTCCTCTCGCCGACGCCGCCGCGCGATTTTTCGGCAATCGCGGCGCGCTGCTCATTACCGCCGGAATTATTTTTTCGCTCGCCGGAAATCTGAACGTCCTCATTCTTTCCGGCTCGCGATTGATCTACGCCATGGCCGAACGCCGCGAGCTGCCCAAGCTGTTCGCCTCCATCCATCCGCGCTTCCGCACGCCCGCGCCGGCCATCCTGCTGACCACCGCCGTGATGCTCGCGCTGACGCTCTCCGGATCGTTTGTCTATCTGGTCACCCTCAGCGTCATCAGCCGCATGATCGCGTATCTGGCCACCTGCGGCGCCGTGATCGTCCTGCGCCGCCGGGAGCGCGCCACATTTCATCTGGCCGGCGGTTTGTGGATCCCCGTCGCCGGAATCGCCGTCATCGCCTGGATGCTCTTGAGCTCCACCTGGCGCGAAGTTGCCGCGGTTATGATAGCAACTCTCGCCGGACTGGCCGCGTACAGCGCGACGCGCCGCGTGCGAGACTAAAAGCGTGGACCGATGCACCTGTGGCACCGTCCTAGTCGAGGGCGCGCTCTTCTGCCACAAATGCGGGAAACCGCAACGGGATATTCTTCCAGCCGAGCCGGAACCGCCGCCGGTCGCCGAGGTTCCACCGCCTTTGCCGATCGCTCCGGCCGCGCCGCGGATCGGATTCCATAACGGCGCCGCGGTCCGCATCGCGCTGGTCGCCGGAATTCTTTCCATTATTCTTTCCGCGCTGACCGGCCAGATCGCCGCCGCGTTCGGACCGTTATGGCTCATCGCCGCCGGTTTCTGGGCCGTTTTCGTCTATCGCCGCCGCACCGGCGAACGTCTCACCGCGATGAGCGGCGCGCACCTCGGCTGGATCTGCGGCGTGTTCGGCTTCATCATCGTGGCCCTCATGATGGCCGCCCTGGCCATGGCCCTGTCGAACGCCTCCGCGCTCGATACGGTGCGCGATCAGTGGCGCCAGTACGGCAAATCCGAAGCCGACCTGAATCAGCTTCTCACCGTTTTTCGCAATCCCGTGAACATTCTCGCCACCATGCCGGTTCTGTTTGTTTTACTGACGTTGCTGCCCGCTTTCGGCGGCGCGCTCGGCGCTAAGCTTCTGGACCGCCGGCACTGACGCCCGAGGGCTTCATTTAGCGCGCGCCGCGCGCTTGACCATCGCCACGCCTGTAAAAATAATCGCCATCGCGATCGCTTCGCGCATTCCGAAAGGCTCGTCGTAAACCAGCCATCCGAGCGACACCGCGATCAGCGGATTCACGTAGGTGTAAATCGACGCGACCGCCACCGGCAGCCGGTCCATCGCGTAAATGTAGCAGCTATAGCCGACGATGGTGCCGAAAATCATCAAATAGCAAATCGCCAGGACGCCGCGCACCTTCCAATGAATCGGCTGCGGATGCAGCATCACCGGAACCGCATAAACGATGCCGGTGGCAAGCTGCTGCACCGCTCCACTGACGAAGGGATGCGCGCGCGTTTGCGTTTTCCGCTGCGCAATCGACCCGGCCGCCCATCCCGCGCATCCGAGCTGCAAAATCACAAACCCGGCGAGCACGGTCCGATTGGTCGAAAATCGGCCCACTTCCGGAGCCACCAGAAACGCCACGCCAGCCGCGCCCACCAGCATTCCTCGAACCGTCGGCAGGTGCAGCGGCTCGCCGCGCGGCGCCAGCGCTTCGATGCCCACCAGCCAGAACGGCGAGGTGGTGACAAACAACGCCGCCAGTCCGCTGGGGATCAACTCTTCCGCAAACGCCAGGCAGGCATTTCCGATCCCCAGCACGACCACGCCGCACGCCACGGTCATCCACAGTTCCCGGCCGCACGGCAGATGCGCGCCGGAAATTCGCGCGACGCCCAGCAGCAGCGTTCCCGTAATCAGGTAACGGAAACACACCAACTCCGTCGCCGAAAACGTTTCGAGCGCCATGCGAATGCCCAGATAGGTGGTTCCCCACAAAATGCAGACGCACGCCAGGGCCAGGTAAGCAGAAAAAAGCGGATGTCGGTTGCTCAGGTTACCATGTTAGCTAAGAACCATAAAAAATTGATCGTTACTTTGACCATCAACCCGGCCATCGACCGCACGCTGAGCGTCGACCGGCTGGTTTTTGAAGATCGCGCCTACATTCTCGACCGCAGCGAGGACGCGGGCGGACGCGGCATTAATGCGTCGCAGGTGGTGCATACGCTCGGCGGAAAAACGCTGGCGCTGCTCACCAGCGGCGGCGGTGCGGGCGAGCGGATCGAAAAAATGCTGGCCGGCGTCGGCTTTCCTTTTGAGACCATTCGCGTGCGCAGCGAAAGCCGCACCAATTTCACCATCTCCGATAAACAGGGCCTGACCATCAAGCTGAACGAGGTCGGCCAGCCGATCGCCACCGCGGAGCTGGCCGAAATCCGCGCGCGCGTCGAAGCCTGCCTGGAGAAAGCGTCCTGGCTGATGTTGTGCGGCAGCATTCCTCCCGGCGTTTCGCCGCACTTCTATTCGGAAATCGTCCATCTGGCGCAGCAGCGTGGAGTGAAGACGCTGGTTGATACCGAAGGCGACGCGCTGCTCCATTCGCTCGAATCGCATCCCACCGTGATCACGCCCAATCAACATGAAGGCGAGCGTCTGCTGGGCCGCGCCCTGATCACGCGCAGCCAGATTTTAGAAGCGGTCGACCGCATTCACAAGATGGGCCCGGAATCGGTGATTCTGTCGCTCGGCAGCCGCGGCGCGGTGGGATCGAGCGTGGAAGGCGTGTTTGAAGCGCTGCCGCCGCACATCGACGCGCTGTGCCCCATCGGCGCGGGCGATGCCATGGCCGCCGCCTTCACCTGGAGCATGGCCAAGAAAAAATCCTTCGCCGAGTCGCTGCGCTGGGGCGTGGCCGCCGGGACCGCCAAAGCCAAGCTTCCGGGCATGACGTTTCCATCGCTCGAACAAACGCGGGCGGTATATAAACAGGTGGAAGTCCGCACAGTGTGAGACGCCGCATAGCCCCATTGAACGCGCGGCATAACCGCGGGGGCTTTCCGAACGAGCTATTTAGACGCGCGCGTCTTTTTGCGACGCTGCGGCGCGGCGGGCTGCGGCGCCGGATAACGCTCGCGCAGCCAGTTTTCGATGATTTCGCGCTGCGTGGCCAGTAACACCCGCTGCCATTTGACGATACCGGTGCGCTCGTTATACTCCGCCATCAAATAGGATCCTTCGTTAAAAACGTGGATCACCTCGGTCGTGGCGCGCTTGAATTGAAACCTCGAAAGCGCCGCATGGTGCTTTTGCATCTTTCTAAGAGAATAGCACTTCCGGCGGAATTTCGCTCAAACCGGTCCGATTCTCGCCGATCCCGGCCGGCGTGCCTGCCGGATCCAGTGCGGTAGAATCGCACATGCGCTTTTCTCTGCTGCCGATGATGGTAATGGCGTCTGCGTTTGCTCAGGATTCTCCACGCTCCGCGCAACCGCCGGTCAACTCCGGATACATTCGCGAGCATTACACCAAATTCGAGTACCGCATTCCCATGCGCGACGGCGTAAAGTTATTCACGTCCGTGTATATTCCCAAGGATGTTTTCAGCGACGCGAAAACCTATCCCATCATGCTCGACCGCACGCCGTACAACGTGAAACCCTACGGCGTCGATCAGTACCGCGAGAATCTGGGGCCGTCGGAATTTTTCGCGCGCGAGAAATTCATTTTCGTTTACCAGGATATTCGTGGACGCTTCATGAGCGAAGGCGAATACAGCCTGCTGCGTCCCCACAATCCGCACAAAGGTCCGAAAGACATCGACGAATCGACCGACACTTACGACACCATCGACTGGCTGGTGAAAAATCTCCCCGGCAACAGCGGCAAGGTGGGGATGTGGGGAATTTCGCAGCCGGGATTTTATGTCACCGCGGGAATGATCGACGCGCATCCGGCGTTAGTGGCCGTTTCGCCGCAGGCTCCGGTGACCGATTACTACATGGGCGACGACGTGTATCACAACGGCGCGTTCATGCTGGCGCACCGTTTTTCCTTTTACCAGGGATTCAGGCTGCGTGAAGGCGATCCGGCTCCGCCGCCGGCGCAGAATCCGCCGCGCTTCGATTACGGCACGCCGGACGGCTATCAGTTTTATCTCGACATGGGGTCGCTCGCCAACGCCGACGAAAAATATTTCAAGCATCAGCAGCCGTTGTGGCTGGCCAACCTGGCGCACACCAGTTACGACCAGTTCTGGCAATCGCGCGCGATCTGGAAATATTTGAAGGGCATCAAACCGGCGGTGATGCTCACCGGCGGATGGTATGACACGGAGGATCCGCAGGGGTTGCTGAAGCAGTTCGATTTCATGGAGAAAAATACGCCGCCGCGGACGCTGATGCTGGTGATGGGTCCGTGGAATCACGGGGGATTTTCGCGCGGCGACGGGGACCGGCTGGGCAATGTGACGTTCGGGTCGAAAACCGCGCTGTATTACCGGCAAAATATCGAATTTCCGTTCTTCCTTTATTATCTGAAGGGCCAAGGCGACGGGAACTTTCCGAAGGCGTGGCTGTTCGAGACCGGCGTGAATCAATGGCGCAAGTTCGACAGTTGGCCGCCGCGCGGGGCCGCGTCGAAAACGATTTATCTCGACGCGCACGGGCGTTTGTCATTCGAGCCGCCGGCCGAATCCGGCGACGACGATTATCTGTCCGATCCGAATAAACCGGTGCCGTATATCGGGTTTCTGGCGAGCGGCGTGTTGAACACTTATATGACCGAGGATCAGCGCTTCGCCGCGACGCGTCCGGACGTGCTGGTGTATAAAACAGAACCGCTGGATCATGATTTTACGGCGTTCGGTCCGATTTCGGTGGATCTGAAGGTTTCGACTTCGGGAACGGATTCCGATTTCGTCGTCAAGGTGATCGACGTTTTTCCGAACGATTATCCGGAGCCGCCAGCGCCCGGCGGATCCGGCGCGCAGCCGGCCAATGCGGTGAAGATGGGCGGTTACGAAGAGTTGATTCGCGGCGAGCCGTTCCGCGGAAAATTCCGCAGGAGCTTCGAGACGCCGGCGCCGTTCGAGCCGGGCAAACCGGATCGCATCAGCTTCCGCTTGCCGGACGTGGCGCACACCTGGCGCGAAGGGCATCGCATTATGGTGCAGATCCAGAGCTCCTGGTTTCCGCTGGTGGATCGGAATCCGCAAAAATTCATGGATATTCCGAAAGCGCATTCGACCGATTTCGTGAGGGCGACCGAGCACGTTTACTACGGCGGCGCGGACGGATCGAAGATCGGGATGCGCGTCGAATAGCGCAGGCCGGACGGCTTACGCTACTGTTTCAGTGCGTTTTGTAATTTGGATGCGAACGGCGAGACCGGCGCGGGCGGTTTTTCCTCGGCTGGCTTCGCGGCCGGCTTGGGCGCGGGCGATTCCGGCGAAAGATAGCGGCGCTTCTTCAACACGCTGCGGTCGAGCGCGGAGCTGTAGCCGGTCCATACGCCTTCGACCAGTCGATCCTTTTCCACCAGCCCGCGGACGCATTCCATTTTCG
>Ga0335072_10007065_pt1 | contig 16386 bp, 13 predicted proteins | sample Lox_Sample_21_FD_206725 | JGI IMG/M metagenome (GOLD analysis project Ga0335072, IMG submission 206725) | Soil microbial communities from Loxahatchee National Wildlife Refuge, Florida, United States - Lox_Sample_2.1 | ecosystem: Environmental > Terrestrial > Soil > Wetlands | place: USA...
CGTGTCCCTTGCGCGGGCGGCGCGCGAAGGCGGCGACTCCGACGCGCACCTGCCAGGCGCCGAGATAGGTCAGGACCGCGATCGCGACCAGGATCACGGCCGCGAACCAGGAGAGGCTCGCCTGGCCATGGCGGATCACGATCAAGGCCGCGCAGAGCGGCCCGATCGCCGAGCCGAAGCTCCCGCCCATCTGGAACAGCGACTGGGCGAAGCCGTGCCGGCCGCCCGAGGCGAGACGGGCAAGGCGCGACGCCTCTGGGTGGAACACGGAGGATCCAACCCCGACCAGCGCCACCGAGGCGAGGAGCGTGAGAAGATTGGGCGCGTGGCCGAGGCCGATCAGGCCGACGAAGGTGAAGGCGAGCCCGATCGCGAGCGAATAGGGTGCCGGCTTGCGGTCGGTATAGAGGCCGACCAGCGGCTGCAGGAGCGATGCCGTCACCTGATAGGTGAAGGTGATGAGGCCGATCTGGCCGAAGCTGAGGTTGAACCAGATCTTGAACATCGGGTAGGTCGCGGGCAAAAGCGACGCGACCACGTCGTTCATGAAATGGCACAGGGTCAGTGCCACCAGCACCGCCATCACGCCGTTCTCCAGCGGATGGTCGGCGGCAAGCTCCTTCCCCGCAGTCCCGTTGACGCTCACTCAGCCCTCCCTGCCCGCCAACGCCGGCGGGCGGCGGATTATGCCCGAAAGCCCTTTGGCTCCAAGCCAATGCCACGCATGGCTGGTCTGCCCCGCGCTCAATGCGTTATGGTCGAGACGCGCGCTGAGCGGGCGCGACCATAGCAGAACCGGAGTCGTCATGGCACCCGCCTCGCTTCTTTCCCAACCGCTTTCGGAGATCGCCCGCGCCTTGGCCGAGGGCAAGGCGAGCGCCCTCGAGCTCGCCGAGGCGGGAATCGAGCGCCATGGGCGGCTCGGGTCCACGCTCCACGCCTACAAGGCCTGGGACCCGGACCAGGCCCTTCTCCAAGCGCGCGCGGCGGACGCCGCTTGCGCGGCCGGCACGCGTCTCGGGTCGCTTCAGGGCGTGCCGATCGCGATCAAGGATCTCTATGGAATTTCCGGCTGGCCCACCTTCGCCGGCACGCCCAAGCGCCTCCCTGCGAAATGGGAGCAGGACGGGCCGGTGGTCGCATCGCTCCGGCGCCAGCTCGCGACGATCATGGGCAAGACCCACACGGTCGAGCTCGCCTTCGGCGGCCTCGGCACCAATCCCCATTGGGGCACGCCGCGCAATCCGTGGGACGCGACCGCCCATCGCGTCCCGGGCGGCTCGTCGAGCGGCGCCGGCGTGTCGCTGTGGGAAGGCTCGGCGCTCCTGGCCCTCGGCACCGACACGGCGGGCTCGGTGCGCATTCCGGCGAGCTTCACCGGCACGGTTGGCTTGAAGACCGGCTCCGGGCGCTGGTCGACCGCGGGCATCGTGCCCTTGTGTGCGCGGCTCGACACGGCGGGGCTGCTCGCGCGCTCGGTCGCGGACGCGGCCTACGGATTCGCGGCCATCGATCCGGCCTGGGGACGCTGGGCGCCCCTCGAAGCCGCGATCGGCGCGCGCGCGCCGGCCGATCTCCGCATCGGCATCGCCTCGGGCTTGGTGTGGGAGGATTGCGCGCCGGGGATCGCGGAAGCGGCGCAGGAAGCGCTCGCCACCCTCGCGGCCAAGGGCGCCAAGCTCGCCGAGGTGCCCTTCCCCGAGGCCGAGGAGGCGATCGCGATCTTCCGCCGGGGCGGCATCCAATCGGCGGAATGCGACGCGTTCCTCGAGGCCGAGCTCCCGGAATGGCGCACGCTCATCGCCCCCATCGTCCAGATGCGCATCGCCGACGGGGGTGCCATCAGCGCGCGCGAGCTCCTGCTGCGGCATCGGCGCATGGATGCGTTGGCCCAGCTCGCGGCCGAGCGTTGCGCAGGCTGGGACGCGATCGCGCTCCCGACCGTGCCCATCTCGCCGCCCAAGGTCGAGGAGGTCGCCGAAATCGAGGATTACCGGCGCGCGAACAATCAAGCCCTGCGCAATACCTGCGTCGCGAACTACCTGACCTTGACCGCGCTCACCCTTCCGGTCGGGCTCGACGCGCTCGGCATGCCGGTCGGGCTCATGCTGCTCGGACCCCCGGGCGGCGAGGAGCGACTTTTGAGCGTCGGCCTGGCGCTCGAGCGCCTTCTGGGCGTCGCGCGCGAGCGCCTGGGCGCCCCACCTCTGGCACCGGCCGGGTGACTGATTTTCGCGTTCGCGCGGCCCGGCGCCTGGGTTAGAATACGGTCGCATCCGTGCCGCGAGGATTGAACGACCGGAGAGCGCGCCGATGAAGACCATCCTCCTGCCGCTCGAAGAAAGCGACGCCCTGCCCTCGATCCTGCAGACGGCATGGCTCGCCGCGCGCATCTTCGGGAGCTATGTCGAGGCGCTCCATGTGCGGCCGGGCCTCACGGGCGTGGTCGCGGCGGGGGCCGAAGGGCTGGTGGCGGCGACCCCTGGCCTGATCGAGAGCTTCGAGCGCGAGGACCAGGCGCGCGCGACGCGCGTACGCAGCGCCTTCGAGACCTTCATGACCCAGCACCACGTCGCGGGTGCGGCTCAGGCCGGCGCCGGCCCGGCCGCGGCCTGGAGCAACGAGGTGGGCCAGGGCGAGGCCACCATCGGCAGCCGCGGGCGCGTGTTCGACCTGATCGTGGTGGGAAGGCCGACCCGCGGCGGCTCGAGCTCGGCCATGAGCACCCTCGAGACCGCGTTGTTCGAAAGCGGGCGGCCGCTTCTCGTCGCACCCCCCGCGCCGCCCGCGCGTCTCGGCGACAAGATCTCGATCGCCTGGAACTGCTCGAGCGAGACCGCGCGCACGGTCGCCTTCGCCATGCCGTTCCTTCAACGCGCCAAGGCGGTGCTCGTGCTCCAGGTCGAGGGCGGCACGGTGCCCGGCCCGAGCGCCGAGGAGGCCGTGCAATACCTCGCGCGCCACGGCATCCAGGCCGAGGTCAAATACGCCAAGGGCCAGAAACGCGTCGCCGGCGAGGCGATGATGGAGGAATCGATCGCGTGGGGCGCCGACATGGTGGTCAAGGGGGCCTACACCCAGAGCCGCCTGCGCCAGATGATCTTCGGCGGCGCCACGAGCTACATCCTGGCCGAGGCGACGCTCCCGGTCTTCATGGCGAACTGAAATCGAATCGAGCGGCAAATCGAGCGACGACTTGGCCGGGTCGTGACGCAGTTTGAAACGCCGGCCATGGTCCAAGTTCGCGTCATCACCGGGCCCCCGGGACCGCCGTCGGCCGGCCCGAGGCCAAGCTTCACGTCCCGGTGATCCACGTCTTTCCAGCGCTAAGGCGTGGATGGCCGGACCAAGTCCGGCCATGACCCATGCCAGGATTTCAAAATGAGGCACTACTCTTGGCGGACTCGCTCGCCCGCGCGCCAAGCGCGTGTTAGCATCTCGGCGTCGCGGGGGGCCGCTCAATCAACAACGCATCCATTCGGGGGGACACGCATGCCTAAAATCCTGATCCGCGCGGCGCTCGCCGCGTCAGTCCTCGCTATGTTCGGCCTCGTTGCCGCCGGGCTCGGCGCTCAAGCGGCCGACACCGGCGCCGCGCCCGCCATGCCTCCAATGGCCAAGCCCGCCAAGCTGAGCCGCCTCGCCGCGCGCGGGAAATATCTCGTGACGTTCGGCAGCTGCCTCGATTGCCATACGCCGGGCTATTTCTTCGGCAAGCCCGACATGAATCGCTTTCTGGGCGGCTCGGACGTGGGATTCCTCATCCCCGGCCTGGGTATTTTCGTCGGGCCGAACTTGACGTCCGACAAGGAGACCGGCCTCGGCAAATGGACCCGCGCGCAGATCGTGACGGCGCTCACGACCGGCCGCACTCCCGACGGGCGCGAGCTGGCACCGGTCATGCCCTGGCACGCCTATGCGCACCTGACCAAGTACGACGCCAACGCGATCGCGGCGTTCCTCCAGACCCTGCCGCCGGTGAAGAACCAGGTGGCCGGCCCCTTCGGCCCGAACGAGAAACCGAGCGTCGCCGTCATGATGGTCGTGCCGCCCCAGGATTATCCGCCCGGACCGTCCGCCCCGCCTGCGAAATAGGCGCCGCGAAACGGCGGCGCATCGGCTACGCGGGTGCCGGGAAAGTCGCTCCCACGCGGCCGCAAAATGATCTAGGATCGACGCGTACCGGGCGCTGCGGCACCCGAGGAGCATGCGCATGGCACACCCGCAACCGATCCGAGGCAAGGGCAGCGAGCCCGTCGAGCTCGCGCCGGGAGTCGGCGTGCGCGAGGCGGCGCGCGAGGCGGAGCTCGAGAAATGGGCATGGCGGCGCGTCAAGTCGCTGCGCCTTTTCTACATCCACCTCACGCTCTACGTGATCCTCAACTTCATCATTCTCCTGATCGACGTGTCGACGCCGGGCGATCCCTGGTTCTACGAGGTGCTGCTCGGCTGGGGCCTGTTCGTCGGCCTCCACGCCGCCTACACCTACGAGCTTTTGCCCTGGTCGAGCCGCGACTGGGAGCAGCGCAAGGTGCAGGAACTGATCGACGAGCAGCGCAACAAGCGCCGCGGCCTGCACCACTAAAGCATGCGGCCTAGAGGCCGGTCACGATCCGCGCCATTACGACGATGATCGCGACCTGCATGCAGCCCTGGATCGCCGTGAAGGCGATGTAGCGCCGCACGAGGCGCCCGATGCGCGCGCCGTCCGGCCGGTCCCGGCGCAGCTCGAAATAGATCATGAGATTGGTCGGCAGCAGGATGCCGAGACCCTCGACCGTGAGCACGGCGAGGATCGCGAGGGCCGCGGCGATCCACCAGAATTCGGGAAAGCCGATCGCGAGATAGCCGCCCTGGCGCGCCAAGAACCAGCCCGAGGTGCCGGTCAGGATCGAAAGCGTCGGCATGATGAAGAGCATGCGCGGGACGAGCCGGCAGATCATCGCCCGGCGCGCCTCGAACGGAAGCGTGCGCAGGATCGGCCCGACCACGAAGCCCATGAAGAGATCGATCCCGGTCCACAGCACGCCCGAAAGCACGTGGACGAAGTTGAGCGGCCAATGGCGCCCGCTCAGGATCGCGGCCACCATTGCGGCCAACACGAGCGCTACCCAGGCGAGATTCGAAATCCGGATCGGCGGCAGCGTGTCCGCCTGCGCCACCGTCGCCTGGTCCGCCATGAGCTTGCCCCCCGCGCGATCGATCCGGCCGGATCGATCCGACTGATCGGGGCAAGCTTAAGCTGGCCGCGCGTCGCGCTCAACCCGCGGCGCGCCCTATCCGCCGCACAAGGGCCGATAGCCGCACAAGGGCGGACTTCAGTGTTTCTCGGCCGAGGGCCGCGGCTCCTCGCTCGCGACCCGGATGTAGAAGCGCGGGTTCCGGAGTGCGGCTTCGGCGATGAGCTTGACCGTGGTGCGGTCGAACTTGTTGCAGAGACGCGCGTGGCGCACGCCGCTGCCATCGGCGAAAGACGCCGTAACCTGCCAGAGCGAATGGAACGCGTCGGTCTTGCGGAAGATCTGGCCGACCTCGACCTTCGAAACCGGCTCGGGCCGTCCGGCGCTGGGCGCATTCGGGCCCGGCCGGAGATAGATGCGGGTGAGATCGGCGGCCGGGCGGGTCATGAGGCGACTATCGCGCGTGGCCGCCGCGCGCGGCTGTGACATGGTTGTGACAAGCGGGCTCCGTGACAAGCGGGGCTGCGACGAGCGAGCGCCGCCGCGCGGATCACGCGGCGACACCCGGTCGATGGCGAGCAACGGGCAGCGAGCGGAGCGCGACCCGAGCGCGCCCCGCGCGACCCCGCCTCTACTTCCCGAACAGGCTCTTGAGGGCACCCGACGCCGTGCCGCCGACCCCGCCCGAGCCGCTCGACCCCGGAACGAGGCCGGTCGCGGTCCCCTTGAGCTTGTCGAGCGCCTGGCCGACGCCGAGCTTGGAGGCGGCATTCATCGCCCCGTTCGCGATCGAGTTCAGCACCTGCTCGGCGACCTGGCTCGCGGTCGCACCGCCGCTGCTCTGGCCGATATTCGTGAGATGGATGTCGCCGAGCGAGCCGCCGGTCTTCCCGCCCGGGATCGGGGTCGCGAGATTGACCGTGCCGTTGGTGATGTCGAGCTTCTTGATCACCATCTTCGGGCCGTTCGACGTGCCGCTCGAAGACGCCGCCTGGCCGCCGCCCGAGGCCTGCTTCACGTGATCCTCGATCGCCTGGAAATTGCTGCCGCCGGAGGAATTGAGCTCGTAGGTGACCTCGGGCGAGGCGACGGCGATCTCGTTGATCACGATCGGATTCTTGGTGATGCTGCCGATGTCGAGGGCGATCGTGACCGAGGCGACCTTGAACGCGGTGGGCGACTTGAAGCCGGCCGGGTTGCCGACCGAGAGGCCCGAGATCGTACCGGTACCGTCGGTGAGCGAGAGCTTGACGCTGTCGACCTTGACCGAGACGCCGGCGGTCTGGGTGCCGACGGTCTCGATCGCCTCCTTCACGATGGAATCGAGCGAGGAATAGAGGAAATAGGCGACGCCGGCCGCGATCACGACAATCACGGCGACGGCGATCAGGATGATCTTCTTCATTTCCACCCCCTTGAGCTGGCCATAGGCGGGGCCGAGTCTTCCGGATTCCCGTGACAATGTCGAGCGCGCCCGAAGGGGCCCAGGCGCGCCCTGGGAAACCGCCCTACGCCATGGCGGCGATCCGCAGCTCGATCGCGGCCCGGGTCTCGTTGTAGCAGGACGCGATCTCGGCCCCGAGCGGATCGAGGGCGGCGTCCGGGCCGCTCGCCTGGGCGCGTGCCAGGAGGTTCCCGAGGCGCGCCGCGCCGATATTCTGGGAGGTGCTCTTGAAGGTATGGAGCTCGCGCGCGAGCGCCTCCGTGTCGCGCCCCTTGATCGCGGACGAGATGCGCCCCATGAGGCGCGCGGCGTCCGCGAGATAGGCCTCGAGCAGGCTGCGCACGCCGCGCACGCCCAGGACCTCGAGCTCCTTGATCCGCTCGGGGTCGAGCAGCGGCGCGCGATCCCCGGCCTCTGCGCCCCGCTCTTCCTCGAGGCGCGGGATGCCGGTGCCGTCATGGCGCGCACCCGACCAGAGCGTCAGGATGCGGCTCAGACGCCGGCGCTCGATCGGCTTGGGGAGGAAATCGTCGATGCCGGCCGCCTGGAAGCGCTCGGCCTCCTCGGGCCCGGCGCGCGCGGTCATGGCGACGATCGGAATCTTGGCGCCGCGCTCGCCGAGCGCGCGGATCGCGCGCGTGGCCGCGAGCCCGTCCATCTCGGGCATCTGCATGTCCATCAGCACCAGATCGTAGGGCAGATGGCGCACCGCCTCGACCGCCTCGAGGCCGTTGGCCGCGAGGTCGACCCGGTGGCCGAACTTCTCGAGGAGCGTGGTGACGAACATCTGGTTCACCGGATTGTCCTCGGCCACCAGGATGCGTAGCCGCTGCGCCGCCTCGACCGGCTCGAGGGGTGCTGGCTGGGGCGATTCGCTCGCGATCGGCACGCCGCCCGCGAACACGTTGGAAAGCGCCGTGCGGAACGCGGACGGCCGCACCGGCTTCACCAGGAGATCGGCGACGCCGGCGCGGCGCGCATCCTCCCAGTTCCCGCTCGAGGTCGACATCAGGATCACGCGCGCCCCGCCCGCGGCGGCGGTCTCGCGCACGAGGGCGGGCGTGTCGAGGCCGATCGAGGCGACCGCGTGCTCGCCGAGCAGCACCACGTCGAAGGGCGCCCCGCTCGCGGCGGCGCTGCGGAGAACGGTGAGATAGTCGCGCGGCGTCGGCAGTGCGCGAGCGCTCATGCCCCAGGCACGCATCTGGCGCGCCAGGATCTCGACCTCGACCGGCAGCACGTCGACGATGAGGGCGCGCCGCTCCGCCATGGGCGGCGCCGGATCGGGCGCCGGGCCGGTCGGCTCGATCGGCACCGAGAGCGTGAACACGCTGCCGATGCCGGGCGTGCTCTCGACCGTGACCTCGCCGCCCATGAGCTCGGCCAGGCGCTTCGAGATGGCGAGCCCGAGGCCGGTGCCGCCGAAGCGGCGCGAGGTCGAGCTGTCGACCTGGGAGAAGGTCTCGAAGAGTCGCGGCAGCGCCGCCGCGGGAATGCCGATCCCGGTGTCGTGCACGGCGAAGAAGAGCCGATGGGCGTCGGCCGGCGCGGGCATGATCTCGAGCCACACGCCGCCGGTCCGGGTGAACTTGACCGCGTTGCCGACCAAGTTGATCAGGATCTGGCGCAGGCGCTCGGCGTCGCCGAGATAGGTGCGTTGCGCCGCCGGATAGACGACCGAGCCGATCGCGATCCCCTTCCCCATCGCCTGGGGCGCGGTGATCTCGATGGCACTCTCGGCGAGCGCGGTCAGGTCGAAGGGCGCGAGCTCGAGATCGAGATGGCCCGCGTTCATCTTCGAGAAGTCGAGGATGTCGTTGATGATGTTGAGGAGGCTCGCGCCCGAGACGCGGATCACCTCGGCGTAGCGCCGCTGGTCGCCGGTGAGCTTGGTGTCGAGCAGCATGCCGGTCATGCCGATGACGCCGTTCATCGGCGTGCGCAGCTCGTGGCTCATGGTGGCGAGGAAGGCGGACTTCGCCTGGTTCGCGGTCTCGGCCGAGAGGCGCGCCGATTCGAGCTCGAGCAGGTTCGCATGCTGGCGCGAAAGGAGGCGCAGAATCCACGCCAGGAGGGCCGCGAGCACGAGCGCGAGCGCCAAGGTGGCGCTGCCGATCAGGATGGATTCGTGTATCCAGGGGCCGAGCACCAGATCCTCGTTCGCGAGCATGCTGACCGCGAGCGGATAATCCTTGATGCGGCGCGCGGCGCGCAGCCGGAAGCTCTCGATCGCGGGATTGGTCGCGCGCGGCACGCTGGTCTCGGCGACGCCCGAGCTGGCGTTCGAGAGGATCTGCGCGAAGGTCGGCGCGTTCTTGAACGAGGTGCCGACATAGCGCTCGGCGGGCGGATAGCGCGCGATCAGGATGCCGTCGCTCCGGAACAGCGAGATCGAGCTGTCCGGGCCGATGTTGACCGCCTGGTAGAACTCCTCGAAGAAGCGCGTGGTGATGCCGGTGAGCACGAGGCCGAGCACGGCGCCCGAGCGCGATTTGATCTTGCGCGCGAGATAGAAGGTCCAGGCCCCGGTGCCGCGATTCTGCACCGGCTCGCTCAGGAACAGCCCGAGTTGGGGATCGGCGAGCTCGGCCTTGAAGTAGTCGCGGTCGGCGAGGTTGATGGGCGGCGGCGGATAGCTGCGCGTGAAGTTGATCACCTCGCCGTTGAGCCCGACGATGGTCGCGACGTCGATCTGGGGTACGCCCGAGATGCTCGCCTTGAGCATGTCGTAGGCGGCGGCGGTGCCCATGGTCGCGCGCAGGCTTGCCTCGTCCTCGATGCCGAGGCCGCTCACGCGGTCGCCGATGTTGATGAGCACGAGGTCGGCGGACTTGATGGTCTGGCGCGCGTTCTCGGCGAGCACGATCGTGAAGTCGTTGAGATTGTGCTCCCACTCGCGCAGCGTGCTCTCGCGGTCGCGCCAGATGGTGAGCGCGGCGCCCGCCAGCATGACGGCGATGAACAGCGAGCCCGCCAGCAGGATGCTGAGCCGCATGCGCTGAAGGCGCCGGGCGACGCCGCGTGCCGCCTGGCTGGAGCCGTTCGACGCTGCGGGTCCGCCCCTGGTGCCGGATTCGACGCTCACGGTCTCTGCCACACTTCCGATGGTCCCCGTTTGCGCGCGGGGCCGGCGCAATACGGGCTCTGCGCGCTTAGACTAGCGTATCGGTTGACGCGAGATCGTGGCGCCGGTGTCCCCCCGAGGTGCAACGGACGCGCATCCCCCGCCCGATCCGGGCCGGAGGATGCTGGGCGCGCGACGTTGCGCGCGAGCATTTGAGCCTTTTTCCCCGTCGCTGGCAAGCGCGATTGTGCCGACGCGCCTATTAAAATGGCGTTATTTCAATAACTTGCCGATAGTGTCGAATTTCGCGGTGAGGGTCAGGAGGGCCGGGATTTCCCACCGGTCGCCGGCGCTGTTCATGCCCTGGAATTCGGTGCCGTTGAAGTAGGTCTTGTTCGGGTTGAGCGGGCCCTCGTAGCGGAAGCCGGACTCGATGCCGAGCGCCAGAAGCTGCCCGATGTCGTAACGGAGGCCGAAGGTCATGCCGGCGTCGCCGATCAGGCCGGCATTGTAGAAATGGATGTCGGTCGCGATCGGGTCGCCCGACTGGGTGCGCAGGGTGAGCTCGATGTTCTCGACCCGCTTCATGCCGAGCATCGCGCCGATATAGGGGTGGAACCCGGCCCAATCGCCGACGTCGAAGAAATGCCGGTAGCCCGCCTCGAGGCCGAACTCGTCGTCGTGGCTGAACTGGCCGCGAATGACGCTGCCGGCCGCGATCGGCTGGTTGCCCCAGGTGACCGCGCTCGAGCTCGTGAACATGTCGAACTGCTTGCCCGACGCGTGGAACCAGGTGAAGCCGAGGGAGGCCTCGTCGCGATTGCTCAGCCCGTAATTCAAATTGATGCCGAGCTGGGCCGGCTGGGTGAACACCTGGTCGAAGCTCGAGGTGTGGCTGCTGAGGGTGGTGGGACCGCTGATCGCCGCGCCGAACAGCGAGCCGGCGCCGCTCACCCCACCCGGCTCGCCCTTGTAGAAGGCGCCGCCCACGGTCACATCGGTGCCCACATTGGGTGTGATCGAGAGATGGTCCGCGAGCGGAAGGCTCGGGAGAATCTGGATGTCGTCGACATGGGGCAAGCGGTCGGCCCAGGCGGCGGACGCGCACAAAAGCCCCGCGAGCCCGGCCAAGGAGGCGGCCGCGCGCCGAATCCAAACCCCTCTTCCCCACTCCACTTGGATGCCCAAGGATCGCCCTGATCTTTGCCCAGCCCGAATCGCCCGATCCGAACTATACACCGGCGATTCGGCGGAACTCAATGATTTATTTGAGTGAATCCGGGAGTCCGAAAATCGGCCCTGAACCGGGCCGTGAACCGGGCCCTTAACCGGGGGTTCGATTCAGCGTGGAGAATCCGGCAGACTCCCGATTTTCCTCGGGAATTCGGCGAGACTCGCCGCGCAAGCGGCTGGAATCGAATTGATTCCCTCGGCGGTCGCCGAAGCCTGGTTCCGGGCCCCGATCGGTCGCGTCAGTTGCCCGGCTCCATTGCCTTGGCCTTGATCACCCTGATGGCCGTCGGGCTGGAGAGGAACCGGAGGAACGCGGCCGCGGTCTTCGGGCGCTGGGTCGCCGGGCTGATGCCACCCGCGAATTTGAGATATTCCTGGATCGAGGCGGGCAGCGGCACGACCTGAACGCCCGGCACCGCGTTGAGCTCGGGGATGAGCTGGAACGCGATGTCCGCCTCGCCGCGCGCCACGTAGGCCGCCGTCTGGCCGGTCGCGATCACCTTCCCCTTGGCCTTGACCTGGTCGGCGATGCCCATGTCGCCGAGGAGCTTCATGAGATAGAGGCCGCTTTGGCCCGTGCTCGTGTAGGCGACGGCCTTGGCGGCGATGAACGCGGCCTTGAGCTTCTCCGGCGTCGAGACGTCGGGTGCCGGCGGGCGGAACGCGAGGCCGAGCCCGGCCTTGGCGATGGGCGTGAGCTTGGGCTCGAGCTTATGGTCCTTGACCAGGGAGGCGACCATGGACGGGATCGGGATCAGGACCAGCACGTCGAACTTCGCACCCCGATCGATCTTGTCCTTGAGCAGGTTGGTGGTGAGGAAGGTCATCTCGAGCTTGTTGTGGGTCTCCTTCTCGTAGAAGGGCTTCAGGTCGGTGAGCACCGCCTGCATGCCGGTCGAGCTCAAGACCGTGAGCTCCGTGGCGCGCGCCGGCGCCGGCGCCGCTGCCAAGACGAGCGCGCAAGCACCCGCGAGCGCGAATGAGATCCGCTTCATGATTTCCCCCATCGTTTCCGGCGCCTGTCGCGCGCGGCCCTGTGCGGAGAACGCTAGCACCGGCGCGCGCAAGTCACAATCGCGGGGGCATGGCCGAGCGGCGGCGAGAATCTATCGGGATATCGGCAAATTGGTGAGCCCGGAGGGACTCGAACCCTCGACCCCGTGATTAAAAGTCACGTGCTCTACCACCTGAGCTACGGGCTCGCCTACGCGGCACCTTGTTGCAGGCGGCCCGAGCGAGACTCGGCCGCGGGTGCTACGCGGGGCCTAAATAGGCGCTCGCGGGCCTCGCGGTCAATCGCCCCGTCCGGCGCCCCGTCCGGCGCCGCGTCCCCCGCCCAGTCCGGGCACAGCGCCGGCCGGCACGGGCTCCGGCGCGCGCCAGGCCTGGGCAGTGACCCTGCCGTCGAAATCGAGCCAATGATGGCGCGCGTAATCGTAGAGCTTGCAACGCCGGAGCGTGTCGCGGCGGAACTCGGGGCGCCAGCGCTCGACCACGGTCGCGATCGCGCCGCGATAGACCACCTCGTGCGCCATGGGCAACCGGTGGATCGGGATGCGCGGTGCCAAGTGATGGACGGCGTGATAGCCGAGGTCGGTCACGAACAGGAACATCCACCAGGGGACGGCGATATGGGAGGTGAGCAGCTGGCGCGCGCGTTGGCGCCGCCATTCCGCCTCGTCGTCGAACCATGGGATCGTGGGATGGGTATGGTTGAAATAGCTCGAGAAGCCGAGCATCCAACAGAGACTCACCAACGGGAGTGCCGTCGCGCACAGGATGCCGATCGCGAGGTCGGCGGGCGCGAGCGCTCCATGGGCGAGACGCACGATCCAGGCGGCGAGCGCGCATTGGAGCCCGAAGAACGCGACCACGAGCCAGGAATCGCGCCGCGTCTCGGGCGCGTCGTAGGTCACGTCGCCGCGGCTCGGGAACAGCATGTGCCGCCACCAGGCCTCGATCAGGTAGTAAAGCCCGGTGCCGGGCGCGGTGCGGTAGGCGCGCTCGAGCAGGCGGCGTAGCGGCGTCGCGCGGTCGTATTCCGCCTTGGAGAGCGGAATCCAGATGTAGTCCTTGGATTTCAGGTTGGTGTAGGGGTGATGGCGCCGGTTGTGGAACAGTTCCCAGGCGCTGAGCGCGTGGTAGGAGGGGGCGATGAAGAGCCGGGCGAGCAGGCGATTGACGCGCGGACGCGGGCTCACGCAGCCATGGGAGGCGTCATGGGCGAGCCGGAACAGAAGTGCCGCCGCCGCCCCGGCGCCGATGCCCGCGAGGATGCGCCACGCCGTGCCGTGCGCCCCCGCCGCGAGCGCGAAGGCACCCCAATAAAGCAGCATGCCGCGCCCGAAATGCCACAGGGCGCGCAAGTCCGAGGTCGCGCGCATGAACTGGAGGCGCCGGCGCACGCCGGATTCCAGAATCTTGGCGCCGAGGATCTTGGTGCCGAATTCGCTCATCGCCGGGCCGGAGTCCCCTCGATCGGCGGGCCGGTCGTGCTTACACGTATTGCTCGAATAATGGACGATATTTTCCCGCGCGAGTCAATGCATGGCCGCGCCTCTCCGGCCGCGCACGTCGCGCGTCGACGCCAAACGCTGGATCGGAACGCGCGGGACTAGGGCTTGCCGCCCGCCTTCTCGACGTCGGCCATGATGCGCATCTTCTCGATGATGTCGGGCTGGCCCTGCACCATGCCGTTGAGCTGCTTCGGGCCGGTCTTGATCTGGTCGACGAACTCCATGCCCGAGACCACCTCGCCGAACAGCGTGTATTGCCCGTCGAGGAAGGTGGCGTCGCCGAGGCAGATGAAGAACTGGCTGTCGCCGCTGTTCGGATCCTGGGCGCGCGCGAGGCCGACGGCGCCGCGCACGAAGCTCGCCTTGCGCGTGAACTCGGCCGGCACGGTCTGGCCCGAGCCGCCGGTGCCGTTGCCCAAGGGATCGCCGGTCTGCGCCATGAAGCCCGCGATCACGCGGTGGAACTTGAGCCCGTCGTAGAATTTCTCGCGGATCAGCTTCTTGATGTGGGCGACCGTGAGGGGCGCGAGATCGGGCCGGAGCGCGATCACCACGCGGCCGTATTTGAGGTCGAGATAGACCGTATTCTCGGGATCGAGCTTCCCGGTGAATTGGGCATGGGCCGCTTCGGCGGACGCTGTCATCAGCAGAACTCCTGTCAAGGCCGCGAGGACGAATTTGGGAATGCGCATGGCGGCTGCTCTCTTTCGGACGTGGATGGCTTTCGGACTTGGATGGCTTTCGGATCGTGGATCGCAATCGGGTCGTGGATGGCAATCGGGTCGTGGGCCGGCCGCGCCGTCAGCGCTTGCGCTTCTTGGCGGCGAGCGCCTTGTAGCGCTGGACGATGCGGCGCGCCACCCCGGGGGGCACGAAGCTCGAGATGTCGCCGCCCAGCCGCGCGATCTCCTTCACGAAGCGCGACGAGATGAAGGTCTGGCGCTCGGCCGCCATGAGGAACACCGTCTCGACGTCGGGGGCGATGCGCGCGTTCATGCCCGCCATCTGGAACTCGTAATCGAAGTCGGACACGGCGCGCAGGCCGCGCACGATGATGTTGGCGCCGCACGAGCGCACGAAGTCCATCAAGAGGTTGTCGAACGCGCGCACCTCGACCCGGCGCATGTTGCCGTTCCCGGCCTTGGCGAGCTTGGCGCATTCCTCGCGCACCATCTCGATGCGCTCGTCGAGCGTGAAGAGCGGCCCCTTGCCGTCGTTGATCGCGATCGCGACCACCACGTGGTCGACGATGCGGGTCGCGCGTTGGATGATGTCGAGATGGCCGTTGGTGATCGGGTCGAAGGTCCCGGGATAGACGCCGATGCGCTCCGCCATCCTGCTTCTCCCGGACCTAGGCGTCGTTCCCGTCGCCGGGCGCGCCAGAGCCATTGCCGCCCGGCTCGTCCGGGCTCTCGTCTTCCGCGCTCGCGCCGTCCCCCTCGTCCTCGCCCGCTTCGCCGTCGGCGTGAGCGCCGTTGGCGCCGTTGCCGGCGACCTCGGTAAGCCGGATCACCGACACCACGCGCTCGCCCTCCGAGATGCGGAACAGTGTCACGCCGCGCGTCGCGCGCCCGGCGATGCGGATATCATGGACCGGACAGCGGATCAACTGGCCGCCCTCGGTCACCAGCATGATCTGGTCGCTCGGCACCACCGGGAAGGCGGCGACCAGATTGGCGTCCTTGCCGCGGCCGAGATCGATCGCGTCGATGCCTTTGCCGCCGCGGCCTGTAATGCGGTACTCGTAGGCCGAGCTGCGCTTGCCGAAGCCCGAGGAGGAGACGGTGAGGATGAAATCCTCCGCCGCCGCGAACTCGGCGACGCGCGCCTCGGAAAGCGCCTTGGCGGGTGCGGCACTCTCCTCGATCCCCTCGTCGCCGTTCGCCGTCTCGTCGCCGTTCCCGGCCTCGCGCCGCTTCAAGGCCGCGAGCCGCAGATAGGCGTCGCGCTCGTCGGTCTCGAAGTCGAAATGGCGCAAAATGGTCATCGAGATCACCTGGTCGCCCTTGGCGAGCGAGATGCCGCGCACGCCGACCGAATCCCGGCCCTTGAACACGCGCACCTCGTCGAGCGCGAAGCGGATCGACTTCCCGAGCTTGGAGGCGAGCAGCACGTCGTCGCGCTCGGTCGCGGTCTGGGCGGCGATCAGGCTGTCGCCCTCCTCGAGCTTCATGGCGATCTTGCCGTTCGCCTTCACGTCGACGAAGTCGGAGAGCTTGTTGCGGCGCACGTGCCCGCTCGCGGTCGCGAACGCGACGTCGAGCGCGTCCCAGCTCGTCTCGTCTTCCGGCAGCGGCATGAGGGTCGTGATGGTCTCGCCCTCGGCGAGCGGGAGCAGGTTCACGAGCGCCTTGCCGCGCGCCTGGGGGGTTCCGAGCGGGAGCTTGTAGACCTTCATCTTGTAGACCGTGCCGCGCGAGGAGAAGAACAGGACCGGCGTGTGGGTGCTGGCGACGAACAGGCGCGAGACGAAATCCTCCTCGCGCGTCGCCATCGCCGCGCGCCCCTTCCCACCCCGGCGCTGGGCGCGGTAGGCCGAAAGCGGCACGCGCTTCACGTAGCCGCCGTGGGTCACGGTCACCACCATGTCCTCGCGCTGGATCAGGTCCTCGATGTCCTGCTCGACCTCGAGCTCCTGGATCTCGGTGCGGCGCGGCGTGTCGAACTTCTCCTTCATGTCGCGCAATTCCTTGCGCAGCACGTCGAGAAGCTTGGCGCGCGAGCCGAGAATCGCGAGGTAGTCGGCGATCTGCGCCACCACCTCCTTGAGCTCGCCCGCGATCTTGTCGCGCTCGAGGCCGGTCAGGCGATGGAGGCGCAGATCGAGGATCGCCTTGGCCTGCTCGTCGGAGAGGCGGTATTGGCCGTCGACCACCGCGCGCCCGGGCTCGTCGATGAGCTGGATCAGGGGCGCGATGTCCTTCGCGGGCCAGGGCGTGCCGGTCAGGG
>Ga0335072_10007066_pt1 | contig 16386 bp, 16 predicted proteins | sample Lox_Sample_21_FD_206725 | JGI IMG/M metagenome (GOLD analysis project Ga0335072, IMG submission 206725) | Soil microbial communities from Loxahatchee National Wildlife Refuge, Florida, United States - Lox_Sample_2.1 | ecosystem: Environmental > Terrestrial > Soil > Wetlands | place: USA...
TGTACTCCGAAGCTGGCGCCCTCGCGCGCCTGGTCGGCCAGCTCGGCGGCGTGCAGCAGCGCCTTGGTGGGGATGCACCCGCGATGCAGGCAGGTCCCGCCCACCTTGTCCTTCTCGATGAGCGCGACCCGCTTCCCGAGCTCGGCCGCGCGCAGCGCGCAGGCATAGCCGCCGCTGCCGCCGCCGAGGATCACGATGTCGTAGCCGCTCCGGTCCGCCACGCTGAGCTCCTTTTCCGAAATCCCTGTTCCTACAGCCGTCCGTCCGCGACGTCCTCCGCCACCTGGACGAGGGTGCGCACGGCCGCGCCCGTCCCGCCCTTGGGCGTGTACCCGTAGGGCTCGCCCTCGTGATACGCGGGCCCGGCGATGTCCAGGTGCGCCCAAGGCACGCCGGGCGGGACAAACTCTCTCAGGAACAAACCGCCGACCAGCATGCCTCCATTCCGGTCGCCGGTCACGTTCGCGATGTCGGCCACGGTCGAGTCCAGCCCGTCGCGCAGCTCGGCCGGCAGCGGCATCGGCCAGGCCGCCTCGCCCGCCCGGGCGGCGGCGTCCACGACGCCCTCGCGTACGTCGTCGTCATTGGCCATCACGCCCATGATCCGCGGGCCGAGCGCGACCAGCTGGGCGCCGGTCAGCGTGGCCAGGTCGATGACCAGGTCGGGGGAGTCCTCGGCCGACCGGGCCAGGGCGTCGGCCAGCACCAGGCGCCCCTCGGCGTCGGTGTTGAGCACCTCGACGGTCTTGCCGCCGTAGATGGTGATCACGTCGGACGGCCGCTGCGCGGTGCCGCTCGGCATGTTCTCGGCCATGGCCAGGTAGCCGATCACGTTGACGGCGGGCCCGAGCGCCGCGATAGCGGCCACCGCGGCCAGGACCGCCGCGGCGGCGGCCATGTCCGACTTCATCGCCTCCATCGACTTCGGCGGCTTAAGTGACAGCCCGCCGGAATCGAACGTGATGCCCTTGCCCGCGAGCACCACGGTCTTCGCGGCCTCGGGATGGGAGTAGGCCACCCGGACCAGCCGCGGCGGATGCACCGAGCCCTGGCCGACCCCGATCAGGCCGCCATAGCCGGCCTCGGCGAGCTCCCGCTCGTCCAAAACCTCGAAGGCCAGGCCGGCCGCTTCGGCGACGCGCTGCGCCTCGGCGGCGAAGCTGGCCGGGTACAGGTCCGACGGGCCGGTATTGACCAGGTCGCGCACGAGCGTGACGGCGTCCGCCAGCACCCGGGCGCGCCGCGCGGCGGCGTCGTCGCCGCCGAGCAGGACCAGCTCGGTTTCCTCCGGCTGGTCGTGCCCGTTGCTGCGGTACCGGCCGAAGGCATAGCCGCCGAGCAGCGCGCCGAGCGTCACCGCCTCGGTCTCGGCGGGGTCGCGGGCGGGCAGCGCCAGCGCGATCCGCCGCGCCTTCCCGGCTCGCAGCGCCCGCACCGCCGCGCCCGCGGCGCGGCGCAGGACCTCTCCGTTGGCCGTGTCGAGGCTGCCCGGCTCACCGAGGCCCACGGCCGCGACCAGCGGCGCGTTCAGCCGGCCGCCCGACGGGATCCTGGTCACCTCCTCGGCCTTGCCGGTCGCGCCCACGGCGGCGAGCGTCTGGGCGAGCGTCCCGTCCAGCGCGGCGTCCACATCCTGCGCGCCCGGCGCCGGCACCGGCCCGTCCGGGCCCTGGGCCACCGCGATGACGATCGCGTCGGCGCTGGTGTCGCGAAGGTTTTCCTGGCTCGTACGCAACGTCGTTGTCACGCGTCCGAGCCTAGTGCCTGCCCGGCCGGGCCGATTACGTCCGGTTCAGGCTGGCACTCCGCCCCACGCCTGTCCCGCACCTGCCCCCCACCAAGGCTGCGGTTCCCGGCCGGCCGGCACGTCCACCGCGACTCGGCCACGGTGAGGTCAGGTGGTACTCGTCGCCCATGTATGAAGCGTGTCGGTTGGGTTAACGTCCGCTAAGGACTTGGAATAACGACTGTCAGATAGAGATATTGACGATTGTTACACTTAGATCGTCGCCAACGATGGGGAGATGCGGTGGGAAACGGGGCCCTGTTCATCGCGGTGTTCCTGGCCTGCGCGGTTGAGGCGGTGGAGGCGACCACGATCGTGCTCGCGGCCGGAACCGCGCGGGACTGGCGGTCGGCCACGACCGGGATGGCCGGGGCGCTGGTCGTCCTCGCGGTCATTGTGGCGGCGCTGGGCCCGGCGGTGTCCGACGTTCCGCTGCGCGGCCTGCGCCTGGTGGTGGGGGCCCTGCTGCTGGTCTTCGGGCTGCAATGGCTGCGCAAGGCGATCCTGCGGGCCAGCGGGCACAAGGCCCGGCACGACGAGGGCAAGATCTTCGCCGAGCAGCTGGCCGCCGCCGCCGGTCAGCCGCGCCGGCGGGCCGGCCTGGTGCCGGACTGGTACGGGTTCACGCTCTCGTTCAAGGGCGTGCTGCTCGAGGGGCTCGAGGTGGTGTTCATCGTGCTCACGTTCGGCAGCAACGCCCGTGACGTGGGCCTGGCCGCGATCGCGGCGGTCTGCGCCGTGATCCTGGTCGCGGCGGCCGGCCTGGCCGTCAGGACGCCGCTGCAGCGGGTCCCGGAGAACACGCTGAAGTTCGTGGTCGGGATCATGCTCACCGCGTTCGGCACGTTCTGGGGCGCCGAGGGCGCGGGCGCGCACTGGCCGGGCTCGGATGCCGCCCTGCTGGCGCTCGTCCCGGCCATCGCGGTGTTCGGGCTCGCGCTGGTCGGGCTGCTGCGCGGGAGCCGTCAGGCCGTGCTGGCCGGGAGGAGCTGACGTGGCCGATCGCATCCGGGCCTTCGCCGCCTTCTGGTACGACTTCGTGGTCGGCGACGACTGGCTGATCGCGCTCGGCGTGGTGATCGGCCTGGCCCTTACCTACCTGCTGAGCCGCACCGCGGTCCCGGCCTGGTGGCTGCTGCCGCTGGCGCTGGCCGTGCTGCTGCCGCTCAGCCTGTGGCGCGCCACCCGCCGCGGCGACTGACTAGCGGCGACTGACTAACGGCTCTCGGCTTCCTCGGCGTACACGCGCGCGGCGTAGGCCTCGAGCGACTGCTCGCAGTCGGCCAGCCACTTCTCGGCCGCCTCTCGCCCGGACGCGCCGAACGCGTCCCGCTGGCGGACCCGCTCCAGCCAGTTCTTCAGCTTGACCAGGTCGACCTCGTTCTCCTCGAGCTCGGCGTAGGTGAAGTGGTTCTCGTCATACTCCTTCTTCACCTGCCCGAGGAAGTCATGGCACTTGTCCACGATCTCCTCGTACTCGTCGTCGCGCGCGGCCTGGAACTGGGCCCGGACGTCCTGCTCCCCGGCCAGCACCGCGCAGGACAGCAGCGCGGCGGTCCCCGACATGTCCAGGATCTCGCTCCGGAGCTTGCGCAGGGCCCGCTCCGCGCTCACGCTGGCCGGCAGCGCCGCGGCCGAGTTCTGCAGGTAAATCGCGCCCAGGCTCTTCAGCCGCCGCCATACGGTGGACCGCAGCCTGGTCGGCTCGGACGGCACCCGGTAGATGAGCAGCAGCCAGCCGGCATCCTCACGCCCGTCGCTATCGGCCACACCATCATTGTGGCCGCGAGCCGGCCGGGACGGCTAACCGGGCCTCGGCGCGAAGCTGGTTGATGCGATCCATCAGGTCCCTCTCGCTGCGCATCTCCGCTTCGGTCGGGGACAGGGTCACCGTCGCGGTCAGCACGAACGTGACGATGCTGATGCCGGGGATGAGGATGCCGGGGATGAGGGAAAACAGGAAGCTCTCGGCGGTGGCGCCGCCGCTGCCGCCCATGACCACCGGAACGCCTGGCCGGCGACCCGCGTGGGCCGTTAGCTCGGCCCGGGGCGCCTGCGGAGTTCTTCCAGTGCCCACGGCGAGGACCCGTCGACCGGCCTGCCGCCGTTGCTCGCGCCGTTCCCATTCAGAGCGGGGCGACGACGCCCCGCGCTCGCCTCGAGCGGTGCGACGCTGCGCCGGCGGATGTGGTCGATCAGTTCCGCGTCGTACCTGATCGCCTCCTCGGTCGGCGACAGCGCGATCGCGGCCCAGATGAGGAAGACCAGGACGCCGACGCCGAGGGTGACCGGGAGCACGAAGCTCCCCGCCGAGGCGCCGCTCGGGTCGCCCGCGATGAGCCCGGCCGGGACGCTGGCGGCGGCCATGCGCACGGACGCCATCTCCGTGTAGTGCATGATGCACAGGCCCAGGCCCGCCGCGAGGGAGGCACCGAGCGTGGCCCAGGTGCCGCGCAGCCGGACCGCGCCCCACATGATCGCGGTCGACGCGACGACCGCGATCGCGAGCGAGAGCATGAACAGCGCCGGATCATAGGACAGCCGGCCCGGCATCCGCATGCCCGCCATGGCCAGGATGTACACCACGGTGACGCCGAGCCCGGCCGTCAGGCCGGAGGCGGGCAGCGAGCGCGCCTCGTCCTGGCCGAGCCCCACGATCAGCAGTCCCGCCATCGCGATGGCCACCGCGACCAGCAGGCTGATCACGGTCATCGGGATGTTGTAGCGGGTGGGCTCGCCGGAGACCGCCAGCCCCAGCAGGGGGATGAAGCCCATGGCCCAGATCCCGGCGCTGCCGATCGACGCGCCGGCCAGCAGCAGCCACCGGGTCTGCGTCGGGCCGTCGCAGGCCCGGGCCCGCGTGGCGCAGCGTAAGCCGAGGAACAGACCGACACAGGACACGATGTAGCCCAGTACCGGGATCAGCGGGCCATCGGTGAAGCCGTGCAGTTGTAACACTGTGTAATCTCCCCCATGCGCAGGGTCCCGGTCAGCAGAGAATACGCCCGCGCGTCATTTGCGGTATGCAAATCGCAGAATGCTGACAGTCCTATCAGCCCGGACGACTAGACCCCAATCTGGGCGTCCGGCCGTCGCCGGCCGGATTTCGGTCCGGTCGGCGGTTATCGGACAGGGCCTCAGCGGCAAATGGCACGCCCGGAAACGCGGCTCGCACTCGAACAGCGCCCGCCGACGCTCATGGATGAACCGTTAGGCGTGTTCCAGCGCGCCCTCCGGTACATCCATGCCCGTCCCGATCCCGGCCGCGACGGCGCATACCGAACAATCGTGCGATATCGCTTGGGACCGCGGCCATGCGAGCAGGCCGACTGGGCCGTCAGGGGTGGTTGAGCGGGGTGGGGCGGCCGGGGCGGAGGGCGCGGTTATTGGTGGCCGGCGCGGACCAGGCCGTTCTCGTAGGCGTAGACCACGGCCTGGACCCGGTCCCGCAGGCCGAGCTTGGCCAGGATCCGCCCCACGTGCGTCTTCACCGTGGCCTCGGACACGAACAGCCGCTTGGCCAGCTCGGCATTGGACAGTCCCTGGGCGACCAGGATGAGCACCTGGCGTTCGCGTTCGGTGAGCTCTTCGAGTTCGGCGGCGGCGTTCGAGTCGCCGGCGGGGAGCATGGGCGCGAACCGGTCCAGCAGGCGGCGGGTGGTCGACGGGGCCACCACGGCATCGCCGGAGTGCACGGCGCGGATCGCGAACAACAGCTCCTCCGGCGGCACGTCCTTGAGCAGGAAGCCGCTGGCCCCGGCCTTCAGCGCGGCGAACGCGTACTCGTCGAGGTCGAACGTGGTGAGCATCAGCACCCGGGGCCGGTCGCCCGCCTGCCGGATCTGCCGGGTCGCGGCCACGCCGTCCAGCCGGGGCATCCGGGCGTCCATGACCATGACGTCGGCGGTGTGCGCGCGGGCGAACTCGATCGCGGCCAGTCCGTCGGCCGCCTCGCCCACCACGGTCATGTCCGGCTGCGCCTCGAGCACCATCCGGAACCCCGTCCTGACCAGCTCCTGGTCGTCGACCAGCACGATCCGGATCGGCGTGCCCGGCCCTTCCGGTGAGCTCATGTTGTGTCTCCCGCTCGCCTGCGGGGCACGCGCCAGCTCTCGCTCATGCCGCACCGTCCCGGGGGCGGCGACCGCGCCCGACTCGGCTCCGGCGGGCAGCCGCGCGGTGACCTGGTAGCCGCCGCCCGGCAGCGGCCCGGCCTGGATCGTCCCGCCGTACATCTCGATCCGCTCCCGCATCCCGGTCAGGCCGTGCCCGGGCTCGTCGCCGGCCGCCGCCGCCGCGCCGAGCCCGTCGTCGGTTACCTGCAGCAGCAGCCCGTCCGGCTCGTAGCGCAGGCAGACCGTGGCCGCGGCGGCCAGGCCGCCGTGCTTGCGGGTGTTGGTCAGCGACTCCTGCACCACCCGGTAGGCGGCCAGTTCGGCGCCCGCGGGCAGCGGCCGGGGCGGCCCGTCGAGGCTGAGCGACACCGACATGCCCGCGTGCCGCGCCTGCTCGACCAGCTCGCGCAACTGATCCAGGCCGGGCAGGGGGGCCAGGTCGGCCTGCTCGTCTCCGGCGCGCAGCACGCCCAGCAGCCGGCGCATCTCGGCCAGCGCCTTGCGCCCGGTGTGCGAGATCGCGGCCAGCGCCTGCGGCACCCGCTCGGGGTCGGTGTGCAGCGCGTAGGCCGCCCCGTCGGCCTGCACCACCATCACGCTGACGTTGTGCGCGACCACGTCGTGCAGCTCGCGGGCGATCCTGGCCCGTTCGGCCGCCGCCGCGATCTGGGCCTGCTGGTCGCGCTCGCGCTCCAGCCGGGTCGCGCGATCCTCCAGCGCGGTCAGGTACGCGCGCCGGTAGCGCATGGAGTCGCCGAGCACCCACGCGACCAGCGCGGTCCCGCTGAAGATCACCGTGGCCAGCAGGAGCTTCGCCAGCACGCCCAGCCCGTGCGCCCACACGGCGACCGCGGCGGCCGAGCCGGCCAGGCAGACGATCAGCCCCGGAACCGAGACCTGGCGCGGCCGGTAGGCGGCCAGGGTGTACAGCAGCACCAGGATGGCTAGATCGGATGCGACCGGCTCGGTGTCGGTGATCACCTGGAGCGCCCCGGTGACCACCGCGATCGTGAACGCCTGCACCGGGTACCGGCGGCGGAATACCACCGGGACCACCAGGCCGGCGATGATCGGGAACAGCCCGAACATGCGCAGCCCGACCGCGGTGGGCAGGCCCAGCAGGGCCAGGAAGAACGCGGGAACGCCATCGACCAGGCTGGGATGCCGGCTCAGCCAGGCGTACACCGCGGGCACGCCCACCAGGGTAAGCGCGGCGCGGCCCGCCGTCGTCCTCCTCCGAGCTGACCTGCGGTCCTCCTCCCGGCGGACCCGGTCAAGAACGCGGCTCAGGACAGCACCCGGCGCAGCGCCGGCGCCACGTCGTTCAGCCCGCCGAGCTGCTGGCTTATCCCGCCGCCGGCCCGGGCCAGCGCGTCGGCGGCGTCCGGGTCCGGCCCCGGGCACAGCACGTGCAGCCGGTCGATGCCTCGCAGCGCCGAGGCCGGGTCGTCGCCCGCCGTCCGCTGGCAGTCCGACAGCAGCACCGCGGTCCGCTCAGAGCCAGAGCCAGAGCCAGAGCCGGCGCCAGAGCCCCAGCCGGAGCCAGACCCAGACCCGGACGCGCGGGCCAGCTGCGCGGACGCCGCACGCAACGCCGCGGCCAGGTCGGTCACTCCGTGCCCGCGCAGCGCGACCAGGTCGCCGACCAGGTCGGCCGGGGGCCGCGGCGCGCCCTGCGGCTGCAGCACCCGCACCTCTCCGCTGAACGCGAGCACGCCGGGCGCCATGAGCTCGCCCGCGGCCAGCACCACCGCGGCCGCGGCCACGGCCGCCATGGCCACCCCCGGCCCGGACATCGAACCGCTCGCGTCGACCATCAGGCAGACCGCGCGCCGCCGCGCCGCCCAGGACCTCGTAACCAGATCGTCGTGACCCAGAGGCCCGCGGCCGGGCCAGCGGTCCAGGGTGCGCTCCAGGTCCAGGTCGCCCTGTCCGGTGCGGCCCGGCTCCAGGCGGCGGGTCCCGCGGGTCAGCGGCGCGGCCGCCGCCTGCCCCAGCCGCAAGAACACCCGCGCCGCCAGCCGCCGGGCCGCCGCGCGCAGCTCGCGGTCGGTGGCCGCGGCCAGGTCGGCCAGCAGGGCCGCGGCCGCGTCGGCATCGGCGGCCAGCAACGCCTCCAGCGCCGCCCCGTCCAGCGCGCCGACCTCCGGCGACACCTGTGCGAAGTTCGGATGCCGCAGGGTCAGCTCGGCCCGGCCCATGCTGCGCCGCGGCTCGTCGCTGCCGCGGCCGCGGCGCAGCGCCGAGCGGGACCGATCGGGGATGGCCAGCCGGTCAGGCCCCGGGCCCGGCTGGCCCTCCGCTTTTCCCGGGCCTGCTTTTCCCGAGCCGTCCGGCGGCCGGTCCCCGGCCTCGGAATCAGGCTCAGACCAGAGCCCGTCCAGGATCTCGTCCAGCACCGACTCCGGGGTGCGGTGACAGCCGTCGGCGATCCGGATCCGCCCGGACAGCGCGGCGTAGGCGGCATCGCGGACCGTTTCGCGGGCCGGCCCGGCGACGGTGCGGTGCGTAACAAATGTTCCGTCTTCCCCGCGCAGGCGCTGCAGCCCCGTGAGCAACAGGACCAGGTCGATCGCGCCCCGGACCGACGACCCCATCCGCAGGTCGGGGTGCTCGCGGGTGGCCCGGGTCAGGGTCACCGCGAGGTCCACGACCGGGCCGGACGCCCCGCTGACCGTGGCCGTGATCGCCCGCTCGCCCGCGGCGTCCTGGTACCCGAGCACGATCCGGCAGATCCGGTCCGCGATCGCGTGGCTGACCCGGGCCGTGCCGATCGCGTCGAACGGGTTCATCGCCGCGATGACCAGGAACCCTGGCTCGGCGCGCACCGCGCCGAGCCTCGGGACCGCGATCTCGCCCTCGGTCAGCACGGTGATCAGGACGTTGAGCGTCTCCTCGGGGACCCGGTTGAACTCCTCCAGGTACAGCAGGGCACCCTGCCGCATGGCGGCCAGCAGCGGGCCGTCGCTGAAGGTGGCCGGCGTGTACCCGGCCGTGAGCACCTGCGCCGGGTCGTGCTGCCCGATCAGCCGGGCCGGGGTCAGCTCGGCGTTGCCCTCGACGAACACCACGTCCCGCCCGGCCTCGCGGGCCACCGCGCGCAGCAGCGTGGACTTCCCGGTGCCGGGCGGGCCCTCGATCACCACGTGCCGGCCGGCCTGCAGCGCGACGGTGAGCACCTCGCGCTCCCGGCGCAGGCCGACGACGGGCACGATCACCGTCATGCGTCGGCGTACCGGATGACCCCGCGGATGTTCTTGCCGGCCAGCAGGTCCGCGTAGCCCTGGTTGACCTCGTCGAGGGTGTACGTGGTGGTGATCAGCTCGTCGAGCTTGAGGTCGCCGGACTGGTACAGCTCGACCATCCGCGGGATGTCGTGGAACGGGTCGCCCGAGCCGAACAGGCTGCCCTGGATCCGCTTCTCGAACAGGGTCAGGATCGCGCCGGGCAGCTCGATCGTGGTCTTGGTCGGGTCGGCCAGGCCGGTCACCACGACCGTCCCGCCCTTGCGGATCGCGTTGAACGCGTTCGTGACCACCTCGGAGTCGACCACGCCAACGGTCACGATCGCCTTGTCCGCGCCCACGCCCCGGGTCAGCTCGGTGATCAGCTGCTGGGCCTGCTCGGCGGTCTCCGCGCTGTGCGTGGCGCCGACCTTCTCGGCCATCTCCCGCTTGTTGGCCAGCGGGTCGATCGCGACCACGTTCCGCGCGCCGGCCAGCGCCGCGCCCTGGACCGCGTTGATGCCGATGCCGCCGATCCCGTAGATCGCGATCGTGTCGCCCGGCTCGGTCTGCGCCGCGTGCACCGCCGAGCCGAACCCGGTCGGCACGCCGCACCCGATCAGCACCACCTTGTCCAGCGGCAGGTCCGGGTCGACCTTGATCGCGGAGTGCTCGGAGATGACAGAGCGTTCGGAGAACGTGCCCAGCATGCACATGCCGCCCAGGTCCTCGCCGCCGGCGTGGAACCGGTAGGTGCCGTCGGGCAGGCAGCCGTCCAGGATGGTCGCGCCCATGTCACACAGGTTGGACTTGCCGGTCGAGCACCACCGGCAGTGCCCGCAGACCGGCAGGAACGAGCAGATCACGTGGTCGCCGGGGGCCAGCCGGGTGACCCCGGGCCCGACCTCCTCGATGATCCCGGCGCCCTCGTGGCCGCCGACGATCGGGAACCGGGGCACGATGTCGCCGTGCCGCAGGTGCTCGTCGGAATGGCACAGGCCCGCCGCCACGTAGCGGATCAGGACCTCGCCGGCCCTCGGCGGATCCAGATCAAGCTCGGTGACCTCGAAGTCCTGACCGGTTCCCCGCAGCACTGCGGCCTTCGTCTTCATGGCACTCTCCGCTCGCAACGTTAGGTATGGGTCATCCTAGGTTGGGCGGTACCGGCTGAACCAGCCCCAGGTGACGGGCCTGGCCGGGCGTGATCGTCGGTGCCGTCAAGTAGCGTTCCTGCGTGACCGACTGTCTTTTCTGCGGCATCATCGCCGGGACCGTGCCCGCGCACATCGTGTTCTCCGACGACGTGGCGATCGGGTTCCTCGACGCCCGGCCGGTGTTCAAGGGCCACGTGCTCGTCGCCCCGAAGGAGCACTACGTGACCCTGGCCGACCTGCCCGAGGACCTGGTCGGGCCGCTGTTCACCCGGGTGCGGCGGGTCAGCGCGGCGATGCCGGCCGCGCTCGGCGCCCAGGGCAGCTTCGTGGGTGAGAACAACATCGTCAGCCAGAGCGTCCCGCACCTGCACGTGCACGTTGTGCCCCGGACCAAGGGCGACGGCCTGCGCGGCTTCTTCTGGCCCCGGGGCCGCTATGCCGACGACGCCGAGGCGGCCGACTACGCGCGGCGGCTGGCCGAGGTCCTGGCGCCAGCTACTTAAAGGCGGTCACCAGCAGGCACACCGTCGCGGTGACCTCGACCAGGGCGCCCAGCACGTCCCCGGTGATCCCGCCGAGCCGGCGCACCGCCAGGGCGGTCAGCGCCAGCGATGCGATCAGGCCGGCGGCCACGGCAATCAGGATGATTATCCCGTACGCCCAGGCTCCCCCCAATGTGGCCGCGGTGAGGGCAGCCGGGATCGCGGGCGGAACCGTGCCGGCCACCAGCACGCCCAGCCCGCTGCCCCGGGCGGCCGGGACGCCGCGGCGGCAGGCCCAGGTCAGCGCCAGCCGTCCGGTCACGGCGGCCGCGAGCACGGCGGGGACGCCGCGGCCCAGCGCCTGAGCGTGGGCCAGCGCGGCGATCTGGATGCCCAGCGTGAGCACGAGCGTGACCACGCCGAACGGCCCGATGTCGGAGCGCTTCATGATGGCGAGCGCTTCCTCGGCCGGCCGGCGGCTGCCCAGGCCGTCGGCCAGGTCGGCCAGGCCGTCCAGGTGCAGGCCCCGGGTGAGCAGGGCCAGGGCGGTCACGGCCAGCACCGCGGCCAGCAGCGGGCCGGTGTGGCCTACGTGGGCGGCCAGGTCCAGCACCCCGCCCGCGACGCCGCCGAGCAGCAGCCCGACGACCGGAGCCCAGGCCATAGCGGCCGCGGCGTCCCGCCGGGACGGGGCCGGGCCGGGGCCGCGGCCCGGCAGCGGGATCGCCGTCAGCAGCGTCACCGCCAGCCGTAGTCCGCGCAGGAGCATGGCATCACAGCGTAGGGAGCCCGGGCCGGGTACGTTCGGGCTCGTGGCAGAACGCCCCTACGTCCTGCTGTCGGTCGCGATGTCGGCCGACGGCTACATCGACGACGCCACCTCGGCCCGGCTGATCCTGTCCAACCCGGCCGACCTGGACCGGGTGGACGAGGTCCGGGCGGGCTGCGACGCGATCCTGGTCGGGGCCAATACCGTGCGGCGGGACAACCCGGCCCTGCAGGTGCGCTCGCCGGCCCGGCGTACGGCACGCAGCGCCGCCGGGCGGCCCGCGACCCCGGCCCGGGTCACCATCACCGGCGGCGGCGACCTGGACCCGGAGGCGCGGTTCTTTGCCGCGGGCGAGGGCGCCCGGCTGGTCTACGTGCCCGCGCCGCGGCGGGACGCGGTCGCGGCCCGGCTGGGGTCCGCGGCGGGCCCCGCCGAGGTGGTCGCGGCCGGGGATCCGCTCAGCCTGGACGCGGTCCTGGCGGACCTGGCCGGCCGCGGGGTGCGGCGGCTGCTGGTCGAGGGCGGCGGGTCCGTGCTCGCGCAGTTCCTGGCCCAGGGACTGGCCGACGAGCTGCACCTGGTCATCGCGCCGGTCTTCGTCGGCGACCCGGGAGCGCCGCGGATCGCGGCGGCCGGGCCGGGAGCCGGACCCGGTGCCGGGCCCGGGGGTCGGCTGCACCTGGCCGAGGTCCGTGCGATCGGCGACGTGGTGCTGCTGCGGTACCTGCCGTCGGCGTCCTGACCGGTGCCGGGAATGGCCGCGCGCCATTCCTCCGGTAATGGGCATACCATGTCGGCCATGGCCGAATGGCAGGCCCGCACCGACCTGGCCGCCGTCGCGGCACCCGGGCCGGTCCGGGTTCTATGCCCCACCATGCGAGCGGCGGTCGCCGGACAGGGCAGGATGGGGGGATGAGGGATACCAGAATCCCGGCCGGCGGGATGCGGGCCGCGATCGAACGCAGCGGGTACTACCCGGGCCTGGTGTTCGACGCGGTGTCATCCGCCCTCGGAGGCGAGCCGGTCGTTTCCTACGTCGTGACCCACGACGCGTTGTTCGACCCCGGCATGGAGGTCCGCCGGCACATGACGGTGCTGGCGCTGACGCCGACCCGGCTGGTCTACTCGCACACCGATGAGAGCCCCGCCGAGGCGGGCGACGAGGAGTCCAGGCCGCAGGCGGAGACCAGCACCGAGGCGGTCCGTTTCAGCCAGATTTCGTCCGTTGCCGTGACCCGGGTCATCCCGGACCCGGCCTCGTACGTCCCCGGCACCACGATGCCGAGCGAGGTCGTGCTGACCATCGGCTGGAACGTGCTGTCCCACATCGAGCTCGAGCCCGCGCACTGCGGGGATGATAGCTGCGAGGCCGATCACGGGTATACCGGCACGGTGACCGCCGATGACCTGACGATGCGCGTGAGCGAGGCCGCGGACGGGGAGGATGCGGTGCGGCAGGTGCTCGCATTCGCCCAGGCCCTGTCCGAGGCCACCAGCCGAGCCTGACGTCGCGGCCGAAGAGGAACCGATGACAAGCGAAGGCCCGCCGGCCGCGATCGCGGATCTGCCGGCATCGCTGCCCACGCTGCCGCGTTACGGGGAATCGAGCCTGGCCGACCTGGCGACCTCGGTGCTGGCCTCGCTGGGGGCGGCGCGGGAGCCGAACCCGCTGGAGCTCCCGGCGGCCGAGCGGGTGTGCCTGCTGGTGGTGGACGGCCTGGGCTGGGAGCTGCTGCGCGAGCATCCGGCCGCGGCGCCGTTCCTGTCCGAGCTGGCGGTGGCCGGGCGGCCGCTGACGGCCGGGTTCCCGGCCACCACGGCGACCAGCCTGGCCTCGCTCGGCACCGGCCGGACGCCGGGCGAGCACGGGCTGCTCGGCTACCAGGTGGCCGTGCCGGGGGAGAACCGGCTGCTCAACGCCCTGCACTGGGATCAGCGGATCGACCCGGTGGCCTGGCAGCCCGGCTCGACGATCTTCGAGCGGGCGGCCGCGGCCGACATCGACGCCTACCGGGTGGCCCACTCCGGGTACCGGCAGACCGGGCTGTTCGTGGCCGCGATGCGCGGCGCCGAGTACGTCGGCGCGAACACGTTCGGAGCGCTCGTGGCCCAGGCCGCCGCGGTGCTGCAGCGCTCGGAGCGGGCGCTGGCCATGGTGTATCACGGCGAGCTGGACGCGACCGGGCACGTTTTCGGCAGCTCGTCGGATGCCTGGCGGTATCACCTGGGGCATGTCGACAAGCTGGCCGAGCAGCTGGCCGGGGCGCTGCCGCCGGGCACGATGCTGTACGTGACCGCCGACCACGGCATGGTGGACGTGCCGGCCCAGGACCGGATCGACGCCGATGCCGAGCCCGCGCTGCGCGAGGGGGTGGCGCTGCTGGGGGGCGACGCCCGGGCGCGCTACGTCTACGCCCGGCCGGGCGCGGCCGGCGATGTGCTGGCCGCCTGGCGCGAGGTGCTGGGCCCGCGGGCCTGGGTGGTGAGCCGCGATCAGGCCGTGAGCGACGGCTGGTTTGGCGAGGTCGAGCCGGAGTTCGCTCCCCGGATCGGCGACGTGGTCGCGGCCGCCGCGGGGCCGTGGGCGGTCGTGGCCACCCGCGCCGAGCCGCGTGAGGCCCAGGTGACCGGGATGCACGGCTCGCTGACCACCGCGGAGCAGCTGGTGCCGCTGCTGAGCTTGTCGGCGCTGTAGGCCAGAGACCGACGACATGATCACTGACCTGCCGGCCTCGCTGCCCGCGCTGCCGCGTTACGGGGAGTCGAGCCTGGCCGACCTGGCATCGTCGGTGCTCGCCTCGCTCGGGGTGGCGGGGGAGGCGAACCCGCTGGAGCTGCCCGCGGCCGAGCGGGTGTGCCTGCTGGTGGTGGACGGCCTGGGCTGGGAGCTGCTGCGCGAGCATCCGGCGGCGGCGCCGTTCCTGTCCGAGCTGGCGGTGGCCGGGCGGCCGCTGACGGCCGGGTTCCCGGCCACGACCGCGACCAGCCTGGCCTCGCTCGGCACCGGCCGGCCCCCGGGGCGGCACGGGGTGCTCGGCTACCAGGTGGCCGTGCCGGGGCAGAACCGGCTGCTCAACGGGCTGCGCTGGGACTCGAGGGTGGATCCGCTGGCCTGGCAGCCGGGTTCGACGATCTTCGAACGGGCGGCGGCGGCCGGCATCGGCGGCTACCGCGTGACCCAGGCGTCGCTGGCCGACACCGGGCTGTCGCTCGCGACCATGCGCGGCGCCCAGGTCCTGGGCGCCGACACGGTGGGCGCGCTGGTCGCCGAGGCCGCGGTGGCCACCCGGCGGCCGGGGCGGGTGCTGGCCACGGTGTACCACGCCGACCTCGATTCGACCGGGCACCGCTTCGGCTGCTCGTCGGACGCCTGGCGCTATCACCTGGGGCATGTCGACAAGCTGGCCGAGCAGCTGGCCGGGGCGCTGCCGCCGGGCACGATGCTGTACGTGACCGCCGACCACGGCATGACCGACGTGCCGCCCCAGGACCGGATCGACGCCGACGCCGAGCCCGCGCTGCGCGAGGGGGTGGCGCTGCTCGGCGGCGAACCCCGGGCCCGGCACGTGTACGCCGAGCCGGGCGCGGCCGCCGACATGCTGGCCGCCTGGCGCGAGCTGCTGGGCCTGCGGGCCTGGGTCGCGTCCCGGGAGCAGGCGATCGCCGAGGGCTGGTTCGGCCCGGTGGACCCGGCGTTCGCGCCCCGGATCGGCGACGTGATCGCGGCCCCGGTCGATTCGGCCGCGATCGTGGCCACGGTGGCCGAGCCCCGCGAGTCGCGGCTGATCGGGATGCACGGCTCGCTCACGTCGGCCGACCAGCTGGTGCCGCTGCTGAGCCTGGCGGCCAGGTAGCCGGTCCGGCTTTGGCGTCATGCTGGCCGGGCCGATATAAATCAGGACAGCAAGGCCGGCGCCCGGTCGGCCGCGGAAGGGGCGTGACCGTGACCGCAGCCAACTACGAGCAGCTGCCGGCGAACCTGCCGGTGCCCGAGGATGACGGCGCGGCCGCGCACCTGGCCGGTTCCGCGATGCCCTCGATCACGCTGGTCGCCACGACCGGGGAAACCGTGGACCTGTCCCAGCTCGGCCCGCGCGCGATCGTGTACGTCTACCCGATGACCGGGACGCCCGGGGTACCGCTGATCGACGGCTGGGACCAGATCCCGGGCGCCCGCGGCTGCACGCCGGAGTCCATGGGGTTCCGCGATAACTTCGGTGAGCTGGCCGGGCTCGGCGCCCAGGTCTTCGGGCTGTCCGTGCAGAGCACCGATGAGCAGGGCGAGGCGGCGGCCCGGCTGGGGCTGCCGTTCCCGCTGCTGTCCGACTCCGGCCTGGTGCTGGCCGGCCGGCTGCGCCTGCCCACGTTCAAGGCCGCCGACGGGGTCGTCCGGTACCGGCGGCTCACGCTGGTGCTGAACCCGGGCCGTATCGAGCACGTCTTCTATCCGGTGTTCCCGCCGGACCGGCACGCCGCCGAGGTGCTGGCCTGGCTGCGCGAACACCCGGCCTGATACCGGCCGGTTTCCGGCCACATTCCGGCCAGCCCTCGGGTTTGTCCACAGCCGGGCGGGGGAAACCCACCGGGTCTCCCCGGCTTGTCCACAGAAACGGAAAGGTTATCCCCAACTATGGGCGCCAGTCGTTCCGCCGGATCCCTGGTCGACGCCCGGTCCCTGGCCGCCGAGCTGACCGGCAGCGAACCGCCGGTGCTGCTCGACGTCCGCTGGCGGTTCGGCGGGCCGCCGGGCATCGAAAGCTACCGGGCCGGGCACCTGCCCGGCGCGGTCTACGTGGACCTGGACACCGACCTGGCCGGACCGCCGGGCCCCGGCGGCCGGCATCCGCTGCCGTCCA
>Ga0335072_10007067_pt1 | contig 16385 bp, 13 predicted proteins | sample Lox_Sample_21_FD_206725 | JGI IMG/M metagenome (GOLD analysis project Ga0335072, IMG submission 206725) | Soil microbial communities from Loxahatchee National Wildlife Refuge, Florida, United States - Lox_Sample_2.1 | ecosystem: Environmental > Terrestrial > Soil > Wetlands | place: USA...
TGGGCACGGTAAAATAGGAACTGCACCAAATAAGTCGGAGGGCTACAGCAACCCAAAAGAGGAACGCACTTTTGGTACATTGGAACGTGGTATAATATGAGCTACTTCTAGGTGATCACTGTCGTGATCCCCGCAAACCCAACACCAGTACCCATCACGACGCTTGAGGAGAGCTCTCGTCGTCGGTGACACCTGCGTAAAGCCGGAAGATTCTTCGCATCGCTTAGAAGGAGGTGGGAGTGGTGCAAGCTCGTCTCCATAGTTGTCTTCATATTCGTCTTCATATTCGTCTTCGCTGCCCGCTACCCTACTTGCTTTGCGTTTTCCCTTGCCCATGTTGTTTGTTTTTTGGTCGAGAAAGACCGTTGACAGCTAGGATGACAGGGGAGAGGCGGGAGGCGTAGTCTTAACCTTGGGTCAGTAGTCGAGGAGCCAAAATAGGCCGCTCGTCAGAGTTTTGGGGGGGAATGTCAGAAAAATATCAGTAAACAACCTGCACGAAGAGATTCTAAATAGCGAAAACACGCCAGGCCTCTTGGTGCCAAGATTACCCAAAATCTGCCTCCCCTCACTGAATTGCTGGGACTTGTAGTATTAATCTAGAGGGCAGCATCTACACTACATTTGGCCTAGGCGTACGCCAGCTGTACAGCGACGCTTTAGCTGGGCAAGTACCAGGTGCCGAGGTGGCCTCGGAATGTATGGCAGAAGTTAGTGAAAGTCTTTGGGATTCTGATTCCAATGCTAACTGTCAACCACCTGCAGACTCCGCGCTCGAAATGCTAGACCAATAGTTTAACTAACATTATAGAATGTTGGAAACCGTAGCTCGCCTGGCTCGAGCTTAAGTCTACCTTGTAAGATGTAGATATCTGAAAATCGTGAAATGTTCGGATGAACGCCCGTCTTGTACTGCGATCCCCCACAGAGCTCTTTGCCACGAGCTGATCGAGGAGATAAGGAGATTCTGTCTATTGCTGCACACGCGTTGTCTCGCTTCGGGCGCACTTGATAGCTTTCGAAAAGAGTGCTTGGTCTTGAAGCATCTGGGAAAGGTCCTTGGCATCACAGCTTCGCCTTGAGATCACTATTGATGGCTGGCGCAGGAGCAGATGCTTCAGTGTTGATTGTAACATTGCCGGTATTCTCCCCTTCGCCAAAGAAAATGACTTCTACTGTCAAATCGTCCCTGTTAAGTATTTGTCAGCATCTGTCTTCAACATTACACTCGTAAAGCTTAGGCCCTACCGGTACCGCCTCGAGTACGGGCTCGGCAACGTTAACAACGCACAAACCATATCTCTATCCTTCCCACCAAGAGCGTTTCTCACCAAATGCGTCGCAGCATTCTTATCCTCGACGACAAAACGGCCATGACTGTTCTCGCTTGGTACAGACCACTGCTGTTGCCGAATTGGTAAGTCGCCCTTTCCATCGTTCCGTCCCGTCTTATCCATATTCCCACCCTTCTCAACCGGCAGTGCCGGAGGGGTTGAGGATCTGAACCAGGCCGACAGCCAGGCCGTGCTCGAACCTGCGTTCGCTGACTTTTCGTTTTGCTTCTCGATCCATTGGCCAACTAGCCCAACCACTTCCTCATTCGTCAGCATCTCCCATAGGCCATCCGTAGCCATGACAACAAAGTCGCCTTTCGATGGCTCGATCTCTGTTCTTGTCACGACCGGTTCAGCTGTAACATACGGTGGCGTCTTCAGCCATTGATGCGGTGTCCGCCCGAAGAAATGCTTCTTTATCTGATCTTGTGTCTCACGGCTCCACTTATAAAAGGCGTCACCGAAGGCCCGTGTTGGTTCCAATTGACCCAGCACGCGTCCAGCACGAATAACATGTTCCTCTCCTGGGTGTTCAGCCCGCATGCGAGCCTCTTCGTTTGGGTTCGAACCAGTCTGATCTTCCGACAGTGGCGTGGCGAACCATTTCCCACTTGTTGGGTTTCGGCGGCCGAGCACGGCACGGCTGTCGCCAGTGCAAGCGACACGCAAAGTTTTACTGCGGGAGTCGTAGAAGGAGAGGATGGCACAGGAGCCAGAAAGGGCAGGAGCCAGGAGTTCGGCAGCAAGTCTTTTACTTGGATTTTTGGTCAATTTGTTGACGCTATCAAGGCAGATCTCATTGTCAAGTTTGACGAAGGCGGATTTGAGGGCGGCATCGATGGCCGCCGGTGGTGGAAAAGGAGAGGCTGCATTTGTAATGGCGGCTTTGTACGTGCTGTTTAATTCTCGTGCGACAAAGGAGATGAGGGTTTGGCGAAGTTTAGCAGATGTTGTCCAGCCAGAGTGGCCGTCGTAGACGCCCCAGAACATCCAGTCTGAGCTTGTTGCACCCTCGTCTGTGGCAGCGACACTATTTGGAACTTCGACTATCTTCTCGGCGTGGTCATCCTCGATCGGGTCGTTACTCGGAAGTGTGACCACGTCGTATCGTACCACACCTCGACCTCTACCCACCAGGAAAGACTCTTCGGTTTTGCGTAGCCTTTCTGTTGCTTGCTCGGGAGTCATCATCTCTAACACCTTTCTTCCGAAGTCATCTGTATCCTTCGACAGTGGTTCGCCACCAACGATTTGCCCAGCATAAAACTGGTCGTTGTCAACCACGAGAGCCCGCCGTGTGAATTCTGCTGGCGAGACAGTTGACGCCAGACTTTGAGAAGCCTCTGTGCTTTCTGCAAAAGCATTTGAAGCTGTGCTCAATCCTCTTGTCTGTAATACGGTTGTAGGAAGGTCGGGTTTCTGCAATAAGTGCTCGGTGCCGTTGCCTCTGTAGACATACCAGGCCCCTATAGCCCCTAACGTCGACGCGAATGCAAGAGGAAGTTTTGGAATGCGCATGGAGGACTGTAGAGGAGTAGATCCAGTGCTGTATCTCCTCACAGCAGAGGAGTACAGCCGGGGGTTTAATGCATCGCGTAAGGCGGACAGGGGGTTTCTGCTTGCAATCAACTTGCGGATAGTAGATCGTCGCAGTCGCAGAGCCCGCGCTGCAGCTGAACGCATCGAATCAATGGTAGTGTGAGGTGATTTGAAGGGGTTAGGAAAGTGGAGGAAACGAAGGAGCTAGTTGCAGGCACAAGGACAAAGTAGATCAGATCATCGTTCAGCAAGAACTAACGTTTTGGCGATACCGTAGGGCTGAAGCCAAGGCGAAACCGATTTGGTCCCCGGGCGCTGATTTCGTCATTGGGCTTAAACAATTGCTCGTTGGAGTCTTTGGGCACATATCCACTCTCCAACTCTCTTCAGAACATCCCAGGCCTTGACAAATTCCTTTCTGGCAATTACACAAACTCCTTCCTACCTCTACGAAGTGTGTTGGTGAAGATCCTAACATTTTCCCCCCAAAAATGTCCTCGCGGGCATTACGGAAGCTAAAGCGGGAAGAGGAAGAGGCAAAGCAGCTTGCAGCTTTACAGGCGGAGCAGGCTGCAGAAGATGGATCAGACGAAGCGGAGGATGAAGTCGAGGACACTTTAGATACAAGACTGAAATCGAAACCTGTGTCAAATGCGTTTGACATGCTAGAGGGCGCAAACGATGAAGACCACTCAGAGTTTGAAGGGGCGGATGAGGAGGTTGATCTAGAGGTGGACAACGTCGCAGGCTCAACTTCAAACCCTCCCAAACCCACCAAAGCGAAGAAGAAAAAGAAGAAGCAGAAAAAGAGAGCCAGGGAAAAGGCTCCAGCAGAACGCACTGGTCACAAAGTTGCAGATGAGATGGATGACATCGATCGAGCGCTGCAGGAGCTGTCTACTAAGGAGCCTGCCATGTCCGCCGCGGATGAGGACGCAGCAGAAGAAACTCGGTCGGGTGATCGTGATGGCTCGTGGGAAGCCCCGGCTACAAAACTGTTGGGAATAGATTCTAGGAATCTCAACCCAGTCAACGAAATGAAGAGTCTGTTTGGCAACATCGTGCTTGAAGGCTCGTCCACCGGCCGAGCTTCACCACGCGTGCCACAAAGACAACGAGAGCAGGACCAACAGGGTGGTGTTGACCTTGGGACCGCCCTCACAGGCCGCTACAGTCTTGCTAGCAAAGGAAAAGAGCTAGGCGCACTGGCGAACCGCCGCAATGTCTTCGTACAGGGTCATGAGGACTGGCCTCTTGGTACAAGCGGTGGCCTCAGTATGGAGACCGATAAAAGCAATACTGCATTCGGAAGGCACTTCTCCATCGTTCACAACAATGCATACATAGATGTGCAGCGAGAGTTCCAGGATTATGTTGAATCCATGCAGGCCGAGAACATGATCCACTTGCTGATGCTGAACCCTTATCATATCGCCACTCTGCTACAAGTCTCTGAGATTGCCAAACATCAAGGCGACCACTCGGTGTCAGGTGACCTCGTGGAACGTGCGTTGTTCTCAATTGGTCGTTCTGTCCATAGCAGTTTTCCAGCCGCTCTACGCGAAGGCATGGCACGCCTCTCATTCAACGATCCGAAGAATCGTGAATTATACCTCGCGATGTGGCGCTACATACAGAACCTGAGCATGCGTGGCACATGGAGGACGGCGTACGAATGGGCCAAGGCCTTACTACAACTGGACACGCTGAAAGACCCATACGGTATGACATTGATGATCGATCAGCTTGCACTGCGTGGTCGACAGTATGCGGCATTCATTGACCTCTGCTCCGAAAGCGCCTACGGCAAGATCTGGAGCCATCTCCCAAACATCCAAATCTCCCTCTCGCTCGCATATCTCCGCTCATCACAACCGAAGCTGGCCCGCCAAACTCTTGCGCTCGCAATGCACAAGTACCCTTATATGCTTTCCGCCCTCGCGTCGTCCCTCGATATTACCCCTCTCCCTAAATATCTTTGGGCCAAACTCCCAACAACCGAAGCCGAAAAACTTTATACAGAGCTCTACATCACCCGCGCCAAAGACCTCTGGAACACTCCCGAAACCACTTCCCTCATCGCGGAAGTCGCTGAAACAATGTCTCACTACAAAAGCCTCATCTCCACTGCCACAACACCGGCTAAGCTTGAAATCTCCCTCGAAGACGCCCGGCACATAATGCTCCTCGAGATCCCCTCTCTTATCGCCCTCCTTCCCCGCAAATTCACCACCATGCCAACATCTTCCTCAGACGTCCTTCCACCTCCCGACTCCCTTTCTTCAAACTTCACATTACGCGCCCCTGGCTCCGGTGGCACTGATGCCAGTGCTGTGAGCGCCATCTCCGCACTTCTAGACGCTGCAACGGCAGGTGCCACGGTCCCTATCGGCGGCGCATCTAGCCTCCTCGCGCGAGTGCTCACTTGGTTCCACGCGCCTGCTGACCCAAATGACCCGCTGGACGAGCCCGGCGAGACAGACGGCGCAGCTGCACTGCGCGAACTGCATGATAATGTGCCTCCGGAGGTGGTGCTGGAGATTTTCCGGAGGCATATGCTAGAGGAACATGGACAGGACGACGAGCTCGATGACCAATACTACTCAGAACCAGAGTCACCGGATGAAGAAGCCGGCATGGGCTCATCACGCGCCGATGCGCCATTCAGACACATTATTGAAGGGCACGGTGCAGATGATGATAGTGATCAAGTAACAGACGATGGGAATACTTCTAGTCTGCCAGAACTAGAAGATATTCCTACTGCTGATGGAGCGTCTCGAAATAACGAGGAAAGGCCAATCTTCCAAGGGCCACTGCAACGCTCAATGGTTGCTACAGTCGAAGACGACTCAGACTCCGATGACTACATCAATCCCAACGCAGACCATGACGCAGAATACCTACTCCGTCCACACCCGCCGCCAACACACCGCATCTTTGCGCGAACGGACCGCTCGGAAAGAACGCAGGATCATGATGTCGTTGATGAGATTAGGAGGACTAGGTCCGGTGACGATACTGCTTCTCAGCCAGAATCCAATGATCCGCAGCGGACCCAGCGATGGCTGATATCCACGGGGCTACAAAGGTTGCAGGCCGATGAGAGTACAATGCCAGATTATGTGGCGAGGCTGAAGGGGTTGAGGCAGCGAGACCGGGATTGGACGCTAGGGATTGTAAGGCAGAGAGCTGGAGCGGAAGTGGCAGAGAGGGTGAAGAGAGAATTGGAAGGGTGACTGAGTGATGGAGAAAACCGAATTTGGTTTCGATTGGAGTATATGAGGGCTCTAGATGGGGATTGCGGATTCAAAAAGGAGAAAATGGGTTGTGCATTGCCTGGCCGGCGAGCCTAGTGTGGAAAGGGATAAAGGTATGCCAAATGGCTTGTCATTCAATTGGGAAGGCATGGCGACGGAGAAAAGGGAAGCTTGCTTGTTTGTCTGTGTATGTCCTTGCTATCTCTAATAGATGCCAACACACTAGCTTGGATGATTGTTATTGCATAGCCTGGAGGTCACTGGGAAATGATCTCGAGTTATGATACTTCGATGAGGTAATGCATGGAAGAAATACTAGACTCGAAGCTCAAATTCACGGGTGATCTCTCAAATTCGCAAATAGAATCTTTAGCATTACTAGATGTAGGAAACGTAAGTTGGTATTGAGGCCTTTTCACTTTTGCCCCAATTGGACGAAAATCTCTCGAAAGCTTTTGTAGCTAGGAAACGGCGGCTACTTTCCCCAACTTTTTCGCCTACACACCCTCCTTCCAGTTATTATCACGACCGTTACGAAGAAAATGAAATCGTGACCCCTGTGAACAGTATCCGCCCTCGGCGCATATGTGCAGTATCGTTCTTTTGTGCCGTCGCCTATCATAACCTCATCCCTCTCCATTCGTCATCAGCAATCGTTCTTGCATTCCATCATGACTTTAGCGGAGCTCACACTCATCGCCGCTGCTTTCAGAATTGTTAGTGCTTCGATACAGAAAATTTCCCTTGCCACGTTGAGCTACTGCAGGCCTCTTGCTTTCACCTAGAACACGAGCCTGGTTAACAACACGAATCCGGGGCTCAGAAGTCATGTTACGGCCAGGTGCCATCGACTGGGTTGTGGGACCAGTGTGTCCTGAAGGCCCGGTCGCTACAACTGCGTTTGTGGTCGCCGAGCGAGTAATCTCCTGAGAGGTTGAGGCGGCTGGTTGAGCAGCTAGCTCGGCCAATGAAAGTGCGGGCCTAGAACCAGGAGGCGTTCCCTGAATCTCTGTCATGATTTTAGCCTCTGGATGCTGAACGGAATTGTCCGATTGTTTGAAATTTGGAACTCGGTGTGACAGACTAGTAAGCTTGGGAGAGCACATTGCTGTCGTTGAATATGTCGCTGCGTCCTCAGCAGCCCATTTCGAAATGCCCAGATTGGTGCCAAGTTTGCTTAAGGTGCTTTGGGAACGCGAGCTTCCTCTTGTGTGTTTTGTAGATGATAACGAGTCTCGAGATTCAGCGGTGGCACCGCCTCCAGCGAATTTTGTCATACCTGTCGATCCCTGGCTGTTTATCAATCGGACCATTCGCTCCTCGAAACTTTCTTGCAGCGGAGGAGGCTGACTCGACCATGCCAAGTTGACATATTCGGGGGAGGTAGACCTCACCGACAGTGATAGCTGTTCGGTGGTGTGTCTGATTTGGTGTGCACTGGACATGACGACGCCCTCGGAGGTTGAAGGGCGGAAATGCGATCGAGGGGAGTTCTGCACTTGAGCGTGACAGAGGGCTGGTTCTCCAGATTGACTGGAAGGTATAGTCTCGGACGACCGATCGACACTCGGTATGCTCGGACGCCCCTCAGTTGTGCTGTCGGACGAACATGTTACGACTCTTGCAGTAAGCTGACCCCACTGAGCTTCCGCGAGGTTACTGGCTTTTGGTGCAGTCGAGACGGCTGTACGACTAGCACCCCATGGATTCGCCTCGACTGGCAGAGTTTGACCTTGAGGGCAGTGCGTTGATCCTTGAGTATTGCAACCTCCCTCTTGCGAAGAAATTCTGGAAGAAATGGGTGGTGTATCTTGAGGCCTCACTCCTTGTGATCTTCCAGGAAGGTTTTGGTCACCGATAGCATGAGGTCTCGTATCAACCGCTGTATTTGTTCCAAGCGGTACCTCTAACGTTTGTTCTTGGTCAACCCGACCAGATGACGCTGTTCTTACTCGGCGTCTGGCCATGGCTACCGGAGGAGTGGACCATATTGAATCGATCGTCGGTTTTGCCAAGATGACCTGAGTTTTCCAAGCAAGTTTGTGATCTCTGAAAAGATGTCCGTTGTGGAGGCCCGGATTGGGAATGCCAATGATGTACCCGCTCTCTGTAACCACTCGATCTGTGGCTGGTGGAGCTGTACGCGGAGCGATCGTCGCTACATCCCCTATTGCTGTTGCAGGAGGGATGGCCGGTGAGCGCTGGCCTTCACGGAAGTAACGTACTCCTCCAACCTCCACATAAGGGGGCAGATTAAGCAGAACTGTTAGAGAGTCGACAGGCTTCGTATCAGACTTCATCTTAGGCTCCGTCTTGGGCTTTGGCCCAGGCCCTGGGACACTGGGTATCAATGAATCCTGAGAGATGCTGCCGAAGTCGAGATCCATAAGGTCTGCAGCTGCGCCAGGTGCTTGAGCTTGCTGAAGAATGCACGTACCGCCTCCATGATCATCCACTGGCTGATGGTCTGCTTCATCAGTTCTCAACCTCAGAAGATCTTCATCGACATTATTCCTTGGCTCAGGAACTGAAGTAGCTATATTACTAATCCCCAGACGGACCACTGCCGCCTCTGCTTCCTGAGCAGCCGATGATGGCTTGGTGGTCTCTGCAGCATTACCTTCTCGATCAAATCAGCCAATGCAATCATAGGAGTAGGTTCCGGCGAGGCTGAGAAATTGGACATACCCGGCGATGGAAGCCCATCAGTCCACTCAGATATTTCGTTGAACGAAGACGCCGACTTCGAGAACGGTGGTGGAAAACCGAATTCATGTGTAGAAGCTCGTCTAGTGAGCTTCCGCTCCTCGCGTCGCTGCTCCTCTTCTTGTTCTGGAGTGAGCTTTGTAAATTCCATGGGCTTCCCGATTTTTAGCTTTTGATGTGTGGCCTTCGGAGGTAGTGTCTTTGCAGGCGTTATGTCTTCAGACATTAACACCTTAGATTTGAGCCCTTCTGGTTCTACATTCTTGATTGCTTCCTGAATCATTTCCTTCATCTCGTTCGCTTTGCTTACTGGTCCTGACTTTTCAGCTGCGAGCTTTCCGGCTTCTGGCACTTTCGCTGTCGGTTGTGTGTCCGTCGTTAAAAGGCCCAGGTTGGCAACGATCTCTGCCACCTTTGGAGGTAGTGTCGGTCTTGGTGTCGATTGAACAAGATCGTTGAACGTCTTTTCAACGTTCTTTGAAGGCTTTGCAACGGCCTCGGCTGCCTTTGAAGCTGGAGCGGGCTTTGGCTCAGAAGGAATCATCTTGTTGAATATCTCACGATCTTCGGTTTTCGCAATGGCAGCAAGGAACGCTGCCGGGTCTAGGAGCATGTTGTACCTTGGACTGTCCTGTACGAAAGGAGACACTCTCCTCGCGGGAGCAGGTTCTGGTTCCTTTGGCGTTGGGTTGGCGGCCAAAGAAGCTGCAGCCCATCGACCATTTGGCGCAAGTTGTCTCGCTTGTGGTAATCTTGCAGAGGTTGCGGTTACTTGAGCCTTTGTACCTACAATGGTACCGCGCACGGCTTGCCCTGTGCCACCCCGGCCGAGACCTCGTCCAGAAGTGGTACTGCCGCGGACACGAGACCGATTGTCTTGATGAGAGCTTTTACTAGTCTGACCGTTTCCGCGCCCGAATCTGTATTTTGATCTGGGATCGGTGGGATCGATAGCTGGATCAAGGGGACGATTAACCGCGCCTCTGTGAGTGATGGGACTGATATATGTTGTCAGTGTATCACTCAGCCTGGCCAGTTTAAGAAACACTACTGACCATCCAAGCGATGTTAGGGCGGACCGACCGCGTGTGCCAGCTACCCTACCGCCACGGCCTCCTCTGCTTGCTGTACCTCCACGAGTGCTATTACCTGCAGGAGGCTGCCGAGACGTATCATCACTACCGCGAGGATCGTATTGTTGACCACCAGAATTGTGGACCAGCTCTCTTAAGCGTGCACGGTGTGACTGGCCGTCCATCATGGCGTCGAGAGCTTCAGCACCCCCATCGCTCTCCAATTCAATATGCAAGTCTGGAGGAATCAGCAAGAGCCAAGGCAAAAATCTGGTGAGCGCTTACTGTTCCAAGCACTGAGGCTTTTCTTGTTCGCCATGAAAGCCTTGTTAGCCTTAGAACCTGGCTCATTGACCGCACGATCCCTCTGAAGGTCTCTTAGAGACACTTGTGGCACGCTGGTAATGTCAGACTTTGTGATTCGGTCTCGAATGTCCGAGCCAAGGTCATTCTGTTGGGAGCGTAAGATAATTTTTTTTTCACGAGAGGAGGAGGGCAGTTCTTACCATCATGATTTTGACATGCATGGCCCTCTTTTCTTCTTCAGCTAGTGAAACTCCACCATCGGAACCACCATTCATTTTGAGATCGTCATCATAGTCATCATTGTTACCATCAAAGGAAGATTGATCTGACGACCCAGTCGGCCGGCGAGGACACAAAGGCATTGCGGCGAGTTTGTTTACCGACTGTGCGTGAGGTCAGCATTTGCAGTCATCAAACAGGTAAATTTGGCATTGCACAAGCTAAGTATAGGTCGAGCTGTTGTAGAAGTACAGGTAGGCTGCTGCACCGGGCGAGGTTATCATGAGTGGTTGATAGTGAGGACAATGAATTGATTCGACTCTGGACTGACTTACAAAGAGTTTTGCGTTAAGAGCAGCCCTAAGGCCCGCTTCTTGCAGAGACCGAGGTAACAGAAGGATGCCGAAGTGAGGGTTGAGGCACCGAAAGTATTCGAGCTCATGCGAGGTTGTTGTGGGTAGTGGTTGATGGTGATGATTAGGGAAATGAAGAGAAGAGATGTCAACTAGGCAATTTTGAATCTTGTGAGGGTAGAAGGCCGCGGAAGCAATTGAGAAGACGTCGAGTGAGCTTGGTTTAATTGTATCGGACGGACTTCTGCCAAGAATCCCGTCAGCAGCGGAGAAGGTGGTGAGAAGTTGGGACAAGCTGTGTCGTTCCAATTGAGTTCCCTTGTGTTTGTGCGTGGCATTCACAAGCAGAAGAGTTCAGGGGGGACGTATTGATGTTTTGTGACTTCCATTGAAACAGCACGGTCAGCCTCTCCATTTTTCTTCGATTCGCGGCTTTCCGAAGGATGCCTCATGCTTTCCTCTACCAGGAAAGGACATGGTTGTCTATCACTCAATATCTCTTTGATGACCAAGCGGAACTAAACTACTACTCCTCCCTCCTCGATACTATTTGTCCGCCATGGCTAACGCTGCCAGCTACGACCAACCCTAGTCAGGAATGCACAATGAAACAGACTAGAGAGGTTTTGGAGCAGGTGGAAGGGACAGGAGCAAGGTCCTTGCAAAGGTACATTATGAAAAGATCCGAAGATGACAGAGGCGCAATACACTGAGACACACTTCATTGTTCGGTAGCTCTTAACTTACGGTTGGACAAGGTTCTCAGCCACGCGATAATTGACGTCATGTAGGTATGCTCCTGGCGTCTGTGGTAGTTTTGCTCTTTGTGGACGAGAAAATATGGTGATAATGGAAGCATGTCTTGAAACTTTTGTTTTCCAGTGCATTTCTTGCCAATCAACGACGTGGTCGTGATTCCAATACCGACTTAAAGCGTCGTCTCTCTATTGAGCAACCGCGGCTTCAAAGCCACCACAATCTTCGACATGAAATCAAGTCTACACAGCTGTACTTGGGCATATTTGGAAGCTGATCGTGAGTCCGTAATAGGAGCTTGAAAAGTGGGCATAGTGGAGAGAAAAGTGCAAGTAGAAGAAATCTGGGGAGTAAATTGCGGTGGTTGCCAGGAAGTGACAGGGCCAGTAGAGTCGGATCTAGCAAAGCTGCGGAGCTCACAACGAGCTCGGAGTTGTGACTATGAAAGTGACCTCCTAGACTTCCAATTGAAGTAGATGGCTCACAAACTACAAAGTGTTGGCGTCATACGGAAGTCTTCGTGGGAACAGTAGGAGGTAAAGGGGCCGGCGCGACCGTGTGTTGGCTACTATTTGGGGTAGGGGGAGGAGGAGGAAAGGTTAGGAGTGCCGGTCATAGAGGTAGAGCCTTTCTCGAAACATTAGCATTGCTCTAGCTTTTGGGTTTCTATCTATGGATGTAGCCTACACCCTGGATGCTGTCAACACTGGTGTGGGCTTCCCTCATCTAGAGATGGGGCGTTAGTACACATTATTCTGTTCCACAACAGGTTCATAGACACTTACTTCTGATCATTTTGGACACTGCAAGCACCATACTGACAGCCATGACGCCACAGCCGAATACAATGCAAGCCACGGCCGGAATCGTCCTCCAACTACGCGTGCTTAGTTTCACATAGCACAACGGCGGCAGAATGTATGCCAATGCACAAGCGCTTGTGGCCCCAATGAGCTCAAAGACAGCTCCGAGATCGCAAGTAATCAAGCTGATCGCCATGGCACTTGTGACAAGTGCGCTGCTGAAAATCAAATGGCGGTTCGGATGGTACGGCTCTTCAGGGAACCAGTAGTTGTTCATGACCTCGCGACAGACGAATGCTTCGAGCGGGAGGGTAGTGAGCATGTTAAGTCCGAAGCATAGTCGAGCGATCTGGACCATGATATGACCCTGAGAAGGAAAGTTGTTGAGGACGTTGCCTCTAGTAAGGGACCCAAACGTGAGGAAGCCAGAGAGCGCCATTGTGAGGCAGGCTATGAGCGAGACAAAGGTGCTGTAATGTGTTACAGTGGAGAAGCGGTCGATAGTAGGCGTCCGAAGAGAACCGTAGATGAGGAGGGAATTGTGGTGACAGACAAACGCTGTTGATGAGAAGTGTTAGTTAAAAGGCCCGTTCGAGGACAGGGGAGTCTTGTAGAGCAGCTGAAGGATGTCGTACCGAACGAAATGACCCCTACTGCTTGGAAGAAGCCGCTGTTGACGAAGAGTTCCCCTTTCAGATTTCCTCTGAGATCGTTCGGGACCAGGGGGCCTTGTGTGATGACCGTGACAATGATAACTAACATGCTGATTAACGCCAATGTAGATGCTTTCGCCAGCTGTCAGACTCTTGTCAGTAAAATTGCCGCTTTGTCCCAGAGGGCTTTTCCAACAGAAGTGAAGCTCTCACCTTCGCAATATCTCGATACAAGCTTAGAGGCCAGCTAACTCCGAGAACAAAAAGGACGATTACCGCTCTTCTATCCGTCAATAGCCAGAGGAATGGCATTTCTCTCAAACCCGGTATCACGGCCTCGAGCACATGGGGTATGGTATCTCCGATTATCACACAGAAGGCAACCATGCCTCCAAACGCGAAGGCCCACTGCGCAATAGAAATCGCGATCAATCCACTTTTTCCGAAGCAGTGCTGCATTGTAGCTTGGAATGAATCCGCCCCCGACAATTTGCTGTTAATGATGATGAGGCGAATGGTCCAGTCGACGGTAATCGTCAGCCCAACCAAAAGTAATATGCCCATCGTCATGCCTGCCTGCTTGAAGGCGTAAGGCTGCCCTATGATGCCGGCTCCAATTATTGAATTCGCCATATTCATGAACGCACTGCGCATACCACTTGTGGGTCTGGCGTTTGGGAGATGGTCCTCTGGCTGAAACGACTCGGACAGGAAGGGGGAGGAGGACGGAGGAGTGATGTTTGTGAGCAACGGCGCACGCTGGCCTGTTGAAGCTCGTTGATCGCCATTTAAATAGTCGTCTTCGTCTAGCCACGCCGCATTGCCGACCACGTTCCCGTTCCCGTTGGCGTGAGCTGTTTCGGGGCCGTCGTCTTCACTGGCAAGATCGAAACGCACTCGATTGGGAGCGCGAGGAGTGCCAGGCCCATCGGAAGAAGGCTGTGAAATCGCTGGAATTCGTTTCAGTCCGCCACGAGGGAAAGGCTCTGGATTTGGCAGAGGAGGAGGAGAGGACAAGTCGGTGGTTAATTCTAGGTCGTCGTCTTCGTTGTCATTGGGAGCATGTGAGAGGAGTGAACGAGATTCCTCGCTTTTGCCGTTTATAAGGCTATCATCATCTGGCATATCGAGAGTGCAAATACATCTCGTTTCTCGGGCCAAAGTCTTCAAGCGGAAAAGCGTGCGTGGCGTTGAAATGATCCTTGAATTTTCTTTCAGTGCTGTGAACAGCCCTGGGAAGCATTTACGCTAAGATTACGGAAGACTGCATCGAGCTCCCCCCCGGGCCGAGGGTGATGCCGCCCTATGTGCGCTACTAGTGCCGGAGTCGGGTGAGCCGAATGTTGAGCCTGGGTGTGAGAAAAGGCTGTACGTGGAAAAGAAGGGAAACCGACATCTGCAGGATTCCTAAAGAATAGGAGTTAGCTTACATTGAGTGCTACGAGAAATGCTCACCAACCGCCGCTGCGCTCTCGAAGGATCTGAAATACGTTCTGAAACGATATTATTTGGACCTTTATGATCGATCCACTGAGCTTTTACATTTCCCTTATTCAACCGGAAACCTCCTATATCCCAATGGCTGTCAGACCAACAAATAGGGCTTCACGCTAGTCATCATCAAGCAGGTATTACGATAGATTCCACATGCGAAAAGGCTTCGCTTTAGTATCTTTTCTGACAAGTGACTTCAGAAGCGCCGTCAATGCCAACAGCTCGAAAAAGGTCTGAACTTCTTGATATTAGTGAGCCGACGACAGGATTCTCTCTCTTCTACGTCTTTCTGTGGGTCATTATCCAGTACGGCCAGGAAACGGACAAGAATCTGCCAAAGACAAGCAGACTTCGACGTTGGTATGCAGGAAGCTACGAAGACATAGCGGACATAAAAGGACGTCACATGGACAAAACTCGATTCAAAGGCATCCTCGACGAGTTTCCTCCGAAGTTTAATGGTCTCAAAGGACTAGCTGAAGTGCTACGTCGAGCATTATTCCCGATCCGAGACGAGTCACTCTTCACGGGAACTTATCGTGATCCCGAGAAGCTGTACAAACCTATGATCGACGCGTTCAGCAGAGTAATAGCCAAACATACGGAAAGGGAAGGCGACGAGAAAGGCGGAATGGGAGAAACGAACTGAGGTCCGGGGTGCCGACTATTATCCTCCTCGGTTCAGCCTTATCCGCGGCAACTCCAGCAGCCTTTGCTCCAAAGCTTGCAGCCGTTCAAGGGCCCAACATCTTCCTTTGAAATGCCTTTCTGGTGATAGAGCGTTTGTCAAACACTCTATTCTCCCTCGAGTCAAGAAGCGCAAAAGATCAGAAACACCCCCAGAGAGGATGGCTTCCGATGATGAAGCGAAGTATGCTGAGCAGGAGGTGAGAGCAGCCAAGCGCATGACGGACAATGACCCGGATTATGAGTATACATCAATGAGAAGTAGCTTGTCAGACTAGAAACACAAGTTCTCACTCGAAGTTCGTAACTGTCGTGTTAGAAATCTCAGTATCGGAACAGACACTTTAGCACCGACTCCCTCCCACCTCGTGTATCATGGTTACCCCAACAATTTGGCAGCAAAGTTCCGTACCCCCCTTCGACACTGGGATTTTGACTGCGGAGCCGGGAGTTGATCCGCTTCATTGTAGGTACGTACCCGAAACACTAATCCGCCACATGCGGCTATGACTTTGATCGCCGCTCAGATCGCTCAGCACTCACCAAAACTTTCCATCGTACACTTTATTCCCACTTCCTCCATCTGGACAAGGGTGTGGCCGGTGCGGGTCGCCCTCCTTGCTAGCGCAGGCGAGATGTCAGAAGAGGGTAGGTCGCCCTTCTTAGTAGCAAAGATAAGACGGGCGAGCGAAACATCTAGAAGATACTAGAAGCCCACCTCTTGCAATATAAATACTTACGGTCCCCCATACCCCTCTATGAAATAGAGAATATAAAGAAATAACTTACATGTATTACAGTCCCTAGCGAAATCGGCTTCAGCCCTACTATGGTCTCAAGGGTAAGTCGTGTTAGTACGTTTTATAAATACCTGAACTATGTGCATACACTAGAATGTTATCTTACAGCACCTGCTTGACGAAGACGTTCCGCGACCGCTACATGGCCTCTTCCTGCCGCCGCCTGTAGCGCTGTTCTTCCATGTGCTGCTCCTGCATTGACATCTGCCTTCTCTTGAAGCAGCCGCTCGACCACGGCGAGGTGGCCTCCCCCTGCCGCCGCCTGTAGCGCTGTTCTTCCACCAGATCCTGCTGCTGCTCCTGCATTGACATCCGCCTTCTCTTGAAGCAGCCGCTCGACGACGGCGAGGTGGCCTCCCCCTGCCGCCGCCTGTAGCGCTGTTCTTCCATTGGATGCTGCTG
>Ga0335072_10007068_pt1 | contig 16383 bp, 16 predicted proteins | sample Lox_Sample_21_FD_206725 | JGI IMG/M metagenome (GOLD analysis project Ga0335072, IMG submission 206725) | Soil microbial communities from Loxahatchee National Wildlife Refuge, Florida, United States - Lox_Sample_2.1 | ecosystem: Environmental > Terrestrial > Soil > Wetlands | place: USA...
CACGTCTTTACACGACGCCATCGCAGCGACGATAGTTTAATTTCGTCCGACCGTCATTCTCGCTTGCGGATTCATCTTATCACAGGCGCAAGGCTAGCGGTCTTCTCTCTCTTTGCGGCGACAGCGTTTCCAATGTTCGCGTCTTCCAGTCCGCTGCAACCTTCACGGACGCGAGCAGAGGTCAGCGAAGTGTCGGTCGTCCAGCTGCCTCCCGGAACGAGGTTGCGCACTGCCCGGCACTTGCCAGCAACGGCCGCGCTCCGCTCCCATTCCGAAACGCCCCCGGCGGCGTTGAAAAAAATGGCCGAGGATGCCGCGATCGCGCACGCCCTTCCCGTCAATTATTTCCTGCGCCTGATCCGGCAAGAAAGCGGTTTTGATCCGAACTCCGTCAGCCCGACGGGCGCACGGGGCATTGCCCAGTTCATGCCGGCGACGGCTTCCAGCAGAGGGTTGAAGGATCCGTTCGATCCGGCCGAAGCATTGCCAAAATCCGCCGAACTTCTGAGCGAATTGAAGGACCATTTCGGCAATTTGGGCCTGGCAGCGGCCGCGTACAATGCCGGTCCCGAACGCATCCGGAAATGGCTCGCGGGAGAAAGCCCGTTGCCGCAAGAGACGGTCAACTACGTTCAGGTCGTCACCGGACACGACGTCGCCGATTGGGCAAAGTCGAACAATCTGACGATCGATCTCAGCGCTGACGCGATTGGACCTTCGCACGTGCGCTTCAATCGCCAGTCGTGGGAAGCGCAGCTCCTTGCAGCACTCCAAGGTGTCCCAGCGAGCATGACAGCTTCCACGGCAACTGCGGTTTCGTCAGTCAAGTTGGTGAATACATCCCTCAAAATGGGCGAGACGTCACTCTGCTCACGCTGCATTGTGCAATCGGCCTATTAGAGGCGAAGCTCGGGTTTGATTTCGTAACGACAGAAATGGCATCCATGTGAGTCGCTTCACATTGCCGCCTGTTGCGGTACTCGGGGAAGCCACGAATCGGACGGCGCTCTCACCCCGACGCAATGCAAGGTGCGCAATTCGCGGGTAGACATCGCCGTGGCAATGATCCTCACATCAAGGCCGCCATGGAAGAGCGCGACAGACTGCTGACAACGCAGATCAAGAGCATTTGCCGCGGCTGCTGAGCAACTGCAGGCCCAAATGCTCAAACTTGCCGATTGCCCGCACGTCCCGCCGGGCGCTCTCGCTACCAGATTCGGCTGCCGAAAAACCCGAACCCGAACTGCGGCTGCTGAGCCACCATCATCGGTCGCGGATACATCCGTCTCCGGGCGGCGTAGACCTTGTGCCGTTGCCGCAGCTTCGGCTCCAATTTCCTGACGCTGGTTTTCTTCAAGTCGGAAGGCGCGAGCTGCGCAAGGGCCTCACGCGGAGCCGCCTTTGGTGCAACCTGGGCGGTCGCCACCGGCGCCTTAACATCGGTGGCATTGCTGGCAATCTGTGTCGGAACGATCGTTGGAGCATTGGTATCGAGGACCACCTTCGCCGGCCACTTGCGATCGCTGTTGATGCGTATTGCCGGCAGATCCGCCGCGGAGTCCGTGCTCGATGCGACGGGCGCCTTCGGCAACTCCGCGCTCACGAGCAACAGCAGCGCGAGCAACGCTCCGCCCATATAAAGAAAATAGCGCGCCAACAACATTTCGCGGTGCTCCCTCCCGCGACTACGCGGCATACTCACAACCCCTAGGTATTTGGTTAGTTCCTGCGCAATCCGCCAGGTTCAAGGCGGACTTATCGCTTCTTTGTGAACAGGCTGCCTCAACTCTTACGCGACTTGGCTCAGGCGCGGCTAGCACCGATCAACGAACACCTGGCACGATCGGCATTAACATTAACGAAGCCGACATGCACGTGCCGGAAGACCCGGCGGCTCCTGCTCCTGACCGTCTCGTGCACCACCCGGGTCCGATCGGTGAGATGACTGCCGTCCCTCCGGCTGAACGCACAGAAAAGCTCGATATCCTTGATTGCGTAACGGTTGGCATTGCGAAGCGTGAAGGTGACGAGAGCATTCGACCCCAAACCTCCCCGACGCCAATGTTGCGATGAAATTCTCAATCCTTCGACCGGCGAGGTGGGCTCGGTCACAATCGGTGGGCCGGTTAACGGCTCATTTTGCAGGGCGATCGCGATCGGGCTCGGCGCCGGCTCCGCGACCGCAGCCAACGCTATCGGTACGGTGTTGCCTGTCCTTGTAGCAATATGGCTGGTGTGGCCGGATAAGAGAAGCGTCCATCCCCCGCCTCCAGCGAGCAGCACCACGGCTAATCCGACCAATCCCGTTCTGACGCTGGTCCACGGCCCATCGCCGAAACGGCCCCCGATCGCGCCGAGCCCATTCCATTCTATTCCATAGAACTCGGTGCTCATTCGTCACACCATCAAGCGGTTCGCGAGGCCTGCTTTGAAAGCAGCCGCCCGGGCACCTCGCCGTTGGTATCCTAATCCGTAGAATGGAAAATGGTTGCACGAGCTTGCCGCTATGTTGTGCCGGGTAGCCTCCTAGGACCGCAAGGGATGGTCAGCGGCGCGCCCAGCCGCTAGAACTCGTTGGCGCACAACGGACGCCCGAAGCGGCCCACAACCCCTCAAGGAGAGCCACCATGCCTATCGCCGTCACCTGGGACCACATCCACCTGCGCAGTCCCGACCCGGAGGCAATGGCTGCCTGGCTCCGTGACATCCTGGGTGGGGAAGTCGTCCGAGGCCCCGGGCGGCTCGACGTGAAGCTCGGCGGCGCCAACGTGTTCATCGCCCCCGTCACCGCGGGCGACGGCGTCAATGCGCCGCCGGCGACGCCCTACGAGGGCCTCGATCATTTCGGGTTGACGGTGAAGGACATCGACGCGGTGGCGGCCGAGATCAAGGGCAAGGGCGTAGAATTCACCAAGGAGCCCACAACGATAAGGCCGGGTGTCCGCATCTGCTTCATCCGCGGACCGCAGGGGATCTCGATCGAGCTGCTCGAGCGGGACAAGAAATACGCCTGAGTGCTGCGAGCGCTGCTTGGCCGGCAAGCTTTAACAGCCGATCGAGATCGACTGTCATCTAAGTGTCACATTGCGAGGGGATGCGGCGCTGCATCCATTGCTTTCCCAGACAGCCAACCTAACGCGTTGACGGTCTGACGTGACTTTGGAATAACCGAAGACACCGGCTTCCAAAGGGCGACGGCCGGCACCGGGACAGCATGAAAAACGGTCTGTATTCGATCCATGTGAAGCTGCAGGACGGCCGATCGGGCAAGGGCAGCGGAGTGGTCATGTTTCAGGATGGCAAAATCCTGGGGGGCGACGCCTATCTCTTCTACACCGGCAGCTACATGGTCAGGGGTAACACCTTCAAGGGCGAAGTGCTGATCCAGCGCCATACCCCGAGCCCCGACATCAACCCGCTGTTCGGAGGACCGGAGCCGGTGGGCGTCGGCGTCTCCGGCACCTTCACCGAGAACGCGGCAGTCATGGACGGCACCGCACTCGTCGGCAAGGCCAGCCAGATCTTCAGCGCGACGCTACGCTTCCTGGCGCCGGGCGATTAGGCCGATCGAGGCCCTCGCCGCAGCCCCCGATCCTCGATCCGAGGCCTACTCGGCCGCCTGCTCAAGCGGCGCGATCCGGGGAAGGATCATCCGGATGCGCGTACCCCTGCCCGGTTCGGAATCGAGGTCGAGCCGGCCGCCGAGACGCGTGGTGACGATGCTGTAGACGATGTGCAGCCCAAGGCCGGTTCCTCCCTGATCACGCCGCGTCGTAAAGAACGGGTCGAACGCCCGCCGACGCACATCGATGCTCATGCCGCAACCATTATCGGAAAACACCACCTCGACATTTTCCTTGCCGGATTCCCGCACCTGGATGTCGACCATGCCGGGCCTGCCGTCCGGAAACGCGTGCGCCACCGAATTGAGGAAAAGATTGGTGAGCACCTGCCCGTAAGGGCCGGGATAGCTGTTCATCGCAAGGTTGGGCTGGCAGTTCACGTTCAGCGTCAGATGATGTTTTCGCAATCCGGGCCGCAGGCTCATTACCACCTGCTCGGTAAGATCGCCGAGATCGAAGGTGCGTTGATCGGAATAATTGCGGTCGGCCGCGACCTGCTTGAACGACTGGATCAATTCGGCAGCACGGTTGAGGTTTGCCACCAGTTGCGACGACGCATCGCGGCTGGTCTCATTCAACCGCGAGCGCCGGAGGTCGCCCCGCTCCACTTCTGAGGTAAACGTTGCCGTCTTGCGCTCCAGCGACGAGGCGACCGTCAGGCTGATGCCGACGGGATTGTTGACCTCATGGGCGACGCCCGCAACCAGCCGCCCGAGCGCCGCCAGCTTCTCGGCTTCGATCAGCGAATTCTGCGTTTCACGCAAGTTGCGAAGCGCTGCTTCGGCGGCGTCCCTGGCCTTGCGCATCTCCAGTTCGCCGCGCTTGCGTTCGCCGATATCAAGCGCCACCGTGACGATCCGCTCGATATCGCCGTCGGCGTCAAGCAGCGGCATCTTGTTGACCAGCCACTGGCGCTGATTGCCGGAGACGTCCATGTATTCTTCTTCGTAGAAGCCGAGGCCCTTTTTGGTGGCCAGCACCCGCTTGTCGTTTTCGTCGGTCTTATGTGCACCATAGCGCGACATCAGGTCGGATGTGGTCCGGCCAAGCGCATCCGCGGCTTCGATGCCGAAAATGCCGGCCATGTAACGGTTCATCAGCACATAGCGAAGCTGCCTATCCTTGACGTTGATCACGGCGGGCACAGTGTCGATCACCTGCTGCAGCAACCGTCGGCCTTCGGCGATCGCCTCCTCGGCGCGTTTCTGGTCCGTGATGTCGCGGACCGTTCCTTCATAGCGGACGATCTCGCCGGCTTCATCTCGTATGGCGGTAGCGCTGTCGGAAAGCCAGAGGATGTTGCCGTCACGCCGCCGCACCTGATATTCGAATTCGCGCACGATGCCGTCGCGCAGCATCATCGATTGGTAGACGGCGCGCACCTCCGGCTCGACATAGATCGTGCGCGCGATATCGCTGACGGCGTTGATCAGATCTTCCGGCGCCTCATAGCCCATCATGCGCGCCAGCGCCGGATTGGCATTGAGAAGGGCGCCTCCCGGCGTTGTCACATAGATGCCGTCGACCGATCCCTCGAACAGCTTGCGGTAACTTTCTTCCGCCAGACGCTGCTCGGCCAGAGCGTGAATGGCCGCCTCGCGCGCCGTATCGGCATCGACCAGCGAACGCCGGAACACCTCGGCGGCGCGGGCGATGTCACCGATCTCGTTGTGCACGCCGATCGCCGGAATCGATGCGCTCTTCTCGCCTGCAGCCAGCGCGCGGATGGATTTCGCGATGGCCTTGAGCGGCCGGACGGTTCGCCGCACCACGAACAACGAGGCGCCCAGTCCGGCGAGCACGCCGCCTATACCCAGGATGATGCTTTGCCACCGGTCGTCGCGCAGCGTCCTGGCGAAGTCGTTGGACAGCACACGGCCGCGGCGCGCGCTGACATCGCGCAGCAGTTCGGTGACCCTCCCGATCTGCCGGCCCTCGGTACCCAGCACGTTCTTGTCGATGTCCTCGATCTGGCTCTCGGTGCCGGACAACCCAATGACCGCATCGACATAGCCATTGACCGCTGTGTGCAGCACGCCGTCATCCGGCGGGATCGCGCGCATGTGCTGCGCCGCTTTCTCGGCCGCCGCCGGATCGCGCGCCAGCAGCGCTTCGGCGATCTGGTTCTGCGCGCGGAACAAATCCCTTCGGGCAGGCCGGTCGGCCGCGGACGAAACCGCAGCTTCATATTGCTCGCGCAGCGACGGCAATGCCGCGATCTGCTCGGAGCGACGTGCAATCAGCGCCGTGACATGGTCGATGCCCTCGCGGTAATTGGCCAGGCGCTGCATCACGCCGTCGATCATGTCCTGCTGCTCGGGCGCGAGCTCGAGCCGCGTCTTTTTCAGGAGGGCGGTCAGTTGCGACGCCGCCTGCTCGACCCGGTCGGATTGCGCGCCGGGATCGGTCACGAAATCGCGTGCGGCAAGCCGCAGCTCGTTGGTGCGCCGGTCGATCTCCTCGGCGAGGTCACCGACGTCCTGCAGCCGGTGCAATTCGGCAAAGGTCGCATCGATATGACGAATGGCGATAACGCTCGCCATGCTGGTCGCGGTGATGACCGCCAGAACCAGCAGAAAGCCGCCAAAGGTCAATTGACCGATCGAGACCGAAAACGATCGTATCCGTCGGGCGATAGCCGAAAATCGCATGGGATTCGAAACCGGTTCCAAGTATCGGCGGGTTATACCCCTGAATCCACCTCCGGGGGAACCGGGCCGGAGGCCCGGACTGCTGCTTTTGGCACCATTCCAATGAGTTAACGGTAATCCCGCCAGTCGCCTTATTTACGACAGGACTAGCCGGCGTCACCGATCTCGAACAATTCGCCATCATAGCCGGCTTCCGCGGGGATGCGGAGCTGGCGGCCGCCATTCTCGAGCCTCGTCATCACCGGTGTGACCGTGACGATCAGCTTGCCTCGGACATCGTCAAGCGCGGCACGGACATTCGGCTGCTTGCCGAGCCGGATCAGGTTACGCGTGGTCGGAAACGGCAGCTTGAAGCGGCCGCTCTCACCGCCTGCGAGCGCTTCGCGCGACGACACCCAGATCGAGTCGGTGGATTCCCTGCCGTCATGCGCCCCGAGTTGCGCCGGCGGCGCGGCTGCCAGGAAGAACCAGGTGTCGAACCGCTTCGACATGCCCTCCGGTGTGATCCAGTGCGCATAGGGCACAAGCTCATCGAGCGCGAGCGAAACGTCGCTCTCGGCAACAACATTCAGGAAGCTGGTCTTGCCTTCGCACAGGACCGTCCGATGACCGGCCTCGATCTCGGCTGCGCGCTTGCCATCGATCAGCGCCTTCGATCCGCGCGGCCGCGCCACCAGAATGCCGCTCTCCTCGAAAGTCTCGCGGATCGCGGCGATGCGGAAGCTCAGCGCCGCCTCGTCCAGCCCTTCGCCGCCGGAATAGAGCTCCGGCCGGGCGATGATCTCCTTGTCGCCGGCATCGACGCTGCCACCGGGGAACACCAGCGCGCCGGAGGAGAAATCGATCTGATAATGGCGAACCATCATGAAGACTTCGATTTCATTGCCAGCGGCTCCCGCGGCGCTGTCGCGCAGCAGGAGCACCGTAGACGCAGGACGCGGCGTGACAGCGTCAGCCATCCGCTTTAGCCCGCCGCGCTGGACTGCGACTGCAGATTGGCGCGCTTGTCGAAGCGCGCGACCCGCGACAGCAGATAATCGACCTCGGCACGTGCAGCCGGCGTAATGCCCGCGCCAGGCTTGCGCTGCGCGCTGGAGGCAATCACGCCCCGCTTCTGCAGCACATATTTGCGCACCGCGAGGCCCGCGCCGGGCTGCTGCTCGTAGCGGATCAACGGCAAATGGGCGTCGAACAGATCATGCGCGGCGTCGCGGCGACCTTCCTTCGACAATTTCACCACGTCGATCAGCAGTTCCGGAAAGGCGTAGCCGGTCATCGCGCCGTCGGCACCACGCTCCATCTCGAAGTCCAGGAACAGCCCGCCATTGCCGCACAGGATCGACAGCGGCCGCAGCGAGCCGTCCTTCTGGAAATTGCGCAGCGCCGAGATCTTCTCCAGGCCCGGCCAATCCTCGTGCTTGAGCATCACGCAGGACGGGCTGTCCATGACGATCTTGCGGATCACCGCCGGCGTGAACACCACCGACAGCGTCAGCGGATAATCCTGCAGCACCCAGGGAATGTCGTCACCGATCGCTTCCTGCGCCTGCTTGAAATAACCGATGATCTGATCATCGGTGCGCAAATGCGGCGGCGGTGCGATCATGACGCCGGCGGCGCCCGCATCCATCGACGCTTTCGCCAGCGAGCGCATCGAGGCGAATCCGGGCGCGGAGACACCGACGATGATCTGCATGTTCTTGGCGCGCTTGACGAAGCGGACCGCCACCTGCTCGGCCTCGGCCGCGTCGAGCTTCGGCGCTTCGCCGAGGATGCCGAGCACGGTCACGCCGTTGCAGCCGACCTCGGCATAAAAGTCGGTCAGCCGGTCGATGGATCTCTCGTCGATCCGGCCGTCATCATGAAACGGGGTCGGCGCAATGGCGAAGGTGCCTGCGGCGTTGGCGGTGAGTTTTGTCATTCGTGTCTCTATCCTCTTTCGTCATTCCGGGGCGCGCAGCGCACCACAATTCGATGCTGGCCTTCGCTCCGGAATGACGGATTACTACAATTTCTAGAACCGCCGTGCGGATTTCCTGATCTCCTCGTCCGAGAAGAAGATATCCTTGGCGTGTTCGCCGATATCCTGGGCTCTCCACCCCGTATGCGGCGGCTTCCAGCCTTCCATCTCCATCATGCGCATTTCCCGCACCCCGCGCGGGCCGGAAACGCCGAGCACCTTGCCGGTCTGATCGCCCGACAAATCGCTGACCATGTATAGCACGGCGGGTGCAATGCCGTCCGGTCCCAACGCCGCGCCGGGGTTCTCGATATAGCGCGGCAGGTCTGCGGTCATCCGGGTCAGCGCGCCCGGGGCGAGCGTCCAGATCCGGATGTTGTACTTGCGGCCCTCGATCGCCAGCACATTCGACAGCCCCCAGATACCACCCTTGGCTGTGCCGTAATTCGACTGGCCGAAATTCCCGATCAGGCCTGAGGTCGACGAGGTGTTGACGATGACACCGCCGCCATTCTCGCGCATCCAGCGGAACACTGGCTGGGTGCAGCAGAAAGTGCCCTTCAGGTGCACCTTGATCACCCTGTCCCAATTGGCCTCCTTGGCCTTGGCAAAGGTCTCGTCGAGCAGGATGCCGGCATTGTTGACCAGGATATCGGCGCGGCCGAAATGCTTGATGGCGTCGTCGAACACCGACTGGCCGCCGGCCATGGTCGAGATATCGGCGCCGTTGGCGACCGCCCGGCCACCCTCGGCCTTGATCGCCGCCACCACCTTTTCCGCCATCGAGGCATCATTGCCGGAGCCGTCGCGTGGACCGCCGAGATCGTTGACCACGACGGAGGCGCCCTCGCGCGCGAACAGTTTTGCATAGGCCTCACCGAGGCCGCCGCCCGCGCCGGTGATCAGCGCCACCTTACCGTCGAGTAGTCCCATGACGTCTTCTCCCTTTGGCCGTTAATTTTGCGCGCTATTTTCCGTCATGGCCGGGCAAGGCCGGGCATGACGTCAACAGCAATTCACTGCGGCTGTCCCATCATTGTCAGCCCAGCACCGTCTTGCCGCTCTTGATGACGGTGACGCCCCGCGCCTTCACCTTGGCCTCGAACGAAATCACGTTGCCGTCCTTCCACAGTTCCATCGTGATGGTCTCGCCGGGATAGACCGGCGACGAGAACCGCGCCGCGTGCTGCCTGAACGCCGTCGGATCATAATCGGCATAGGTCTGCAGCACACCGCGGCAGGTGATGCCGTAGGTGCACATGCCGTGCAGGATCGGCCGCGGGAAGCCGGCCCGCTTGGCGAATTCCGGGTCGGAGTGCAGCGGATTGCGATCGCCGCACAGACGATAGACCAGCGCCTGGTCCGGCCGGGTCGAGATGTCGACGACCTTGTCGGGCGAGCGCGTCGGCACCTGATGCGGCTCCGGCTGACCATCGGAAGGTCCACCAAAGCCACCGTCGCCGCGCGCGAAGCGTGACGCCACCAGCGTCGCCAGCTTCTCGCCATTGGCGTCTTTCAGCACCGTCTGATGCCGGATCACCGCGCCCTTGTCCTTGCCCTTGTCGAAGACGTTGAGCACGGTGGAATCCGCGGTGATGTGGGCTGCCGTCGCCAGCGGCTTGTGGAAGGTGATGTCGCGTTCGCCATCCACCACCATCACGCGATTGAGGTTCATTTCACCGGGACCTGCGCCCCAGCCAGCGACGGACGCGAAGGTCGGCACAACTTTCAGCGGCCGCGGCGTGGCAGCAGCTTCGTTGACGAAGGCCAGTTCCTTTTCGTCCATCGGATCGGCGCCGAGGCCGATCCCATAGGCATACAGCATCACCTCGCGATCGCCATAGGCGTATTTCTGGCCGAGATTTTTCAGGGCCATCAGTTCTTCGTACTTGATCGGCATTCTTTTTCTTCCTCCCGCGAAGCTCATCGCTGTGCCCTCTCCCCTTGTGGGAGTGGGCTGCGAGGGCGTTAGTCACGAACTCACTTGGGTGAGGGCTTCGCGCCGCGGAGAGATCGTTGGCCGCGGAGAGAAACCCCTCATCCGGCAGCCTTCGGCTGCCATCTTCTCCCACAAGGGGAGAAGGGAAAACTCGATCTCTCACTGAGAGATCAGGCCGGCGTGAAGAACGGCAATGGCGCGCCGTCGGTCGGCTTGAACACCACTTTCACCTTCTGGCCGATCTTCAAGGAGTCGATATCGCAATCGACGATGTTGGTCTGCAGCGATGGTCCCTCCTTCAAGGTGACATAGGCGATCGCATAAGGACCGGTCGGCGATTTGCGCATCAGGCTGAAGGTGTAGATCTCGGCCTCGCCCGAACTCTCCTCCCACACCGTCTTGTCGGAAAAACAGAACGGGCAGATCGAGCGCGGGAAATAGTGCGGCTCGCCGCAAGCGGTGCAGCGCTTGATCATGAACTTGCCCTGCTTGGCGGCTTCCCAGAACGGCGCGCTCTCCGGATTGGTCACCGGGGCCGGATATTTCTTGCTCTCGGACATTACGCACGCTCCAGAATGCAGGTTGAGGCGGCGTGGCGGACGCCGAGCAGGCCACCGGTGCCGTGCGCGATGGCGAGATCGCAATTCGGCACCTGGACCTTGGGATGGGCTTCGCCGCGCAACTGGCGCACGGCCTCGATGATCTTGGTCATGCCGCCGCGATTGACGGGATGGTTGTTGCAGAGGCCGCCGCCATCGGTGTTGAACGGCAACTTGCCGACACCGGAAATCAGATTGCCGTCGGCAACGAACTTGCCGCCCTCGCCCTTCTTGCAGAAGCCGAGATCCTCGATCTGCATCAGCACCGTGATGGTGAAGCTGTCATAGATCGAGGCATATTTGATGTCCTTCGGCGTGACGCCGGCTTCCTCGAAAGCGCGCGGGCCGGACCACACACCCGCCGAATAGGTCAAATCGAGATCCTTGCCGCCGCGCGGCCCCTTCATCGCCTCGCCATGGCCGATCAGGCGCACCTGCGGCTTCTTCAGGCTTTTCGCAATCTCCGGCGTGGTGACGATCAGCGCGCCGCCGCCATCGGTGACGACACAGCAATCCATCCGGTGCAGCGGGTCGGAAATCATCGGCGAGTTCACGACGTCCTCGACGGTGACGACATCCTTCAAAAACGCATTCGGATTGTATTGCGCATGGTGCGAAGCCGCGACCTTGATCCAGGCGAGCTGCTCGCTGGTGGTGCCGTAATCGTGCATGTGGCGCATGGCACACATGCCGTAGGCGTTGTGGGTGGTGGCGCCATAGGCCACCTCGAAATCGGCTTCGGCGCCGCTGGCGCGCGGCGGCATCGGACCGGTGCGCGGCTTGCCGGCCAGCGTGATCAGCGCAACGGAACATTTGCCGGCGGCGATCGCCTCGGCGGCATGGCCGAGATGGATCAAATAGGAGCAGCCGCCGGTCTCGGTGGAATCCACGTGCCGCAGCTTTTTGGTGTTGAGGCCGAGGTAATCGACCATCGGCCAGAGGCCGCCGAGGGCGTCGCCGGCGCAGAAATAGCCGTCGATATCGTCCTTGGTGAGCCCGGCGTCTTCGAGCGCGCCTTTCGCGACCTCGGCATGAAGCTGCGGGGTGGATTTGTCGGGTGCGTGCCGGGTCGGATGTTCGTAAATCCCGGCAATGTAGGCCTTGCCCTTGATGGTCAACTCATTCTCCGCTGGCTCTTCGGCGTTATTTTTTCCAAGCGGTTTTCTCGCCCGCCCGGCCTGGCTTGGCAAGCGCGGAAATATTCCGTGCGGCGAGATGGTGTTTGTGCGACCATTGAGAACCGCATCCCTCGCTCGTCATGCGCGGGCTTGACCCGCGCATCCATCAGAAAACAAACTTTTCTTCAGATGATGGGTTGCCGGGTCCAGCCCGACAACGACAGCGGGAGACATGCATTGTAATCCCGCAGCACTGACATGCCCGGGTTGCATCAACATCGTCCCTCGGAAATAAGGGCGCAGCGGGACCCTCAAGTGAGGACGCGTGGAATGCCGGGTGCGCGGTCGCACCCATAGATAGGGTAACGGGCACCCCGGAGGCCTTCCAACCGAGCCGCGCTAGCTCCGGCGCTGTTTGTAGCGCGCGTCGCGCGGCTTGGTTGGAAGGCAGGCGGTCGTCCCTCACATTGATGGTGTGAACGGAGTCAGAGGGATGAGCCTCGCTCCAAGCATCAGGGAGAGACGACCATGGATCATTATGCCGGAATCGACGTGTCGTTGGAATGCTCGAGCGTGTGCGTGGTCGACGCGAGCGGCAAGATCATCCGGGAGGCCAAGGTGGCAAGCGAACCGGAGGCACTGATCGGCTGGTTCGGTACGCTCGGACTTGGGCTCGCCAGGATCGGACTTGAGGCGGGGACGCTGTCGCAATGGCTTTATGCGGCCATGAAGCAGGCTGGCCTTGCCGTCGAGCTTCTGGAGACACGGCACGTGTACGAAGCCTTCAAGTCGATGCCGGTGAAGTCCGACCGCAACGACGCGCGCAAGATCGCGCAATTGATGCGGCTCGGCTGGTTCCGGCCGGTACACTGCAAGTCGATCACTGCACAAGAGATCCGCGCGATGCTGACGGCGCGCAAGCTGGTGCAGAGCAAACTCCTCGACGTCGAGAATAGCTTGCGCGGGATTTTGCGCGGCTTCGGGCTAAAGGTCGGCAAGACAACGCGAACAACTTTACCGGACGCATCGAAGAACTGGTGAGGAGGCATCCAAACCTTCAGACGATCGCGGCGGCGCTGCTTCGGGCGCGAGCCGTTCTGCTTGCAGAGTTCAACGGTATAGAAAGCACACGAGTCTAGTCGCCACAGGTGAGCCGCCTCACGCCGGCATTCCCTGCGCGATGGTTTTAACGGCTTCCTTCGTGCTCTTCCTGGTGACCGGCTGGTGACCGGGCTTTGTTGCCACCATCATCGGTGCAATGCGGCACGCATTGTCACCAACTTGAACGCCAGCGTCGGGGCGTCAGAACCACACGACTTCGCCGTCCACTGCAGGCGCGCTTCGTCTTGCGCGTCACAGCGTCCATCGCATCCCGCACCCAACGTTCGTGACGATCGCGAAGCGCCCCTCTCTCAGATGCGGAACGCCGCAAGCTTTATTACTGATTTTAGCTGCGGGAAAAGCAAAATATCTTTTGCAATTGGGCTGGACGGAAAACTCACAGGGTCGCTCGTCGGGCAAATCAAGAGGCGCCTCGGTACGCAGACCCAGCCGATTAGCATTCGAATTTTCATCATTTGCAAACTATGTGGTCGACTGAGAAGTCGAGCCCGTCAACGAAAGTCGGCTAGGACTTTAGACTGATCTGTCGAGTTCTGTGACATATACGTGAACTGTACGTGTACCCGCATTCCGATTATGTTTGCGGCCAGCGAGTCATTCCGTTCGCCCGACCGGCAGATGGAGCGCTCGGTGGGGACCAGTAATGCCGGATATGAAGCCGACCGCGCCGCTCGACCTTTCGATCTTCGACAACCTTGAACCGGCGCCTGCGCAATTGCCGGTGGTTGCCCCGCCGGCACGGCCGCCGGTCGCGATGGACCCCCGCCTCGCGCCGGAGCCCGTTCCGGAACGACTGGTGGAGATCAGCAATCTCAGCGCGGCGGATCAGGCGGCCGCACAGATGTCGGCCGCGAAAGTCGATTTCCGGAACAGCACCACGCTGCTAGCGCATGGCGAAGGCGCGCTCGCCGCGATCGCCTCTTCGTCCCGACAACTATTGACGGGTGTGAGGTTGGAGGATGCCGGCGAGGTCGGACGCATTGCAGCCAGCGTGATCGATGGCGTGAACATTCTTCGGATCCAGGATCTGCAGGCCGAGGCCAAAGGCGATCGGCCCGTCGCGAGCAAGGGACTGATCGGCCGGCTGATGGGCGCCGTCGCCGATGCCCACACGGCGTTCAGAGCCTTCACGGAGAACCGCAAGAAGTTTCTCGATCTGATGGATTCCGAACAGGCCAAGGCGCGCAAGACCAAGGCCGATCTCACCGTGTCGGTTGAATTGCTCGACCAGCAGGCGATAGCGATACGGCAGAGCCTGCACGACCTGAAGATCGAAATCGCTGCTGGGCAGATCGCGCTGGACCGCGGTCAGACGGAATTGGAGGCCTTGCGGGAAAACGCGGTCAAGACCGGCGACGCAACCGACGCCGCCGATGTGATGGAGTTTCGTTCGGCAGTCGCAAACTTTCGCGGCAAGATTGCCGAGATGCGGGAAAACCTGGTGGCATCAGCCATGCTGATTCCGATCATCGGGCAAAACAAGAAGGCCGCTGAAACACGGATCATGAAAATATCCAACGGCATGTTGGTGGTGATCCCGCGGTTGATGGCCGTGGCAAGCCAGGCCGTGGTGCAGGTCGACATCGCCAGAGCCGCCAATGAGGCCGAGAAGCTGGACGAAGCGGCACGTCAAATCACGCTGCTGGCCTCGAAAGGCGCGCACGACGCAGCAACCGGCGCGGCGCGCAGTCTTGGCGGTGATCAACGCAACATCGATGTGCTGGCGCAAGTCGCAGACGAAGCGATCAAGACCATGCATGAGGTGATCGAGATCGAACGCGAGGTCGCAGCCGGCGACCACGAGCGAGAAGCGAAGCTGACGGCGATACGCGATCGCCTCGTGCAAGGCATGCAGGGCGTGAACGCGGCGGCGGTGCAGCGGTGAGCGACAATATCGATTTCGATATGCAAGCGGCGTGGCTGCGCCGTTTCCAGTCGGACGCCGAAAGCAATCTGAACGCCTTTGCACGCAGGCTCAAGGAAGCGCTGCCGGGCCTGGTGACGATCCAGGAGAGCCGTGGTCTTTTTTCGCACAACGCGAAGACCAAGGGGGTCTCGGTCGAACTGGACGGGAAGCGGTATCAGTTGGAAATCGAGGGCGGACGGCTGAAGGCCAGTATCGCGATGGTCGTTCGGGGCGTCGTGCTCAACACGAAAAGCATCGACCCGGCCGAATGGTTCAGACGTCTGGCGGACGAAACCAAAAAGGCCAGCGAGCAGGCACGGGCGTTGAGCGGGTCACTCAGCGATTTCATGGCGCGCTGAGATGGGCATCTTCGACATCTTCGGGAAGTCCGACACCGAAACCGCGGCCCTGCGCGCCGCGCACGATGAACGCGTCGCGGACATTCAGGACAAGCTGCGCAACGGCGAGGTTCCAACGGGGATCAGGACGCGGCTGGAGGACGCGCGTAGCGGAAGGCTGCCGTGGACTGCAACGCTAACAGCGGCCGAGCTTCTGGTCACGCGTTCACATGGATTGCGGCCGATCGCAGCGATCTCGGCGACCTGCTGGCTGCATTACGGCTGGTCATGGACCAACGGCCATGCGGAAGGCTGGGGCGCGGCGCTCCAAAGGTTGCGGGAAGAAGCACGGGCGGCCGGCGCGAATGCGGTCCTGGATGTCAAGATGCGCACCATTCCGCTCGGCGTCGATAACAGCATGGACTTCACGCTGGTCGGCACCGCGGTTTACGTCGACGGACTGCCGCCCAGCACGGAGCCGATCGTCGCAACGGTTCCCGCGCTCGAATTTGTGAAGTTGCTGGAAGCCGACGTGGTCCCGACCGGAATTGCCATCGGAGCCCATTACGAATGGATGAACGATTGGCGCCGCACCACGAATTTGGACTGGATGGGCAATGTCGAAGCCGACTCATTGAGCAATCTATGGGAAATCGTGCGGCAACGCGCCCATCAGAATCTGCGCGCCCATGCGCGAGAGCAAGGCAATGGGGTGCTCGCCCATCTCAACTTCAGCCAAATGTTCGAGGGCGGAGAGCAGAACGGCGTGAAGCAATATCTGGCACGCCACATCGTGGTGGCGACGACGGTCGACGCCAAGCGCGGCACCACGATCCCGCATCCGGTGCGGATGGTAGTGGACATGCATGCAGGCGGCACGCCGCTGGTCGGAACGAGCCAACATCACCAGTCCTACAGCTCCAATGAATCCGAGGGGGCCATCTGAAATGACAAACGACCTGCCGGCTCACGCCAAAGACCGCCTGAAGGGTTTGCGCAGTTCGGCGCATTCGACCGGCGTGTTCACTTCCGATTTTTCGGTCAATGAATTTCTGCTGGTACGCAAAGCCGGATTCGAACCGATCGGGCTATGTGTCGGCACCTGCGTGTACCATGTCGGAATTCAG
>Ga0335072_10007069_pt1 | contig 16383 bp, 11 predicted proteins | sample Lox_Sample_21_FD_206725 | JGI IMG/M metagenome (GOLD analysis project Ga0335072, IMG submission 206725) | Soil microbial communities from Loxahatchee National Wildlife Refuge, Florida, United States - Lox_Sample_2.1 | ecosystem: Environmental > Terrestrial > Soil > Wetlands | place: USA...
GGAAGAGACCGAGCAAGCCGATGCCAAGGGAATTCCCGAGTTCTGGCTTTCGTCGATGAAGCAGCAGGTCTCACTAGCCGAAATGATCACAGACCGCGATGAGGAGGCGTTGAAGTACTTGTCGGACATCCGGATGGAGTATCTCGAGAAACCTGGTTTCCGCCTCATCTTCGAGTTCTCACCAAATGAATTCTTCGCCAACAAGACAATCACAAAGACATACTTCTACCAAGAGGAGAGCGGCTACGGTGGCGACTTCATCTACGACCACGCTGAGGGCAGCAAGATCGATTGGAAGCCAAACAAAGACCTGACAGTGCGGATTGAGAGCAAGAAGCAACGAAACAAGAGTATGTACTGTCGATTGATGTTAATGGAGTTCCTGCAGCTGACACGAGACTTTCAGATACCAAGCAGACCCGCGTCGTCCGCAAGACCGTGCCTTGCGAATCCTTCTTCAACTTCTTCGCGCCGCCCAAGCCACCGCAGGACGACGAAGAGGAGGCAACCTCAGACATCGAAGAACGCCTGGAGCTCGACTATCAGCTCGGCGAGGATATCAAAGAGAAGCTCATCCCGCGTGCGGTCGACTGGTTCACTGGCGAGGCCCTTCAATTCGAGGCCTTGGACGATTTTGATGAAGCTGAGTTTGAGGAGGAAGATGATGAGGAAGACGACGATGACGACGAGGATCGGGACGAGGAAGAAGAGTCCGACGAAGAAGTATGTCTCCCGCCCCCTCAAGTGACCTATCTCCTAAGCTAACCAGCTCTCCTAGAACGATGGCTCGAAACCGAAGCAGGAAGCAGCCGAGTGCAAGCAGAGCTAGATGGTGGACGCCAAACCCCCCCTTTCAACAACGCACCACCTCCAAACGACCATGAATCTCAGTGAGGACACCAGAGTCGGTGGCAGCTGGCGGTACGAATTGTTTAGATAAAGCGACAGATTTCGTGAAATCAGCTTGATCATCCACACGTTATTGTTCACTGCACATTTGAATCGGCACTCTGCACAGACGCACAACGCGTTTGCGGCACTTCTCACAACACGTTCCTTTCCCAACAGCATCCTAGGCCGTCCCTCATCGAATGACTTTTTTTGTATTGGCTTCAGAGCACTTCATCCATCCGCGTGTGCGTTGCGAGACGCTTGAAAAGAGGATCCGAGGCGCTGGCTTCTTACGCTTAGTTCGGGGAATGATGCGGGAGTATTGTGCACGCGGTCGGCAGAGAGAGCAAAACTGGAGGCCATCGCGGTTCTAAATGGGCGGCGTAGTCTCTAGAGAGTATTAATTATGGGTGGCTTTACTAATTTGAGCTTGTTTATCTCTCTCGCAAGTCAATTGCGCCTTTTCTTATTCGACGCTATGGGTGATATTGCCGACGTCTTTCTCGTTTCAGTTTTGCCTGCCTCGTCTTCCTGTCTAACGTGGGCTACAGCTGCTCTCTTGCGTATGCCCCGGGTGCATTGAAGAAGCCCAATAGCCAAAATAGCCCATTGCGTCCTTGCTAGTCAGGACGCCGAGCGAAGGAAGCACAAGCGAATGCCAAGTGAAGCTCGAGTCTATCAGATCCACGACTCAGAGCCCACATACCACTCCGACCAACTCGTAGCCCGTCATTCAATCAGCCTCTACTGCATCTCCAGCACCCCCGTACTCATCACCCTGCTGTCCCTCCAGATACCCGTCGCGCAACCACATCCCTCCCAGCTGCCCGCCGGCCACACCAAAGCCACCTCCACCTCCATCACCGCAATCCAAACCCGCCTCACAACCCAACCCACAGCCATCGCCAGGCCACCCCCAACCCGCACTGGGCACAACCCGCCACCGATCGCACTCCAGCACCCGCGCGCACCACGCGCCGCCACCACCGCAGTCGTCCACCACACAGTCACCGGGCGCCGCCTCCCCCCACCAGCACCACGGCGCCAGGCCGCAGCGAGCCCACAGCGCAGGCACGCAGAAGCCCGGCAGCGTGGCGCCGCGCGCAAAGCGCGCCTCGGCGGCAACGAACAGGCTGGCGAAGCGCGGCCAGGGGAAGTGCGCGGCGAAGGCGCCCGCTGGGTAGACTTCGAAGGCGGAGGACGCGGCGGTGGGGCCTAGCCACGCGTCTTGGAAGACGTAGAGGAGGGGGTGGTGTGCGGCGGTGTGGACCTGTGTGGGTGCTTGTTTAGCGGGTGGTTTTTGAGTAACGGATGGGCTGGGTGGTGATGTGCGGATGGGGAGCGGAATGATGGGCTTTTGGGGGCTGTGGTCAGCGCGATCGGTCTTGTCGTACTTCCCAGGCTGGAAATGGAGGTGCTTCGACGTCGAGGCTGGAGTGGTCAGTGTCGTGCTGCCCGAGTGACAATATCAGGGAATAACTCACGAAAGGATCTCGAATTCTTCGTATTTGTGCAGGTTCAAGTCTCCTCGGCGGTAAAAAGCCATCACATCGTGAATGAAGCGATCCGACGCGGTCGAGGGCGGTATTCCTCTATCAAGAAGACGCTGCATGCCTTCAGGCGTGTGGTACATTGGGTCGAAGACGATGATATTCCTGCTTCCATCAGTTCGCCGCTCCAGGCCGACGATAGTGAGAGAGTGAGTTCGGTGTTGCAGGTAAAGCGGCGCCTTGTATGTTCGGCGAACTTTGTGAGGCTCTTCATTGCCGTCCTTGAAGTAAGCTTCGACTTTATCGAGGAGAACTTCGTGCGCATATAGACGGATTCTGTCTGATTTGTCGTCCTCCATCTGATCATAGCATTGCCAGACGTTGCACGGGATGCCCAGATATTCGAAGAGCGTAACAGTCTACAAATCAGCCAATACTCAACATAAAATTCTGGCTGCGTCCTTACCTCCGTCGTCCCGATCCACTTCCGTGTCCCTCTGAGCCTGCCAACTTGTTTACGAGCATAGTCGTTAATCCCTTCATCCCAGGCCTTTTCAATCCAATCTTGCATTTCGATGACCGTAGGTATCCTCTCAGGGAAAAGCTGGTGGCCGGTTGCCTTCGAACCTCGGATGTACGAAATGGTCATTTGGGTGTTTCGATAACCGCAAAAGCCGCCTTCGTGCTTGTACTTGTAGACGTGCACGACGCTAGGATGACAAAACCAAGCTTCTTCGACGGAAGAATCTATCTCGCTAAGCCGTGCGAGCATTGGCACCGCGCCAGCTGACTCATTTTCGACCCTCTCTATGGCAGCAACTCTTCCATCGCGACTGATGACGTGCCTCCGGAACACTCGTGGCGGCTTTGACATCTGGTCGTACAACCAGTCTGGCATGCGGTCTTCGTAAGCGTAAGGACCGAGCTCCTTCGTCTGAATGCATTGTCAGCACATACAATTTTCCAGATAATACACGCCTATGTGGTAGGGGAATGGCTTCTATAAGAGTTGCCAATGGCAAATTCTCTAGATTATAACTTACCCCGAGACGAGTGGAGTTCTGAGTTTTACTTTTCGGGTCCCATATTGACCGGATCGATCGCTGAAGCTGGCTGCGGCCGCGAGATATTGTGCTGGCTGTCGAACTGGCAAGCCTCTGTCGCAGAGCCGGTGAGATTAATGTTGAAAAGTTGTCCAGATGAGATTGGGGCGGTGGTGAAGCCGAGGATGCATTTGACGGACGCAGAGAAGCCCCGGGAGAAGAGGAGGAGTCGTCTTGACCGCTACTGGATAGTGATAATTGCATCTTGCCAGACGAAGTGTCGGGAGCTGCCGGAAGAGAAATATCTTCGAAAACGGCCTTTTCAGCTAGGTGAAAGTCAAGGTGGTCCTGGAATTCGAATAGAAAAATTTCTTCGCCGCATCCTTCCTCTGGACACATTACATATTCGTCGGAAGGTTCAAGTGAGTCGGATAGTTCCATCTCGTCGTTCCGATCTAAGGGTGGTAGCAATGACGACTGCTTAGAGGTCCCTCCTGCTTCCGAATAAGAAGCAGCACCATCGTGATCTGAGTAGGTGACGCTCTGGCCGCTACTTTCTGGAAATGGAGGTGCATGAGTTTGCCGCGGTGGCGTCTTTTGGAGTTCGTGTGTGGAAGGTCCGACTTCAGTGTAGTACTGGACAACGAACGGTGAATCTTCCGTGTGCTCTTCCTCGATGTGTAGCGCAAGAGCGTAGTCTTCATTGCTTCCGAATTTCTGACCACATAAGAAAGGACAGAATTGAATCCCTTCAGGTCGTGCCATCCTTGCGTCGGCACGTAGCGAAGCCAGATGTGAAAAGGCTTAAGGGTCCGGTTGCATTCCGACAATCATTTGGGAAGAGTGTATATATGAGAGGCTCCTTCACGACTGCCTGCTTTCATGAGGTGGTTGCACATGACTTCAGGAAGTAGCGTGCTGAGGTGAATTGTCTGAGGTGACGTTGGCGGCCAGCTGGTGAGGCTGAGGCCTACCCTGGTGAACGCACACAGGCAACTGCTCAGCCCGCGATTCACCGAGCACACGACGGCGCACATGCATTTCAACGTCAGTTAGCGCTCTTTTTCGCGAACATGGGCAGCAGAGGGGAGGTCCAAAGTCGTCTCAGCGTCAACAACAACTCTCGATTCCAGCTCTCTACAAACATCCCCGACGTCGCCTATACTTTATCTCTAACTGATACCACAATCCCCAGAGAATTATTGAAGCTAGTCGCACATGTATCCATTGTATCTTTCACGCCGCAGACAATGCTAGCATGCGACTTGTAGGCTGGCTCGCCTCTCCGCAGCAGAAAAAACAGCGCTTGCGTGAGAGCCGGCGAAGCCAAAAGTATGCTCTTCCCTTTCGAAACGCCGACTAAATAGCAGATCAAGATCAGTCAAATTATACATCGAACAATTATCCAAGAGGAGCCGTCCCAACTTTCTCTGAAAAGACGAATGGTGGTGGACGTGGTGGTGGGTTGTGATGGGGGGGCAGTTGACTTCTTAACTCAGATCTGGGCGCGAATTGAAAAATAATTTGGGTTTGGCTTTTGCGTAGGGCAGAGAGCTTTCAGTGCATTCCATCGACCTCTTGGATCGTTAGAGGCTGGCCGCCATCGCCCAAGCCATTGCCGTTCGTGTGCCCGTACTCCATCTTCTCCTGTTGCGCAATTGCCTGTGCCGACACGATCTCCGCGAGTCGTTTAAGCTTCGGTGTTTGGAGCCCTAAGCCATGAAACCACGTTAGTGCTACGTCCCAACCGACACAGCCCGGCTCGCGGGCGTTGATAAGATCAAGGAAACGCAAAATGAGCTTACAGCTTGGTGTGTATGTCTCCAGCGCGGTTATGACCCGCGGCTCGGCAATCTCGTACGGTCCAGAGTCCTCCATGTCAACGGCAGTGAGAAGAAGAACGTCGCTCTTCTCCGTGACGCGGCTAGCGACCGCTTTCATGATCTCACCATTGATCGGTTGCTCGTAGTCCGCAACGAGGTACTGGTTCAGAAGTTTCTGGATTTGATTAGGCGACAGCATCCAGCAAATGTCTTGGATGATTTCAATATCGTTCAGCGTCGCCTTCTTTAACTGCAATAGCTTGGTTGCTTGCATGAGGTGCTCGAGTTGCAGAGTGCCCTCTGGCATGTCGTGGCTCTTGCACCATTCTTCGATACGGGTAATGTTGTAGTTGATCTGAAGGCCACGCTTCCAAGAAAGGAAGTTGCGGCGCATTAGGAGGTCATTGAACGCAGTGACACCGACCAGGCGGAGTAACTCGCCCACGCATTGAGTCACAATAGAATCTTCGAGGTAGTAGGCCTTCATGGCCTTGTAGACGCTGTTGAGTAGAGACAACAGGTTGTCCATGCTATACGCCGGCGTGTTGCTGCCAGGAGTTTGCCCAAGAATCTGTTTCCTTCGTTGGTGACGAAGCCGGGGAGAGACTGCGATTCGATGATAGCGGGAACGATCATCTTCTGCAGTTTCTTCTTGAGAACCTTCATCCACGTGTGGTAGATGTTGAACTCCAAACTCTCCAAGTCATGCTTCACAATCTCCAAGAGACGATCGTACTCGTAGTTCTCCGTCTTCTGTTGTTCATACCATTCTTCGGCAAGGAACACGAAGGAGAGCATCTCATGCACGTTGGAGAGCCAGAATGCACCTGGATTGATAGCCTCGTCGCCTTCGTGCTGCATGACTTCTTGCTGGATGCTCTGCATGACGTTGGCGAGGAAGCGTTCCGACTCTTTGACGAAGCCGTTGTTCCACATCTCGCTCGTGACGAGATTGATGAGGTATGCTGGGAAGAGAACTTCCTTGTCGCTCGGTGGGGGTGTGGAGTTCGGCGAAGGGATCTTGAGGTTGCGGATGAGACCCATGGTAACCTCGTCGTTGAGACCGTCCTCATCGGAAAGGATCTCTTCGAGCTCCATTTCAACGTTGTCATATGCAGGGCTGAAGCCTGAGCCGGGGATATTTTGCTTGTGAAGGCCGGTGATTGCCATCGAGACTGGCCGAGGATTGTATGTTCCGCTAAAGCGTTCGGCGTGTAGCGGTTCCGTTCCTGCGCTTCTGCGTTTAGGTTTCTTGGATGATACCAAGTTGATGAGGCCAGATGCGACGTTGACGCCGTTGCCGTTGACGAGCTCTCCATTGATTGGTGCAGAGCGCTTGGCAAGTTCGAGCTGATCTTGCAAGTCGATAAGCTGCTGTCGCAAAGACAACTTCTCGCTCTCGTGCTGGCTGCTGCGGGTTTTTGTCTTGTTGAGCTCTTCGGTTGTCTGCCGAAGCGATTCTCGCAGTGATTTCTCCTCTTCCTGGAGTCTGCGCACATTGCTTGTGGTGTCTTCGTAAGTTTTCTGGAGACGAGCAAAGTCGGCCTCCAAGGCACTGAGCCTGGCAGCGTTGATGCCGGCTTGGTTGGCTTCCGACTGAAGTTCCTTCGACCTTGCCTCCAAGGCATTGTGCCTGGACCGCCAGCTCTTGATTTGGCCCTCGTAGTTCTCGACTTGGGCTTTGAGGCCTTTGTTCTCGTTCCGCATGGCACCGAGGGTTTGGGTGAGCTCCACGACCTTATTCTCGAGCTTGTAGGAGATTTGCTTGAGATCCCGTGCTTCTTCCCGCATAACTTTGTAGTTGCGGCGAGCTTTCTTGCCGCGCCAGAGATTCTGAAGAATGACAATCTTCTTGCGGTACGCCCTCCACTTGCTGAGATCACGTCTTGAACGCCAATTTCGTTGGATGAGGAGAGCAGCATTGCCCATGCGAGTGTCCATGATGTTCTTTCGGCAGAGGAAACCCTTTGCGACTGCCTGGAACATGATGATATTCCTCCGGTTTCGCTGGTATTGCTTCCTCTCTTTGGAGCCGCGCCAAGCGCTTTGGATCGTAGTGGCAGCTTTCGTCCGCCTAACGTCTTCAGCGCGCATGCGTGCAGCAAAGGCTCTTGAGAGAGACTGGAAGGCAATGATGGATTCTCTGGCCTCGAGATACTTCCTCCGATAGTAGCGTGCGCGAAGATTCTTTTGTATCATCGTTGCTGCCTGGTTCAAACGAGCATTACGCCTGTTCTCCAAGAACGCAAGCATGCCAGCACGGAAGAAGATCTTGGTCAAGCCCAGCTGGTACTTGTCGGATCCATCGCCTTTGGGGGGGCCGAGAACTCCGTTCAGAATAGCCTGGGCCATTTGTCGAAATTCAGGGTTCCATCTGGAAGAATGGACTAGCATGTAGTAGCGGAGAGCGAATTCACCGTACGTCCACCTAGTTGGATAGCCGGCGCAGCTGATGCGCACTGTTTCGAGTACACCGCAGGCACGGAGCTGGTTCACCACCATCTTGTTTTGGAACATCCATGCTTCTTTTTCCTCGTTCGGTTTGATACAACGAATATAATGAACGTCAGTGGAGTTGATGGTGTTCATCAGCTCGATGAGAGACGACTTGAATATACCACCAAGAGTAGGCTTCCGGTTAACAGCTCCCACTCGTTTACCGGAAGAGATGACGGCACCGGATTTCTGAGTTGCAACATTTGCTCCTTCTTGTTCTCGGGCGGCGGTTGAGACCTCGAGGACCTCTATCAAGAATTGATTTGAGCTATGGCGAAGAACGTCGAGGTGCTCATCCGGAACGGTGTCTCGGTTCTTCTCGATGAAGCCCTCCGACTCGTACGTCACCTCGAGGGCGTAGTGGCAGATTGTGAAAGCTGTTTTGCCGAATCTCGGCTTCCTGTAGAAAGGCTGCTTGTCTCCGGCGAAGTTGTGGTGAAGCTTGGTAACAAATGAGTCGTCTGATCCCATAGGAAGACGCGACTCTTCGTCAAGAAGAGAGAGGACGCCCAATTTGCCCTCAATTAGATCGATGCAAGGCTGGTTGTCGTAGAATTTGATGAATTTCCATTCAATTTGCTCCTTCATGTATTCTTCTTGCTCCAGCTTGAACACGTGTTGGTTGAATTCTTGCTGCAGTTTCTCGTTCGCGTAATTGATGCAGAACTGTTCGAAGGAGTTCTTGGCAAAATGTTCGAAGCCGTAGATATCTAGAACTCCAATGAATGAGTGGGCTTGAGCGAGTACTTCTTGTGTTGCCAAGCTGGCATTGGTCGTCTCAACGAGCCAGTCAAAGAGGCTGGAGTAAATATATTTGGCCACTGAATCTCGAACGACGGTAGCTTGTTGCTGGGTCAGGTTGGACATGATCTTCTCGCCCCTGGTAATGAGCTGTTTCTTGATTGTCCACTTTGCGAAGTAGGCTGGTTCGATTCCTAGCAACTGACATGCCTTCACCAATGACGGCTCATCAGAAGCAAGCACAGAGTCGGTCCTAGTTGCCGTGATCTTGATGTTGCCAATATGAAGCAGCGAAGCCAATACTCGGAAGATGTCTGCTTGTCTACGAGGAAGAAGTCCAATCGTCGACAGCGAATTTCGGGTAGCGTTGAATTCCGCCTTGTCGTCTACCCCATCAATGACTGGGGCGCTTCCCTGATTGAGATAGTGAAATTCCTCTACTGGCAACAGCCCAAGTTCAGCTCTTTCGGCGTCTGTTGCGCCGGCCACCAACTGGTAAAAGATGTGGTAGTTCCGCTCCTTCATTGGTTGAAACACTAGTCTTGACCGCTCCAACAAGTATGTTCGAATCTTTGCTCCTATGATGTCTGTGTTTTTGTTGAACAGAATCTCAATGTATTTGCCGAATCGAGATGAGTTATCGTTTCGCGTGGTTTTCGCGTTACCAAAAGCTTCCATGACCGGGTTGGTAGCCAAAATCTGCTCCTCGGTTTTGGTCATGGTAGCAGCGTTGCCTCGCTGCCTCTTGTTTGACTGAGAATTGGGAGTTTCGCGGGTAGCAAAGTACCGCATCACATACTTTGCGCTGACGGTCTTACCAGCGCCGGATTCACCGGATACCACGATGGTTTGGTTCTTGTCATCTCGGAGCATGTCCCTACAGAAAAATTAGCACGATAGTCCCCAAACAGCGGCTTATCAGGAGGGGGGTCCTTACGTGAACGCCTCTTCGGCAATAGCGAACAAGTGCGGAGCTTGAGCTGACCGCGGCTTGCCTGCATAGATTTGTACCATTCCCGACACGTAGAGAGAATCGACCTTGGCAAAAGGATTGACGGCAATCAGGACGATGCCACTGTAAGTGTAGATCTCTTTCTGAGCATATCGTAACTTTATCGCGTGAAGGACTGCAAGAAATTTGGGTTAGCAAAGTTTTCATCGCTGAAAATAAACTACTACGCACCAGCAGGCTCGTTCAAATGTGAGAGATTCGTTAAATCGTCGCTTGCTTCAAGCATAGTGGGATTCATCAGCGGTGGGAGACTGCCATCTGGATCGTGTTCCAGCGTCGCCAGAGTCGTGTTGATGGTCTTGGTCTGAAGGGAAGCGGGTAAGCACAATGTTTGTTTGAAATACGGATATCTCCCAGGGTGGAGATGTACCTCTCCATTGTCGAGCTGGAAGACCAGCTGGACTTTGTCGCCCTTGACATTCTTTGCCTTGACCTCAGAGGCAACCCACTCCTCATTCGGGTCGGGCTGCCAAGCCCGTGTGCCGACATCGTAGAGATGCGCCATTTTGAGCGAGAGATGGAGCGTTGCAGCCCCGGGTTGTCGTGATCAGAGAGGAGGACGGCACGGGGAGAACGCCCTCGGGAGGGTTCAAGCCGACGCGATGAGGCTCTTCTCCGGGTCTACAGGAACAGACGCGGGAGGGAGGGCGTGGTGATGATCATAGGGAAGAGGACCAGCCAGCCAGACTGGTGGTGGAAGGGGCGGGTGTGGATGATGGATGATGCGAGAGTTGGAATAGTCGAGCGTTGGAAAAGTTGCCCGGACGGATTTGGAGGGTCTGAGTGCAGTCGGTTTGGCGCACGCAGTCACGGCGTTCGCAGGCGACGCAGGGATCAGCGCTGCAGAGAATCCGCCCCTGAAGAAAAAGGACAGCCAACGCAACGCCGTGGCTCTGCAGCTGGCCTCTCTCAGCTATTGTGGTCGATTTGGCTCTCGTTTCAGAGTCGCCAGATCTCCTCCCTGACGGCATCCTCTAAATGCTTGCAGGTCTGCCCAGATACTGGCGCGCCTACGTACCATCAACCTAAGGTAACGCAACAATGACTCGCGACCAAAGCGACGCGCATTCCCGAAAACGTCTAGCGGAACAAACAAAAGCCAGAGAAAGCTCGCAGCTGAAACGAGATCTTCACATCAATTCCCATCGCATGTCGAAATGTCCCGAGCCATGCCGTGCTGAAAGCAAAATGCACCGCAAAGGGCTGTGGCAGGGGTAATCAGAAGGCAAAAATTGTCCGGCGGCAACGCGCATCGTCACGCAGGCTCCTGGCAAGATGGATTTATTGCAGAGGCGACCTTGGGAGCAACTCATTGGGAGATGGAATGTGACGGCCAGCCACCCCGATGGAAGGGCTCCAAATATTGCTATTTCGTCCCGCTGCTTGGCCCACGGGCTGCGGACGGCGGTTCCCGCGTTGGAGTAGTGTGCTGTCGCTCTTTTAGTACTTTAGCACTTGGTTGTGTACCGAGTGCGGCGCGCGGCTTGGATGATTTCAGACCTGGGCTCTGCCATACATTCGCTATGTCGTTCAGATTTAGTCTCATCATTGAGAGATGGACAAACTTACGGTTTCGACCTTGACTGTCCTCTGCGCGTATGTTCATTTTGCGTGCACGGTATGACGCACTTATGTACACTCTGGTCACGTTCCTCCGCCGAGGCTTGCTGCGACGATGAAAACCTTCAAACCGCATACTCTCTCAGCCCATGGCAATGAGGCTAAGCACGCTTCGACCACCAAGTTTGCGATACCATAGGCCCCGGATATGGTTACCAATTCGCAGCTTTTCTACTTCTGTTCCATTGCGGCAATTGGAGCTCGCGTACGACTTCTACCCTGCTAAGAATCCGGACGCCGCCAAACCCCCCATTATCTTCCTCCATGGCTTCTTCGGCTCTAGGAAAAACAACAGGGGAATGAGCAAGTAAGCTCAAGCCTTGATCCGAAACAGTCATATCAGCAAACATTGACAATGCCACTAGAGCCCTTGCACGCGACCTCAACCGTCCGGTCTATGCTCTGGTATGTAAGTCCTTCCTATCTAGGCCGTTGAGCTACGCCCTCACACACTCTCAGGATCTCCGCAATCATGGCGACTCTCCACACGACCCCGTCCACGACTATCCGCACCTCGCAGAGGACGTTTCCTTCTTTATCGACGAGCACAAGCTTGAGAACAGCACCATAATCGGCCACAGCATGGGTGCCAAAACCGCCATGTGCGTTGCGCTGCAGTGGCCGGACAAAGTTGCCAATCTTATCCCCGTGGACAACGCGCCGGTGGACGCAGAGCTGAAGTCCGACTTCGCGTCGTTCGTGCAGGGGATGCGCGAGGTGGAGAGAGCGCAGGTAACGAAGCAAAGCCAGGCCGACGCGATCCTGCAGCCATACGCCAAGGTACGTCAGCGACGGGCGCGGCCGTCCTCACCACCGCAGGGCCATGGCTGCCGTCCACCAAGCCAGCCAGACGCTGACCAGCGCGCACAATAGGACATCGCGGTGCGCCAGTTCCTGCTCACGAACCTGACGCGGCCGCGCGGAGCGCCGCACTACACATGGCGCATCCCGCTCAACTACCTCACCGTGCATCTCAACGATATGGGCGACTTCCCGTTCCGCGACCCGGATGCCGTGCGTTTCGAGAAGCCCGCGCTCGTCGTCCGCGGCACGAGGAGCCCCTACATCCCCGACGAATCGCTGCCAGTCTTTGGCAGGTTCTTCCCGCTGTTTGAGCTCGCCGACATTGAAGCTGGGCATTGGGTTATCAGCGAGAATCCTGAGGCGTTTAGGACAGCTGTGGTGGATTGGTTGGCGGACAAGGATCCATGAGCGGCGTGTAAGAAGATAGACAATGTCCTCTGGCCAGAGAAGAAAACGTTTGGGCGCCTGCGTACCCGTGGATAGAAATCCAGTGGTTCAACACAATGCACGTTGCTCAATCATGCAAGTTGAATGTTCAAAGTATGTTGTAAACGGTGGATATTCATTCGATGGACCTATTCCTCTTTGACGCCACTAGATGCTCGGTACAAGCAGAGCAAACCGAAGTACCCCAATATGTGATCCATGCCACGAGACCTACACGCTCTCGAGCGGAGTCGGCTCCTTGAACTCCTTCTCCACCTTCTGTCCCTGGTCGTCGGTCGTGGAATCTCCGTGCAAGCTTAGCAACGCACCAAGATCGAACTTCGGCGACTTGAGCAACTTGACTTTGCGGACGTGTACCTGTCATTTCAGGTTAGCTTTGCATGTACAGAACGTAACTAATTGTGAGGGATACGAACGTTCTGTAGTGGGTAGATGCCTTGGCAGCTCTTCTCGATCTCCCTTCCAATGACCTCCGGAATCAGCTTTGTGGTAAGTTGGGTCAACGAGCACGTGCTAGCCTCCCGCACCATGATGTCCACCATCTTCTTCCTGATCTGTCGGATCTGCGAGCTGGCCGCATATGTGGTCTTCCGGATCTGGTTTGGCCGCCGCTTGGTGAAGGCGATGCAGAAGAGTCTGAGGAGGTAGTCGTCGGTGGTTTTTACGACGACGTTGGCTTCAATGAGAGTCTGCCACTTGCGGACGAGGGAACGGAGTTTGTCAGAGGTGAAGTCAAGGCCATGGAAGTTGGTAAGGCAGTTCTTGCCCTGGATCTCGTCGACTCGGAGCTTGATCTTGCGGAATGCGTGGTCTTCATCCTTCTGGAGGTCTGCGAGCGAAACCTCGAATATTCTGCCTGTTAGTTGAATCAGCCTAAACGTCCCGATCGAATTTCTGCGTATCGTTCATACCCTTCAAGCTGTCGTTGGCATTTTTCATACCCGCAGAGCGATTGACAAGCGTCTTTCCAACACTGTAATTGTTTAGCATCTCATTGATATCATTGGGGCGATCGGGAGGGGACATACTTTCGAATCGCAAAGGTTGACGGCGCCTTAACATCGTACCAGTCCTTCTTCTGAAACGGGTCGGTCTTCTTCTTGAGGCCTTTCTTGCCCTTTGAGAGCCGCTTGTTCTTGCCAACCTATTTAAAATTAGATCTTGCACCGCAAACATAGTGAATGGAAGGGAGCTTACCGCCATGGTGGATCGTGAGGCAGAGGTAGAGAGGTGGGTTGGTTTGTTGCCATTTTGAGTGTGCGAGTTTTCGTCAAGATTTCACATCCGAAGTTGTGCCGAAAAAAGGCCTTGTTGCCTTAATATATTTCTATGCGAGAGCGCGCATGCCAGTCTGCGTAAGCGAGGCGACAGGCAGCATAACACAAGAGCTTCTCGTCCTTTGGATAAGGAATAACGTTGAAGCGAAGTCAGCTTCAAATCATGTAGCAAATAGATCTTTGGTAGCGCGCCCCAAAAACCTGCTCGATTGATTGGTCTATGAATCTCCTCACGGGACCAGAGGAGACGACTAGCAGTGACAGACTATCCGTCCTGTATAATTTATCATCCAACGATTCTCAATTCCTGCTAAAATCGAGTCCACCTGTGGCAACCAGTGAGAGAAAAGCCATGTCATCATTTACAGTTTCTCCTGATTAGCCATGGGCCACTGATAGCCCGCGGCGTCACTGAACTTATAACCGTAGGAAGCAGTAAAGTCATCAAGGACAGCAGGGCCTCGCGAGCCTGGTCAATCACGTTAGAGGAGTCTCACCAGAAAATATGTGATTATACATACCGTATGGATATTCCATAGGAATGATCTCCTTGTTCTCGTCGAGGTAGTGCAAGAGGTGCGTGAATATTCTCCAGCTGGCGTCGAGTTCGTCATCTCGAACAAAGTTGCTGTGGTCACCCTTCAGAGCGTCAAGAATCAAGCTCTCATACGCCTCAGGAATCTTGAGGTCGGAGAAGCGGCGGCGGTAGGTCAGGTCGAGCTCGGTGACAACCGTCTGCATCGTAAGGCCGGGCAGCTTGGAGTTCATCTTGATATAGACGGACTCGTTTGGTTGGACTCGAATGACCAACTCGTTGCGTGGGATGTCCTTGAAGATCCCAGACGTGACGTCCTTGAACTGAATCCGAACCTCTGTCTTTTGCTCATTGAGCGCTTTACCGGCCTTGAGGATGAACGGAACGCCGTCCCATCGCTCGTTCTTGATGTAGACAACCATTGCCGCAAACGTCGGACACCGTGACTCCTTAGGAACCGAATCATCATCTTTGTAGCCAGGCTTGCTGCCATCCAGTGACTTGCCGTACTGGCCGATGATGACGTTCTTTGGCTCGATAGTGGGAACGGCCCGTAGCACGCGGACCTTCTCGTCTCGAATATCCTCAGCCGAAAAGGAGATTGGCCGTTCCATTGTGAGCAGTGAAAGAACTTGCAGCAGATGGTTCTGCATGACATCGCGAATGATGCCGAATTCGTCGAAGTAGCCACCACGACCCTCCGTGCCGAATGGTTCCTTGAATGACACTTGGACGTTGTCGATGTGGTTTCGGTTCCAGGTGGCATTGAGGAACTCGTTGCCGAATCGCAGGATGAGAATGTTCTTGACCATTTCCTTGCCAAGGTAGTGGTCGATACGGAATATCTCATCTTCGGTCCAGTTCGGCGCAAGAGCACGCTGCAGCTCTCGAGAGCTTCCAAGATCTTTGCCGAATGGCTTCTCGACAATAAGTCTTGCTATGCCGGACTTTGGGTAACAAATCTTCTTCAAGTGCTGGCTCACTGGAATAAAGACACTCGGCGGCAAGGCCATATAGAAGACTCGGTTCGTCTCTTTTCGGTCCTTCTCTATCTCTTCCAAATGCTTGTTCAGAACCATGAACGATTCGTCCCGGTCATACTGGCCCGAGACGTAGGTGCAGAAGGAGCAAAATTCCTTGAGCTGCTCCTCCATGTCCTTCGTCGGAGTCTTGATATTCGACTTGACCCTTCTGAGGTACTCCTCATGGTCCATTTTCGTCCGCGCATAGCCGATAATCTTGACATCTTGGGGGAGGAAGTTGTTGCGGTACTGCGAGGCAATGGTTAGGCGAAATGGAGATTGGTCACAGGGCGCGCTTCACTTACAAGGCCGAAAAGTGCAGGAAACTGGGCACGGGTCAGGGATCGTATTCTGAGCACGAGAATTGTGGATCAACATACAGTCTTCTTCTTCGCCAAGTCTCCAGATGCACCTAGCACGACAATGATAGTGTTATCTCGCAGCTCGATGTTTCTAGCAAGCACAATATGTTAGCCGGGTTTGCCAATTACCCCTCGAAGACCGCGACAGCTCCAACTAATAGCGGGAAAGCATTTTAACGAGCAGCGGCTGGTAAAAGACGATTTGAGCCGTAGCATCAAACCGGCCGCAAGCTTCGCCAGAGCTTGTTGAGGCATGTTGCGAGCTCGTCGAGAATGTGTGGCAAAACGAACAGGCGGCTTACCCGGCATTGGGCTCAACATCCGGCTGGACGATTGTGTCGGCCATTGCGGCTGAAGGAAAGCTAAGCTGGCGGCTGTGAGTTGCTGCGAAGGTGAACAAGACGATAAACTGGAGGGCCTAGAGCTTATCCGGCACGTTCCGTCGCAGATTGCAGCTGTGGTTGAAGACGGATGTCTGGAGAACTCGACAGTGACGCGGTGGTTCCTCAAAAGTGTTTTCAATGGTGGGGCTGGGCCGGGCCTGGGTTGGGAATTCGAGGACCGCAACACGCTGTGTGGCTTGACGACTGTCCGTTGCTCGTCTGTTTCACCTCGAATGCCGCGCTGCACTTTTCGATGTCTGTTATTTCGGGAGTTTGCAGAGAATGAACGGTCCACGAGAAGCCGTCCGCCGCTGAAGAATGGGTTGGCAAACAGTGTATGGTAATCCGCGTGGGCCGCAAGCTCACTAAGTTTCTGTCCAGCTTTATAAGCTCCGTCTAAGCTCCTCCTGGGTTGTCCACGTCCCGCACGCGCAGCA
>Ga0335072_10007072_pt1 | contig 16377 bp, 29 predicted proteins | sample Lox_Sample_21_FD_206725 | JGI IMG/M metagenome (GOLD analysis project Ga0335072, IMG submission 206725) | Soil microbial communities from Loxahatchee National Wildlife Refuge, Florida, United States - Lox_Sample_2.1 | ecosystem: Environmental > Terrestrial > Soil > Wetlands | place: USA...
CCCTGTAAGACTTTGACAATTAGTTCCATTATGATTCTCAAATCGAATGGACGGAGCCTACGGAGTTTCTCAACCAGGAACTGCTGACTAACGTCAACCAACGTCAATGAAGTATCTCAGCCGTCTGAATTGTACGAAATGCAACGTTACGCACTCATCCCTTTGCGTCCCAGAGCCACAATTGTCGCCGGTGTATTGCCTTGTGTCTTGTCGAATCTTGCGCCACGCGAATGAACACGCCAGTCTGACGGTACCTGCGTGGAAAGCCCCCAGAGACAGGGTCATGATCTCGTCCTTTCGTGGGGCTTTGTCAATTTAAGGATCTCCACTAATTCAGGCATTTTGTTGACAAGAGAACTTGTTTGCGTATCGATGGAGTCGACCAATGGGTCGGGGGCCGACTCCTCGATCGAGGCCATCTCCGGAGTGCGTTCTTCAACTTTGAAGCTTTGGCAGACGTGCGTTCGGCTTTCAATCGGGATAGCAATCCGCCAACGGTCGAAAACCGCACAATCATTCTCGGCGTCCTCCCTTGTTCCTCGCTATTGCTGGCGAACCGTCGTCCCCTCGGCCTTCCGCACGAAGTCTTACGGGTTCACTATTATGCGAAGTTCCAGCGTTTCAAAACGACCAAACGGCGACGGTGGCGAAAATAAACACTGTGAATAGCAATATCAGGATCATAACTCCGAGTAACGACCACCTCTCAGCCGGGAGGGATGAAGGACCGAACTCTTGACACGTCACGTTCATGGCTTTCCTAAGTGCGAGAGAACCAGACTACTTCTCACGCCAGGATTTGGACGTGCTCGGCGGCGAACAGGGAGGAGATTGCGCGGGCGGGCACGGAGAGACGACGCAATTGCAAACCGGCGGCGCCGGAGCAGCTTGCTCGGCTTTGCTGGACTCCATCGCCGTTTTTCCAAACCAGGCGGTGAGAGAGATCGCAATCAGAAAAACAAAGATTTGTGCACCGGAGAAAAACGTTATATTTCCACGCCAGATCGACGCTCTGTCGTTCCCGACTCCATTGTTTTTCTTGGGCTGAAGCTCCCCGGTCATGCACATCAGCGCCCCGAAGCCCAGAAGAATGCTCAATAAGAAAAATAACCACGCGCCATAGGCCCAGTTTCGGGCTGCAGCCGGTGTATCTTTGGAGAAAGTTACGGTAACAGTCACGATCGCCGACGCGACCGTGATGAGTTGCTTGGTCACGTCAGAGGCAAAGTCAAACGCTTTCTTGCTCGGTTCATCCATGGTCAGTCAACAGAACGGCCAGAAGCCGGGACAGAAAAACTTCCTGACCTTCTGGATGATGTCGGGAGTGATCATCGTTGCGGGGGCAGGCGTTGACACAGCCCGCGTGCCGACAACGATTGCTTGGGCATAGACTCCGACGGCGTAATGGGCCTGGCCGATGTCGGCAGGACTTAGTCTGTTCTCGTTGGTCATCGAGTTGGCCGCGTTGTCGAAATCCTGCTGTAAGAGCGGTTTGCTCGCGTCGGCAAGCTTTAGGTAGTTCCCCTGAAAGACTGCTTCAGCATGCGCCATGAACTGAGCAGAGAGCTCCATGTTATCGGATACGCTTGGCATGGGAGTCGAAGCCATAAATTCCTCCTGCGCGATTTAGCAAAACGGCCAGAACCCAGGGCATAACTTGGCCATCACAGTTGAAACAATATTCTCGTCGATGACATTTTCGGAGTCGATACGAGCAGAACTTTCCTTCGCCAGCTCCCTGGCGAGCCTTGTGACGCTAGCTTGCACTTCGCTAACATCCCGTGGCAAGAGGCCTTGAGAGATCCCGACTCGCATCACGCTGCTGGCCACAATCTTGCGCAGTGTCTCCCTCGCGAATGGATGCAGAGAGTAACCCTGTTCCTCGACCTCTGCTTCGATCTGTGCGGCCATCTGTTGTGCGAGATTCTGAACTTCAAATTCGTCGAGAGCCATGCGTTTGAGTAGAACTTATAGCACAATTTAGTACGTCGGGATAAGGTCGTTGGGCAACATGTTTCGCTATTTGCGCAGCACTGTTAGTACCGACAGTCATCACGGCTGGCGAAAGAGACTCGCGACATTGTCATCCGATGACATTCTGGCGGTGCACAGCCGCATCCGCTTAGCTGTCCTATAGCACGAGCACATCGTTGCTGCGCGACTTCAGAGCGCGGTCAAATGTGATCAACTTCAAGCCTGCCACGGCTGCTCCGACTCTCGACTCATATGCAGCTAGAAATAGAAGACATGACCCCCGAAGAAAGCAGCGTCCATTAAGCGTCCAATAGAACGTGGAGTTGAATGTTCTTGTAGAATCTTGGAGGTTTGATATGCCATTCGCGCCTCCTAATTGGTTGATTTCGTTGGAAAGCCTGGGTTCGAATCCCACTCTCTCCGCCAGTTCTTTTATTTTCATGTAGTTAGCATGCAGTGATACGATAAGGTGATACGAAATCACCTTGGAGGTCACGGTATGCCCGAAGTCAATCTCACAAAGCGGTGCCGACTCCCAGATGGGACCACGCGATTCTGTCCAGTAGTCATTCTGGCAAATGGTCGGGTCAGGCCGGATTATGCCGTTGTGGATGGAAAGCCTGAGCACCACCCTGAAGGCCGCTACTACATCGACTGGACCGAAAACGGGAAGCGCATCCGCAAGTCTGTCGGGAAAGACGCAGCCCAGGCACACGCAAAGCGCCTGATTCAAGAAAGCAACCTCGCTGCGACCAAAGCAGGAGTTAAGAACGTCCCGACGTTGGACAGCGTAAACGGCAACGCAGGGCACTCAATCTCTAACGCAATTGCTGTTTACCTCGAAGAAACGCGACTGACCAAAAAACCGAAAACTCTGGCCGCATATACGACTGCGCTGGATTACTTTCGCGAATGTTGTGAACGCCAAACCGTGGAAGAAATCACGCGCGGCGATATGCTGAGGTTTGCGGCCTTGCTGCGCGATGAGAAGGAACAAGCACCGCGCTCGTGCTGGAACAAGTTTTCGAACGTGATGTCATTTCTGAAAGCGCAAGGTGTGCGTGGATTGATGAAGAAAAATGACTGGCCCGCGTTCACTGAAGAGGAGCCAGAAATCTACGAGAAGGAAGAGTTGGAAAAGTTGTTCGGCGTGTGCGATGCAGAAGAGAGGCTGTGGTTTGAATTTTTCTTGATGACCGGAATGCGCGAGCAGGAAGTCATGTACACATATTGGTCTGATGTGAACTTCGCAGGAAGCACAGTGAAAGTCAGCCACAAGCCGGACCGGGGATGGACACCGAAGGCGTACAAGGAACGTTCGATTCCTGTTCCGGCCAAACTCATAAAGAGCCTGAAGGAGTGGAAGAAAAAGGCCGACAAAGGATGCAATTTGGTTTTCGCAACCAAGGGCTGCAACGTCAAAATGAATTTCCTCGACGATTTGAAAGCTGCGGCTGAACGCGCGAAGCTCAACAAAGAGAACTTTTGGCTGCACAAGTTTCGCGCAACTTTTGCCACGTGGTCACTGTGGGCAGGGGTTGATCTGCGCACAGTACAAGACTGGATGGGGCACAAAGATTTGGAATCGACCATGCGGTATCTGAAGCCACAACGCGGCAAAGAAGTCCGCGCAAAGGTTAACACGATTTTCGCGTGAGAAAGGACCACAGCAATGACGTTTGAAGAGCAGATCAACGAGATTCTCACAATGCAGAAAGCACCGCCGGGCAAGTTCAGAGCGCTTGGGGTGGACAGCTTTGCAAACCCACCATTGGGTGAGCCCTACGTTCTGTGCGATTGCGCTGACAAAGAGACAGCAATCCAAATGGCTAAGAACCACGGTGGGCCGTTCAACCCCCACTGTGTCTACGATGAAGCCGGTGCTTACATTTTCGGCGCAGGAAGCAAATAGCCCCCGCGGGCGTCCAATGAGCAAAACAAACTCCCGGTGGTGGTGCAGTTTGAAGCTCGGGCTATTTTCGTTTGGGAACTGGGCTTGCCTAGGCTCCGCCAGGTTTCTTCTCTTCTTGATCCGGTTCTGTAGCTTCTCGCACGATCCAGGCAGCGGCTTGGCTGGCATCCTCACGGCACTTGTGCCTGTCGAATTGCTGCTGCAGGTTCTCAGTCGCATCCTTCGATCTGGACAGCACCGTCGTTGGAACCCTGAAGGCTCGACTGCAAGAGGTGCAGACAGCCTCTACGGGAGCAGAACCGAGATGCTTTACGATCCGAACCGCACGCTTTGGCATGAACACAGTTTCCCACGGTTGGAGCTGATTGCTATCCCTGTGGATTTCAAACTGCACCGCTACCCAATCGGTAGTGGGTCAGTTTGAAATTCAGCGCTTTTCGGGTTTGGGCCGAAGGATTCCAAGTCGCCGTTCTTTCTCTTCCAGGAGTTCGTTGATTTGGTTCACCAACTCCGTCAGCTTGTCGGGGTCCTGCTCAACTGCAGCCTGAGCGCAGAGTTGCATCCAGCGTTCTTTCTTTTCGCCTTGCATGAAGAGAAGAGTTTAGCAGGTAGGGTGCTGGCCTGCGATTGTTTTCTTGTAAAGTTCAATCGGTATTTCCAAACTGCCCACTTCGTAATCGTGGATGGACCTTGGCCGACCTTTTGATTGGGAGTAGGTACATACTTTCCACATCGCCCAACAGAGGGCCGCTTTCCGAGGCGGCCCTCTTGCGAATCGAAGGGAAGTACCACATTGGCAATTTAAATTCTATCTGAATTATTCATCTTACTAAGTTATGTGTTTTACACTCTACTTTATGCTTGACAGCGACTTAGACAGCGATAACATCTACATAGCCTATATGGAGCAGGCAACTTATGGAACGCTTGAGTGAGTTGATGTTCCTTGGCGGTCTTGGCGTCGGCTGAGGCCGCTTACTTTTTCTCGCGCATTTTGCGCGTGACGTAGTCGCGGGTCTCAGGTGTGCCGCACGATGTCCGAACGTCGGCACCGGATAGAATCTCAGCGATCTTGCGGAGCGCAATCCCACAGGCCCGCATTTTACAAATCATGTCTACAACATCGGCATTCGCGACTGCTTTTGCCGCTGCCTTCTCGTTCGCTTTCTGAACGGCGGGGTGTTGCAAACGCGACCAAGTAGCGTGCAGCCGATGCAGGAGCTGGCGGACGTAGGTTGCTGTCGGCAGATGAAGCGCTCCACAGATTTCGGCGCTCGACATGCCAATCCGATAGTAATTCACGATAACCGCGGCCACGAGTGCTGGCCCTCTGCGAGTGATCTGGACAATAGGATCTTGGTGCCTGATGAGCAACGTTAGTCGTGCGCGCTCTCGTTCGTCCGTCGTGCTCACAAACATGCTGCCTAGTCGGGTTAGTTGCTCTTCAAACAAAGGGATTCGCCCTTGTAATATAACTTGAGCCTTTAGTAACAGTTGTTTCTGCTCGGATATGTCGTCCGATCATCATGTGCTTGACCTTGAACTCCGCTGCCGAGTGAGCCGGGTCGATGTTCCAGGTCGTGATTGAGGTTTGCGGTAGAGCTGTGGTTGTCGTGCTCATAGTAGTCTCCTTTTTTGTTGCATCATTCTTATTCGTATCGATATCGATATTGCGACGATCCGCGAGGTCGTCGAAGCCTACGCCCGCTGCGCCAATCATTGCGATGCGGAAGGTCAGACGTCGCGCTTTACTCCCGATATCCACATTGTCGTATTCAGTCTCACTTGACTCCTGCAAATGCGTCTCGTTTGTCGTTTGCGACACATAGGCCAAACCTCGGCCGTCTCAGGGGCCGGGTGGGAGCGTTGGATCATCCGGCCCGATTGCATAACGTCGCGCTTAGTCCGTACAAGAGTGGAAGATACACAATTGATGCGGTGAGCAGCCGGCGTGCAGCAACTCGCGAACGCTCGAACACGAATTGACATCCGCAGTACGTGAAGGCTGTTCCCAGCAGTGCCGCTGCACAATACAAAATCGCCGCGTGGCGGGCCGGAGATTGCATGATGCTGATGGCAACGAGAGCAACGAGCGGCAATAAAGTTTCCAAAATCACGAAAGGAACCCTGGCACTGCCCTTCGGCAGAACCAAATAGCCCGCGCGGGCGTAGTCTTCGCGGTACATCCATGCGATTGCCATGAAATGCGGAAACTGCCACAGAAAAAGCATGGTGTACAAAATCCCCGCATCGATGTTCAATCGGCCGGAGGCTGCGGCCCAACCAATGAGCGGGGGCATGGCACCCGGAAAAGCTCCGACGAGAACGCATATTGGAGTTTTTCGCTTCAGCGGTGTGTACACGAACAGATACGTGACCAACGTCAAGGTTGCGAGCACACTCGCGAACAGGTTGACAGCGATCGCGAGATAGATGCTGCCGGTCACCGCCAATATAGTCCCGAAAGCCAAGACTGTAGACGGTTTGAGACGGCCAGCTGCGGCTGGGCGCCTGGCGGTTCGTCGCATTTCCGCGTCGAACTTTCGTTCGAGGTATTGGTTGAGGGTCCCGGTCCCACTTGCGACCAGCAATGTTCCGAGCAAAGTGTTGAATACCCCTGCGAAAGAAAACGGCCGCCCCTCACGCGCCGAAGCCAGGTAAAACCCTACAAAAGTTGTGATCAAGATCAGGAAGTTCACTTCTGGCTTCGTGAGCGCCCAGTAGTCTGAGAGCAAGGTGGATCCCCGCAAATGGCGCGCTTGTACCGCCGCGGAAGAAAACTCGGTAAAAGCGGGCCGTTGCGACATCTCAGACTGCCTCCATCCTCTGCGGATCCGTGTGCCGTACCGCGATGGTTCGGGAGTCGAATGCGGGAATCACAAGCTCTGCGGATCGCTGGTGCGATCGATAGGGTGAGAGTAATCGCGCGGTGAAGACTGCCCCGGCGATTAAGTACACGATGGTTACGCAAGTCCACATCAACGCACCGGCGCATTGCTGGTCTTCCAGAGCAGAGCGGCCAAAAGAATGGGGTGAGGACAAGAACACCGGGTAGACCACCCGATCACAGAACACCAGAAATCCTGAAAAAATATCGCACGGTAAGGTAGCCAGGAATAGATGCAAAAGCATGGATGATTCTGGCCACCTTGAGACGCGCGGCCAAGGCTGGACTACCGGCCACCAGAACAAAAGTCCGGTTGCGAGAAACGATGCTTGCTCAATGTCGTGCCACATTTGCGATCGCAGGCCGAGTATAAACACCGAAGGAATATGCCACAGAACTAACGTGCCTGCCGCTGCAAACCAGCAAAGTGCCGGGCGAGTTACGGCACTCGCAAATTGCTGTAACAAGCCATGCACCGCTAGCTTTCGAGGCATGCCAAGCAAGATCAACGGAGGCGCAAGCGTCATGAGAAGAAGATGTTGAACCATGTGTGCCGTCAGCAACTCATGATCGAGCGAAGCCAGAGGTGAAGCCGTTGCAATCCAGATGAAAGACAGACCGCATACAAAGCTGGCGGCACGCCAGGCCTCAACATTGTGATCATGCCTGCGAAGGCGCAGCCATTTATGCAGATACACTAGTGAAGCAAGGATCAAGGCGCCAGAGATCCAGAAAAACTCGGGCGCGACGTGATGAATGTGCGGTGTCATCGGCGGCCTATGGTTGAGTCCCGGGCGTTTGCAGTTGACCGCTCCCAAGTACCAGTTCGCGTGCCGCATCGCGAGCCGGAACCTGCTTTGCAGGGTGTAAGGTCTCAAGGAAAGCTACGAGCGCCGTGGTCTCTGCTGGACTCAAGTTGTTCCCATAGGCAGGCATGTTGCCGCCGCCCTGAATCACCTGTCGAATGAGTTGGTCCTGCGTCAGTCGCACGGCAACGCTATCCAGAGCGCCCTGGATGGAGGGCGCACCGCGATCTGAAGTAAAATTGTGAAACCTACTTCTCTAATTCTTCAATCCTCACTTCCGAGCCGCAGAAGGGGAAACAGAATGGCAAGTCTTCAAGAACGACTAGACGAATTTAAGAAGTCATTTGAGTCCGGAGCTGCGCCATACAACGCGCCGCACGAAGTGATCGAAACCATGCATCGCGCCACGGCCGAGCTCAAGGCTACGGGGATTGAAGGGCGAGCGTTGAAGATTGGCGATCTTGCTCCGACCTTCACCTTGTTCAATCAGGATCACGTACAGGTAGACTCGACCGATCTCCTCCGCCAGGGGCCGCTGGTAGTCAGCTTCTTCCGAGGGCACTGGTGACCCTACTGCAATATGGAGCTGGAGGCTCTACGGCAGATCCATTCCGAGGTGCGAGGCTTGGGTGCGCAAATTGTTGTAATCACACCTGAGCTCGAACGGTATACGCGGGCTCTGCACAAAAAGCTCAACCTGTCGTTCGATATTTTGACGGATCTTCACCTGAAGGTCGCGGAGCAGTTTCGGCTGGTTTTCACATTGCCCGATTATTTGCGCGACCTTTACAAGACTTTTGGAAGCACTCTGGACAGATTCAACGATGAACCGGAATACCGACTGCCGATGCCCGCACGATATTTGCTCGACAAGGCAGGCATAATCCGCGTGGCCGACGTAAACGCGGATTACACGATTCGTTCGGAGCCTTCCGAAACGCTAAGGCAATTGCGGACGCTGAGTGCGGCCGCGGCAGATTAGTAACAGGCAGGTCATCCGGGCGGAGGCGGACTTGTTGTAGCCAACTGAGCGCGATGAGAGGACCGTCGTGAACATGGACTACACCATCCTCCTGGAACTCCCAGACAGTTGCGGATTCTAATTACTGGGATTGGCTCGCAGCAGAACATCCAAATCAGAGAGGAGAGTACGATGCAATTTCAGAGTGACTATTTCAACGCTTATCACAGCCTAAAGCTGACACGAGATGACAAAGGCGTGCTGGTTGCTGAATTCAACTCCAACGGCGGGCCTTGCATTATGACCGCGCAATCTCACACGGAATTTGTCGATGGGTTCTACCGGATTTCGCAAGATCGCGCGAACAAGATCGTAATCCTTACCGGCGCCGGTGGGGAGTTCATTACCGATGTCGATTGGTCCTCCTTCGGCAACGCCGCAGATCCCGGCGTCTGGAGCCCGGTTCACGATGAAGGTGTTCAGGCTTTGGAAAACATAACCAACATACGCGTCCCAGTCATCGCGGCAATCGAGGGACGTGCTCACGTGCATTCAGATTACGCGCTACTTGCCAGTGTAATTGTGGCGGCAGAGGGCGCGACTTTCCAGGATGTGGCCCACTTCTCCCAGGGCGTTGCGCCTGGCGACGGAATCTTCACCACCTGGAGTTATCGCGCCGGAGCAGGACGAGCGGAGGCGTTCCTGCTGAATCCACAACCGATCACGGCGCAAACCGCCCACGAATGGGGAGTGGTTGCCGAAGTTGTGCCGAATGGCAAGGCGCTCAGCCGGGCACGGGAATTGGCCAAGTTGTACTTGAAGGCTCCCGAAGTGACGCGCCGCAATACGCGTGTACATTTCATTCAACCCTTGAAAGAGCGCATTATCCGGGAGGTCGGCTATGGACTGTCGCTGGAGGGAGCATCAGCGGCTGATCTGGTGAAATCAATGAAAGCCCAGAATGAACCTGCCGCTCAGAAAGGAAAAGTCGCATGAAGCGCACCGAAAGCACCTAAGCAGCTCCCGTAGTGAAGGTGATATACCTGACAACAAAACGAATGCGGCGATCAGAAATCCTACGCTTGCCGGAGCGATGAGGACTGTGCACGCGGGCCGTTTCCGATTTCGGATCAAATGAACGAAGTGTATACCCACCGCTCAAGCTCGGCCGTAACTCCTGAATCTCATCGCCCGGCTTCCGAACTTCGCGGCAACAATCTCGGGAATTAAGGATGAATGCCAACTCAGAAGTGACGTGAATAAAGGCAGCCAGGAGCGGATCGAGAAAACCGAACGCTGCCAATCCCACTCCCACGCTGTCTACGGCCAGCGTGCCCACAAAGTTCTGCATTATTCCGCGGCGCAATGGGTATACGAAAGGACTTGTTAGTTACGGAGGAAATCGCAGAATTCAGACCTCTGGGCGATTCCCTTTGAGTTCGAAAGTGAGTGACTGTCTTGCCACACCGCTAGCTCTTGCGAGCTCCTGGAGATCTAAGGACGTGGCTCGGCGCATTGTTAAAGATAAGGGCTCCTGACTTATCAAACCCATCGAAACCCACCGAAAAAAGAACTGATCAGTGCAAAGGATTGGAAGGATTCTGATGCGCGAAACAGTGATCGCCCGGCCTGTCTCGCAACAAGGCAGAGGCTAGACGCCGCAATCATCTCTCCTACACGATGATACCGCCCGCTACTGGTTGTTCTCCGCTCTGCTATTGTGAGGCGCCGAAAAGAATCGGGCTCACCATGGTTTCAATCCTGGCTGCCATCTCCTCTGCAGGGATGCGATTGGGAGTCTGGAACCAGCGGCGTGCGGCTCCAAAAACGGCCCAGGCCGCAGTGGTCGCGGGGAGTGACGCGTCCGCACCGGGAGCCATTCCGTGATTTGCAAGTCCTTCCTTGAACATATCCTCAACGATAGGAATGATCGAGCCTTCGAGCGCCATCCGCGACAACTGAGTGGGACAGCCTGTGCTCTCCGCAAGATAGTCGCACACGCCGAGTGCGATCGCGCGCAATGCTCGATTGCAATCGGTAAAAGTTATGGCCCGGCGCTCGATCAGATCCCGGAAACGGGATTCTGTCATGGCCTGCAACAACGCGTTTTTGTCCGCATAGTGCAGGTAAAAGGTGGCCCGATTCAACGTAGCCTCGTCAGCGATCTCCTGCACAGAGACGTCTTCGAACTCCTTCTTAGTTAATAGCCTCGCCAGCGCCTCCATGAGCATGCGGCGGCTGCGCAGGATGCGCGGATCCGTTGTTTCTGCCTCGGGTTGGAGAAGCTGGGCCATTTCTATATTGATGAAAGCATACGCCATTACGGACTAAAGCGACAGTTGTTTATTTTCTTTGAATCGTCATATGTCGCTTATTCATCATATGTCGTGCAGGAGGAATTCTCAATGTCGACACTGCTTCACATCGATTCCAGCCCGCTCTATGGACGGTCCGTCTCCCGCGAGCTCACATCCGCGTTCGTCACGCAATGGAAGGCTGCGCACCCGGACGGAACGGTCATTGACCGAGACCTCAACGCAACGGCCATACCGCCAATCAATGCGGAATGGGTCGGTGCCGTCTACACGCCGGAACAAGCGCGAACTCCGCAGCAGAAGGAATTGCTCTCGCTCTCCGACTCCCTGCTCGCCGAATTGGAGCAGGCCGATGAGTACGTCATCGGAGTGCCCATGCATAACTTCGGCGTGCCTTCGGTTCTCAAGCTCTGGATTGACCAGATCGCGCGCGTGGGCAGGACCTTTTCCTACAGTGAGAAAGGGCCGAAGGGGCTGATCACCGGCAAGAAGGCAACCTTCATCATCGCGACGGGCGGGATCTACGACGCGCAGACGCGGATGGCCTCGTTCAATTTCGTGGAACCGTATCTGCGGTCCGTATTTGGTTTTCTTGGCGTGACGGACGCGACCTTCCTCACTGCAGGCGGGACTAGCGCGCTGAACCAAGGGAAGGACCGGAACACATTTCTCGCACCACACCTTCAAGCCGTGCAGACGCACGCGCAGACCTTCTAAGAGAGGACACTCATGAAAACTGCTTCAATTGTTGCTCGCTATTTACTGGGCCTGATGTTTACGGTCTTTGGGTTGAACGGATTTCTCAACTTTATCCACCAACCGCCGCCCACGAATCCGTTGGCGTTACAGTTTTTCGGCGTGATCTTCGCATCGCACTTTGCCGCGTTCTTTTTCGCGGGGCAGGTGTTTGGTGGGCTGTTGCTACTCTTCGGCCGATTCGTTCCACTTGCGCTGACACTGCTGGCTGCGGAGCTCTACAACATCCTGGCGTTTCACCTGACGATGTCACCGGGCACCATCGCGCCGGCTCTGGTCGCTTCCGTGTTGTGGATTCTGGTTTTCCTGCAGTACCGCGAAAGCTTCAAGGGCATCTTCAGCGCAAAGGCTGCGACGCAAGCATAAATTGCGTCGCAGTATGAGAGGAATGGTACGTGCGTGCTGAGCGCATGATCGGCGATACAGCGCTCGAATCTCGCAAGCGCCCGTTCGGTAAAAGTTTTGAGTGAACCGGGAATTGGATTTCAGAAGGAGAAGACATGTCGCAACAACGCAGTATCAGTCGAGTGGTTAACGTTCCTCCAGCGGCACCTGGATTCGTCGGTCCGGGACATCTAGCTGCGCCTGTCGTGTCTCCCGAAAACTTCGAGATGAACGATCCCTTCATCTTGTTGATGGACGATCATCTTGACATTGGCCACCGGCCAGTTGGTGGTCCTCACCCGCATGCAGGTTTTGAAACTGTGACGCTTATTCTCGACGGCGCGATCTTTGACCGCGATGAGGGCGGCACACTCAACGCTGGCGAAGTGCAGTGGATGACCGCGGGCAGCGGTGTTATTCACAATGAAAATGTGAGGACCAAAGGGAAAATGCGCTTGCTCCAACTCTGGTTGACCTTACCCAAAAAAGAACGCTGGACTGAGCCTGGCTTTCAGGTGTTTCATTCCGATTCCATTCCTGTGCGCCACGAATCCGGAGCGGAGATCCGGGTTTACAGCGGTTCCTCTGGAAGTCTTCGTTCAGGCACACGAAACTATGTGCCAGTAACGATGGTCGAAATCAATTTGGAACGAGGTGCATCCGCCGAGCAGGAAGTACCTGTGTCATACAACGGCTTTGTATTCGTGATTGGTGGTTCGGTTCGGATTGGGGAGACGACGCTGAAGACGGGCCAGGTGGGGTGGCTTGATCGTCCGACTGACAACGATGCGAGCATCGTGCGTGCGGTCGCTGGCGAATCCGGAGCGCGGTTGATCTTGTATGCGGGACAGCCTCAAGGAGACCCGATCGTTTCTTACGGTCCATTTATTGGCGACACGAAGCCGGACATTGCCCGACTCTTTGCCGAGTATCAGGCCGGGCAGTTTCCTCGACTTAGCGAATTGAAAGAACAGGAACTCTAACGATCTCGACTAGCGAATGATTGTCACGAATCCTTGCGTGTGGGCTCGACATCACAAGTGGCATCAGTTCGTATAGCGTGCAGACGCCAACTGATTGGTTTTCCTTGCAGCGGGGCGGATCTCATATTGAGTGGATTGGATGACGCTGACTTTGCTTGTTATTGCCATTGCGATCATCTGCACCATCGTCGTCACCTGGGCGAAGCGTAGCAAAAGCCAAAGTGAATTAGATCGGCACACCATTTCCGTTGAGCAACTGCAGTCGATGATGGTGTCTGGCCAAGAGGTTCTTCTCTTTGATGTTCGTCAACCCCTCGATCTGCTGGCCTATCCGGAGCTTATCCCGGGCGCGAAGAGGATTCCGCCAGAAGAAGTGCTGAAAACACCCTCACTGCTTCCTCGAGATGAAGATATCGTTGTTTACTGTACTTGTCCGGGTGATAAGACGAGCCGGTCAGTTTTGCGTCGCGCGCTGGCGCTCGGGTTTACCCGAATCAAGTTCCTCACAGGAGGATTGGCGGCTTGGAAAACGAAGGGCTATCCTGTGGAACCCTATCGAGAATCCTTTCGGCTTTCGATTCCAACCGAGGCTCGGCCAGCAGGATAACCATTTTTGCGGTTGTCCTGGACCCTGCATCTTGTCCGTTCCTACCCGCATGCTTCGCGGTCAAAGACCTCCCGCTCATGCCGTGTGGCACTACCCGATCCCCAAACTCATCGGCCACGGATGCGGCAGCGGCAAGAACATTAACAACGCCCCCACGAGCGCCATATTCTTCGTGAAATTGATCCTGTCGATCTGCTTCATTTGCGCGTCGTCTACCTTCCAGTAGGCGTGCATTTGGAACGACACGCCTAGCAGGAAGATGATCAGAAGAATGATCCCGACCACAGGATAGACGCCCAGCAACATGCTGAGACCACCCAGCAGCAGGATGACCCCGGTTCCTGCCACTGCAACCTTGGGAGACGGTGTTCCCCTCGCCCAGCGTGCCGGCGTTTAGGTGGGCACGCTGTATCAGTACTATCCCAATAAGCGGTCGTTGCTGTTTGCCGTGCTGGAAAGTCATCTCAATAACGTAATCGCAAGGGTTGAGGCCGTTTGTGAGAGCGCATGTCATAAAACCCTTAGTCGAAATGGTTCGAGAAGCGGTCGAGGCCGTCGTGGATGCCAAAATGGAGCGCGCAGACATCTCGGTGGCGCTCTACCGCGTCTCGGCGGACGTGGGTGGGCCTGCATTACTGAAACGATTCAGTCAGCGCTCGCGGAAAGCCGTTGAGGCGATGCTGCAGACAGCGTCCGATACTAGATCGACACCGGACAAAGTCGCCATCGATATGATGCTTGCAGCGATGGCGGGCGCAATACGTTCCCTCTTGGAAGCTAGACCATCCTCAGCCATAGTCCGCAAATCTCGTGAGCAACTGGTGCTCCTTTGTCAGTCATATATGGCTGCTGCAACGGCCACTGATGTCTGAGAATTCTCTTCCTCTCATTCCTCTGCTTCTAGAAGGCTACTTACGCTGTGCCGCGGCGAATCCCTCTTTGAAGTTGCTGAACAACACATTGTAGTAATCCAAGCTCAAGGTGGTGGGCCAGAGCGCCGTCCGACCGCCAAGTGGACCGTAGCCGTGCGGCCGGCTCGTCCTCCTGGATCCATCGGCGCCCTGGGCATACACAAAATAAAGCAGCGTGGCGACCAAGCCCATCCAGATGAACATTGATGGAGAGCATCAGCAAGGCCCTTGGCGGAAAAGGAATCGCGGGAGCCTATCAGGCTTGAAACAGGCGGCCCGATGTTGCTCATGCGGATGTTCCCATAAGATTCACGAGTCACCTATTGGCAAAAAAAATACAAGTCATGCGAGACTCGCTACTGACACAGAGTGATCAGGCTGCATGTTTTGGAAGCGTCACGCTCTGTTGCAGAGTGAATTCCAGCAAGGTCTCGCTCGGGATCTTCACCTGGTCTCCCTTGGTGATGACCTCCGATCCCGCTCCCACGGCGGCGCCGGTTCCCGCTCCGATGGCCGCCCCTTTGCCGTGGCCTGCAATGGCACCAATGATGCCTCCAATGGCGCCTCCCCCAACGGTCCTTTTCGCTGTGCTCTCGCCTTTGGACTTGCCTGACGCTTCATATTCTCCGGTTACTAGCGGCACCGTTTGCCCATTGACGACAATTCCCGTCAGCTCGAGTCTTAGTTGGGATCTTCCAGTGAACGTGCCGGACTCTTTCGACTCTTCCAACCGTCCATATCCAGATTTCCGAAAAAACCTTGGTCACGATTTCATTATCTTCTTGATCTTCTCGAAATCTCACAGTCAGGTCCTCCGCCCTCCCTTCCCAGTGCTTAATAGCGTCCAGGCTGAAGCCAAAAGCGCCAGAAAATTTCGCTTGCCACAATGTCGGCACGCGCCTCCTCGCTAAAGAAGTGAGTTGTCTCGCTCCAGACGTTTGCTGCAGTTTGTCAGCAGGAAAGCTCAGCTTTCTGGCCGGGTTTTCCGCGGCGTGTTTCGGCAAATCGCGAGAATATAGGCGAACCCGGCAGGACCCGCTTTAATATTTTTGGAACTACTTGGAACAAGCTCTTGGTTGAAAGGCGAAAGCAAGTGAATCGAAAAACATGGTGGCCAGGGACGGAGTTGAACGATTCGGCGTCCAGCGTTTTCAGCAAGTTGCTGATTCCACAAAGGACACAAAAGACACATAGGACAGGAAAGACAGGTTATGTGTGCGATTTGTGTGCGGATTCTTCCCTTCTGAGACAAGCGCGAGAAACGCGTTTTCCTTGACCTGGGCAAACTGTTTTCATCGAGGGTTCCACCTCCGAAGAGGTCGCCGATGTCATGTTACCCTATGCCAGTTCGGCGGAGGAGTGCGATGGAAAAAACAGAAATTATGCGTCGCCAAATTCACCAAGAAGTCGTGAAGGCGCTAGTCAACTCGCGACTGGATTTCGACCATCAGATGGGCGAGTTGCTCGAGAACGAGGCGCAGGTCGTCGGTCAACCCGGCGCCGGCTGCGTGCGCGTGGTCGACGCCGACGGCAACTGGGTCATGCTTGAGGACCGGATCAAGGAACTCAAGTGCGCCCCGCGTTTTCGGGATACCGTCCCCCACCCGACGAGGGTGGCGCGCGGCGACGAGTCGGGCCTGAGGGACAACTTCGAGCAGATTGCGAAAGGGACGGCGATAGTCGAGTAGTTGCCGATAAGCCGGGACCCCGAGGACTAGCTCTGTGTCACCGCCGGGCTTGTCGGTGGAAATTCTATCGCAACTCGAATCGCCGGTAGCGATGTTGCCTCGCCAGAAAATCTTCCCCGCTTTCCGTCTGAAAAATACTGGTAGAGATGGGCATGAGCAGTATGTTCGGTGATCGCGGGATCCTGTGCCAAGT